>Ga0066487_100434_pt1 | contig 11517 bp, 9 predicted proteins | sample LakWasM129_HOW14_2_FD_59588 | JGI IMG/M metagenome (GOLD analysis project Ga0066487, IMG submission 59588) | Freshwater sediment methanotrophic microbial communities from Lake Washington under simulated oxygen tension - Sediment Metagenome 129_HOW14 | ecosystem: Environmental > Aquatic >... | reverse complement strand
GCAAATATCCAATGAAGATCGCAATCGAGGCCAATATAACGATCCCTGCGATCAGCATGAACGAGGTCCGGATTGCCCCGAGCAGCGGTCCCAACCGGGGCGATTCTCCCGCCGCCAAGGTCGTGGCTACCGCGCGCGCGATCGTGGGTCCCATGCCGCACTGCAACAACAGGAGGAGAGATCCCGCCGAGGTCACGAGTATCCAGTAACCCGCCTGCTCGACCGGAAGATGCCGCGTGAGCAAGCGCAGGATCAGGATGCTCGATAGTCCGTCGACCCCGAGGCTGACGATCCCTGCCCCCACGCCGAAGATGATCTTCCGTCGGGCCATGCTTCAGGTCGCGACCGCCCGCTGAACTCGTAGGGTGCTTGTGATGCCAAGCCAGACATACCGCAGGCCACCAAGGCGGCGCATGCGATTTAGCTTGCTGAGCTTGCCTGCCTGCCAGCGCCGCTCCGGGGTCAGTCCTTCCCAGATGGCCCGGGCCTCCTCCAGCGCCGAGGGTGTGCCCGTCCGTCCGAGCCGGGCTACCGCTTTCGCCAATTCCCCGGGCAACTCGAGAAAATGCCGGGCGAAATCAGCCGAACCGATCAGTTCCCGAACCGCCGGATGTTGCCATTCAGCCCGCTGCGCCAGCAACCAGATCGCCCGACGTGCCTTGTCGTTAGCCGTCTTGCTGGACGACAGGTTTATGTAATCCTTGATCGGCTGCAGCGCCCGCCGCCAAGAAAAGAGCACGTCGGGCAACACGTCGATGCGAACCCCGCGATCCAGCACCTGAAACAGAAAGAGAACATCATCGCCGATGCCACAGCGCTTGTCGTAGCCCAACCGAACCGCCAGTGATCGGCGACAGCACAGGGTGAAGGGATGGAACGCCCACATGGGCAACACGTCGTAGTAGAATACCTCTCGCCAGCCCTCCCCCCGCCCCACTTGCAACGCAAGGTTGCGGGGGATTCTGCGCGTATAGGTGTGCCTGCCTTCGAGGTCGATGACCTCATAACCAAATGCAACCAGTTCGCTGTCGGGCTGCATCCCCAAATGCGCGACCAGGCGGGCAAGCGCACCCGGTGGCAGCAGGTCATCATCGCCGAGCAGCATGACGAAATCGCCCCGTGCCTCTGCCAGCAGCGCGTTGCGGTTATCCGACCAGCCCAGGTTCTTCGGTTGCAGGATAAATCTGAACCGGACGTCGGCCGTAAATCGATCGACCGCAGCCGCGATCTCCACACCACGAGGTGAGGCATCGTCCGATACTATAACTTCAAAGTCACTCGCCGTCTGCGCCAATACCGACTCGATTGTCGTAACCAGCAATTCCGGTCGATTATAGGACGGGATAAGGATCGAGATAAGCGGCGCAGGCATGGCGGCAATATTGATAGGGCTGTGCTTCAGCCCTTGATTCGATCATCCGGCAAACCCCGCCCACCGCGCAACAAGCCAGTGGAAGCCATTTCCTCCAGCGATTTCGCATAGCGGGTATTCGATTCGCGTTCGATGGCTTGCCGCCGCACCCAACCGGCAAACTGGGCGATCCCATCGTCAAACGAGATGAAGGAATGACTGCCAAGAAGGCGGACCAACCGGGTCGTATCCGCTGCGGCATGGCGAATGTCACCGAGGCGGAACTGGCCGGAAATCCGGAAATCCGCTTTATGATTATAGGCCTTGGCCAACACGTTTACCACATCGAGCAGGGTTTGCCGCTCGCCGGTGCCAACATTGCAAATATGACTGCCCGTCAGATCCTTCTCACCGGCGCGGCAATTGAATTCAACAATGTCGTCAATGTAGACAAAATCGCGGGTGGGTCGGCCGTCCTCGAAAACGTTGATCGGCTTGCCCTGCAGCAGTTGCTGGCTGAAGATTGAAAGAATGCCCGTATATGGATTCTTGAGCGATTGGCCGGGTCCGTAGACGTTTTGATAACGCAATGCCACCGCGGAGATCCCCAAGGCCTCGCACAGATTGAGTATGATCTGTTCCTGCGCGTATTTGGTAATGCCGTAAATAGAACTTGGCTGGACTGGATCGCTCTCCAGTGACGGTGTTTCGGTGAGCGCGCCACCGCAATGCGGGCACGTCGGAGTAAACCGACCCAATTCCAATGCATGCGTGTCGCGCGACCGCGGAAAGATGCGCCCGTGCGCGGCACAAAGGTAGGCGCCCTCGCCATAGACGGCCCGGCTGGAGCTGATCACAACGCGTCGGATTTGGCTCCGCCGTTGTGCCAGTTCCTCGCCCAACACTGCGGCGCCCAATACATTAATATCGGCATATTTTCTGACCTGATACATTGACTGCCCTGTGCCCGTGCCGGCGGCAAAATAGTAAACCAACTCGGCGGAGTCGAGGGCCTGTCGCACGGCGCCCGGATCACGCACGTCGCCGACCGACACCGGAATCCGGCCGGATACGCTGCCGAGCATTTCCGACGCCGCGACATCGGTGCCATGGATCTGCGGATCAAGCACGTCGAGGATTCGCACGCTATGCCCGTGAGTCTGAAGTCGGAGAGCTGTGCGGGTGCCGATGAAACCGGCGCCGCCGATGAGAAGACAATTCATGATTGGGTGGACGGATGGGTTGACCGCAGCACATGCTGGCGGATGAAAGAATCAAGCGCAGCGAGCAGTTGACTCCCCTTGAGTCGATCAAAAGGCGGCTCAACTGAGATGCGAATGAAATACTGCTCCTGCTGGCCACCCGTGTGCCAGTCCCAATAGTGCATCATATCATCCAGCAAACCAGAGGCCTTGCCCTTGCTGAACGAATGCACCCGGCCATCCACGATGTGGGCATAGACCACGTCAAATGACTGCTGCTGCTCTTCAAAAAGCCGGCGTTCAAACCGCAACCCATCGGTGAGCGTGAAATAGGGATCGGTCGGTGTCTTCATTGTCCACCCGGCTGCCACCCAACAATTGTCCGGCACGTGACCGCGCACCATCCGGGCCGTGAGCTTGCCCGGTTTCCAATAGGCGATGTAAACGCCGACTTTGAGAGGGCCATTCACATACTCCCGATTGATGTAGTCGTCGAATCCGAGTATTTCTTTGGATGCTTCAACTGTGACTTCCGTCGGCCCTAGTGGCAGCTCGCGCGAACTCCACTCCGGCACATTCGCCGGAAAGGCCTCTCCCAGTCTGGTGTCCAATGGCGCCGGAGCGACGGCGGTCAGGGCTGCGCCCACCGTCAAACCGATGGCACCAAGCAGAACCAGTGCGGCCAGGCAAAATGCGGTGCGTGCCACCGATCCCGCAGCCACAACCGGTGTCGGTCTTTCGATTCTCGGATTCATATCCCTGCAAGAATATCCTGCATTAGGGTCATCAGTCGAGCGGCGCTCATTCACAGCCCCTCTCCTTTCAAGGTTCTCTCGCGCGCGCCTTCGGTCTCCACGACAGGCCAAGTCGCGCGCCACCTGTCGCGATACGGCCCGATCCTGTTGATCGGTATGGGCTCAAACCCGATCTTATGGGCGGGCGACTCCACCTTGAGGCGGTAATCATCCCGCCCCGGGTTTTCGAAGAGTGGATCCGCCACCACGGAGTGCAAGTCCAAGCCCATTTTCTGCCAAGCCTCCCACTCATCGGTTACATTCCCGACCCGCACGGACAGGCCAAAGTGCCAGATAAGATTCCCGTCGATGACATTGTGATCGAATGGCACGTTGGCACATTTGAAGTAATCAGCCGACGGATTCTCGTAGTAGACAATGTTTCGCACAAATTCATTGCCAGCCATAATGAGACCATCGGCCAACGGGGCGTTTTCCGGACGCAATTTCATGTTGCGGAAGGCACGCCATGCGGGCGACTCTTCGACCATCGCGTAACCTTCCTTCATGCTGGGAAGCCAGGTCTTCCAAGCAGGCCAGTTGCTGGTCCATCCGTTGTATTCAACCTGCTGCAGTCCATTTTCCACCAGGACATTGTTCCAGATCCGGTTGTCCCGGGCGTTGTGCAGATGGAGCGCGCCGTTGGGACAACGGACAATGATATTTCCCACAACGTCCACCCCACCGGTATTGTCATCCAGATAGACCCCCCAGGCATGATAGGGAAACCGCCACTGACCGTTTTCGTCGCGACCGTAGCCGACGATATCATGGAGGTAATTATATCGGATGATTGAACCACGCGAAGAAATCCAATCACGACCGCTGGTATAAATGGCCCCCGTATCCTCGGTTTCCAAGTCAACGTGCCGGATTTCATTATACTCGATAACGAGATTGTTTCCGCTGAACGAAATCCCCCGGCCTGGCCCATCATGAATCAGATTGTGGGAGGCGCGGTTACCTACGCCTGAAAGCTCGATCCCCACGCCCTGTTTGTAGTAAACGCCGATATGGTGAATATAATTGTTATCCGCATAATTACCCGCGGCAGCAAGCGTGACACGGTCGCCACCACTGAGTGAAATGCCATGGCGGCCGATTTCATCGAGATCATTGCCGACAACGCCGTTCAGAAATCCTCCATCTACCGTGACCCCGTTGCCGTTGTAATCCCCGACATTATGTATGGTGTTCGCCGCGATCAGACAGTGGTCTGTGTTCGAAAGCGCGATCGCCGTGCCTTCAGCGCATTCAAGCGTAAAACCGCGAACGGTCAGGAACGTTGTGCCCGACCGCAATTCGATGATGTTGCGGGTCGTGGGAGCCATCACTTCTTTTCCGATCAATGAAGCGGGTGGCCAGAAATAGAGCGTCCAGGTTCGCCGGTCGAGATACCATTCACCAGGCGCGTCCAGTTCCTCCAGCGCGTTCTGGAAATAGTAGCGATCATCCGGCCGGATTTCAAACGAAGCATCCTTGGCCAACGTGATACGATCCGTAGCAGGGTCGACCGCCTTGACCGGACAGATGTCGTTCCACCAGTTGTAGCGGGCGAAGACAAACACCTCTGCTTCCTCCGGGTGCGACCAGTGGCGCAAGTCCTCCGAACTGCACGCAAACGAATGCCGATCTTCATCTGCGACGTCATCATACATCGGAACAGTCTTTCCGGCTGCATATGCCCAACCACCCGTGCGCGGCTTTTGTGGATCAAAATTCGGGTAGCGCGCCAGCGGCTGACGTTCCCCGGCAAAGTAGAGTTGCCGGAAATAGACGTCCTTAAAACCCTGCGAGCCGACCTCCGCCTTCAAGATTTGCCCTCGATAAGGAACAAACCCCGTGATGACGCGTCCACCAATCAACACCGGCTTCTCCTGTCGATATGCCCGATAAACGATCGGCGCCGATCTTGTGCCGCCGTCTTGCGCCTCAAACACGAGTCCATCTGACAGGCAATACCGGCCACCACGCACATAAACCGTGATTGCTCCCCGCAATCGCCCTCTTTGTTTTAGCAGCCGTATTTCATCCCTTGCGTGTTGCAAAGAAGCGAAGGGCCCGTCCGTCATTGACGAGTTAGGCGTGGCCAAGCGGCCGGACCAACCATCATTGCCATTCACCGCCACGAATAAGTCCAAGGTTGCGGTGGTGCGGGCCAGAAAGCTGAACACAACCATTCCCACAACCAACAAGAGCCCAATCAGGGCAGCCAAGATACGTCGTCGCAGCCAATTCTGTTTGTTGAATCGCAAGGTTGTATTCGGGTCCTGAATGGAAACGGCGGGTCTGACGATCAAGCGGTTTTACTTATCGGCTGGTAGCGATAGTCGTGCTGCTTCCGACGTGCATGTTACAAACGAAAAGACCGTTGGCCGCGTGGGGCCAACGGTCCGACGACATAGCGCGCTATAGTTCGTTAGCTTCCGGCCGCGGCCGCCACGGGGGCGGCCTTGCTCGGACGCTTGCGGTCCGACTTCTTCGTGCCGCCGGCCATCTCGTATTGGCCGCTGTCGCGACCATATCGGGCGGCCACACCGGCCAGCATGCGATCCGAGGTGTCGCCGAGCGCACGCTCGGCTTCCCGGAACGCATTCTGCGCCTCGTCCACCTGCGAGAGCAGGGTGTTGTAAGCACCGAGCTTCGTGTTGGTGTCCGCGATCGCCGCACGATACGAGGCGAGCGTCAGCCCGTTGCCCAGGTCGAGCGCTGCATCGATCGATTCGAGGCCCGCTGCGCGAGCCGCCGCCCGCTCGAGTGTGAGCGAGCTGGTTTTCTTTACTCTTGCCATATCCTGTCTCCTTACGGGGTTGGTTGATGGCAACTGGATGGACCCCTGATTCCTCTCCAGCCGGGCCCATGGGCAACGACGTTGGAAAGTTTTTCGCGAGTGACAAGAATTTCGACAGCCTACCTGTCATATATTTTGACCTAAATTTAGGTGGTCGGGCTGCGCTGAAAGCGTGAAAGCGGAAACCTGAGAGATGAGATAGAAACCACGAAACACACGAAACTCAAAAGCTGATGGAAACCTATTCGTTGTCATAGCCGAGTCACCGTTTGAGGAATTGCACAACAACCGGTCATTTTCTTGGACGGCATTGTTTTCGTGTGTTTGGAGTATTTCGTGGTGGCCTCCGATTGCATGGATCCGGCTGGAGCCGTGGAACACCCCTGCTCCACGCTCGTAGCTCATCGCTCCACGCTGATTCGCGGTCGACGTTTCCTGCATCGAACCCGCTCCATGCTCATAGCTCATAGCTCCAAGCTGATTCACGGTTGTCGATTTTGGGTTTGAGGCAGTGCGAACTTGATTCGCGGATCTGCAAATATCGAAAAGGACAGGCTTCATCTGAGTTCGCGCGCCATGTTTCTTGATTCGCAGTTCACAATTGGAGCCGAACACACGCGGGACAGAGATATTAAACGCTGAGAACACGGAGTTCTCGGAGTGATTTCGACCAAACACACAGACATCCGCGATCCTTCAACCTCTGTGCACACTGTGGTCTCTGTGTTAGGGGCGTTTATCAGTCAGAGTCTGATATCATTCACCCACGATCTGTTCTCCAAATACCAGTCGGAATGAGCTATGAGCGAAGAGCATTGAGCTAGAGCGTGATGTCCTTCAACCAACTCCGGTTCTGCAAATACCACTCCACCGTCTTCCGGAATCCGTCCACTGGAAGAACCTGCGGCGACCAGCCAAGCAACCGGCCGGCTTTCGTGATATCCGCCCAAGTGTTTTTCATGTCGGCTGCGCTGGGTGCGAGCCGGTTGATTTGCGCTTTAACCGGCAAATCGGCCCGCAGGGACGCGGGCCCTCCACCAAATGCTGAGTGCTTGGCGCTTAACGCCTCCTCGATCCACCCAATGATCGTGTGGAGCGAGATGGGATTATTCCCTCCCCCGAGATTGAAGATCTGATAGCCGAGTGGTTTGACAGCGAGGATCGTGCCGCGAGCGATATCGTCGATATAGGTGAAGTCACGCGCCTGCGTGCCGTCGCCATAGAGGGTGATGGGCGTGCCTTCGTCGATCCACTTGATGAAACGGAACGGCGCCATGTCGGGCCGGCCAGCGGGGCCGAAAACCGTGAAGTAACGCAGCACCGTGACATCAAGCCCATGCTGAAGGTGATATTCTCGGGCGAGCGCCTCGGCCTGGCGTTTCGTCTCGGCGTAGGGCGACTGCATCGTGCCAAGCGGGGCATCCTCGGTGAAGGGCATCGGACACCCCGCGTAGACGGAAGAACTCGACGCCAGCACGTGCTTTTTCACCCCGTATTTTGCCTGGCATTTCAAAACGTTTTCTTCGCCGAGGACGTTGGTCCGCCGGTAAAGCTCCGGCTGCTCCAGGCTGGCGCGCACCCCAGCCCGGGCCGCCAGGTTGAAGACCGCGTCGAATTTGTGCGCGGCGAACAGGGCATCGAGCGCCGGCAGGTCCTCAATGTCGAGCGGCTCGAAGGTGAAACGAGCCGAGCTAACAGCCGTCAGCTTTAAGCTGTCAGCCAAGAGTCGTGGTGTTGTCGCTGAAAGCTGAGCGCTTATCGCTGAAAGCTTGGCACTGTGAGCCTTGAGCCCGACCTGTTCGGCCAGGCGGCCAAGTCGATACAGCTTCAGCCTCACATCGTAGTAGTCGTTGAGATTGTCCACCCCGACAACTTCGTGCCCTTCGGCAAGCAGCATCTCGCAAACTTTGGAGGCAATGAAGCCGGCGGCACCGGTTACCAGGTAGGTGGACATCTTGGCTTAGCTCGCGTGCAACGCGTCCCAATCCGCCCGCGCCATCCGGCGGGCTACCTCGGTGCCGACGATCGTGGGGGCCCAACCGAGAACCTTTTTCGCAAGGGAAGCATCGCCCACCAGGTGGAATGACTCCGCCGGACGGAAGTAGCGGGGGTCGACCTTCAAGACGACCTCGTCCGAATCCTTGCGCCGGGCAAACTCCGCGATCCCCGTGCTCTCAAATTCGAGTTTGATGCCGAGCTCATCGAAGGCGGCGATGGCAAATTCCCGGATGGAGCAGACCCGGCCGGTGGCTAGGATGTAGTCCTGCGGTTTCTCCGCCTGCAGCGCCTGCCACATGGCGACGACGTATTCCGGGGCGTAGCCCCAGTCGCGCTTCGCATCGAGGTTGCCCAGGTGCAGCATGTCCTGCTGACCGGCCTTGATGCGCGCAGCGCCGAGCGTGATCTTCCGGGTGACAAAATTCTCGCCGCGGCGGGGCGACTCGTGGTTGTAGGCGATGCCGCTGCACGCGAACACCCCGTAGGCGCTGCGGTAGACCCGGCACAGCTGCGCCGCGAAGGCCTTGGCGCAACCGTAGGGGTTGACTGGATTGAAGGCGGTTTCCTCCGTCTGTGGCGAGGTCGCGGGCGCGCCAAAGATTTCCGAACTGGCGGCGAGGTAGAAACGCACGGGGTAATCGAGGTCGCGCAGGGCCTCGAGCAACCCGAGGGTCGCCATGCCGTTTTCCATGCAGGTAACCTCGGGGATCTCAAAGCTGAGACCCACGTGGCTCTGCCCAGCCAGATGATAAACCTCCCGCGGCTTGATCTGCCGCAGCATCCGCCGCAGCGAGGTCAGGTCGTTCAGGTCGCCATAGTGCAAAACAAGTTTCGAGCTTTGAGCTTCGAGCTTCGAGCTCCCCACCCGCAGGTGCTCGATGCGCGAGCGGTTGAACATGCTCGCCCGCCGCACGAGGCCGTGGACGGTATAGCCTTGGGCCAGCAGGTGCTCCGTCAGATAGGAGCCGTCCTGGCCGGTAATGCCGGTGATAAGGGCGGTTTTCACAATAGAAAGCTTCGCCCCGTCGCTTCCTGATGGGAAGCAACAAAATGCAAGGATGTTTGTTTGGTCCGCATGGGATGCGGGAGCGGCCACCGGGGCCGCGGGGATCACCCGGGGGTGAGCTTGAGAAAAGTCTTCACGATCGGCATCAGTGATCGAGCCCGATCGTGCCAGCGTTGCAGTTTCTTGACGCGCTGACCCAGTTCTTTCTGGGCCGGCGCGGGGAACGCCGCCACTGCCTTCTTGAAATCTGCCAGCCTGCCTTTGCCGGCATCAAACTGCTTTTGCAGGCGCTGCTCCAGGAAACGCTGGATTAGCTGGCGCATTTCGAGGTCAGGCGTGAACAACTCCGCCCGATCACTCTCGGTCGAAACCTCCTTCAAGGCCCCGACCTCGCGCAGCACGCGCAGACCCTGGCTGATCGAACCTTTCGAAAAATCAAGCCGGTCGTCGATGTCGGCAAAACTGAGCGGTTCGGGCGATGCAAAGACGACTCCGTAGATGGCCGCGACCGACTTGGGCACGCCAAGCAAATCGGCCGCGTCGACAAAGAAGTCCACCACCGAGGCCTCGAACGCCACCTGCGCCGCCGTGCGGTTGCCGGGCAGCACCAAGCCCGACCCGCCTTCGCCCGGCTTCGGCGCGGCAAACCCGCCTTTGTCGCCAGACTTCGGGGCGGCAGAGGACGGTGAACGGTCGGCGGTGGACGAGCGTAGCATCGGTCCTCGATCAAGCAGGGTTCGCACCATGTTTCAATTCAAATTGAACTAAACTTGTCCAGATCGACGGGCCGCCCACGCCAAAGAAAGGGCGGGTGAAACCACGAAAGGAAATGGAGCGACTCCGCCGCAACCGCGAAGAACAGAGATTAACCACGGAATACACTGAACACACGGAAGGGATTTTTTGACCACGGATTGCGCGGATGAACACGGATATTTCACCCTGCATTTCCGAAGAAAGCCTTACTTAAAAGAGAGGTTTTTTGGTAAAAATATCACGGAAAGACACAAATGGAGAGGGCCCAAAAATGCCACCGCTGGGCGGGGATAGACCCAGATACGGTCAAGGCTTGTGCCGCGCCTTCAGCCACCGCTTCACCTCGGCAAGCGGTCTGGCGGTAAACACCTGCGCCTTTGTCAGCCAGCCTTTGCGCGCGGCGCCGACTCCGCAGCGAAAATCCGTCAGGCCCGCCGTGTCGTGCGCGTCGGGGTTGATCGAGCAGAGCAGGCCGCGCTCGGCCGCCTTCCGCCAATGCCGCCAGTCCATGTCCAACCGCCACGGGTTCGCGTTCAACTCAATGATGACTCGGTTCGCGATCGCCGCGTCGATCACCTTCTCCACGTCCACGTCGTAGCCCTCGCGCTGGAGCAGCAGCCGCCCGGTCAGGTGGCCGAGCATCGTGGCGTGCGGGTTTTCGAGGGCCCGGATGATGCGCTGCGTCATCGTCGCGCGATCCTGCTTGAAGGACGAGTGCACCGATACGACGACGTAATCCAGTTGGGCCAGCACGTCGTCCGCGAAGTCCAGCCGCCCGTCGGGCAGGATGTCGCATTCCGTGCCAGCGAAGACATGGCAGGTGAATTGCTTCGCTGCATTCAGCTTCTTGATCTCGGCAACCTGCGCCGCCAGCCGTTCCTCGGTGAGCCCGCGGGCCTGCACGCTGGATTTGGAGTGGTCGGCGATGCCGAGGTATTCGAAGCCGAGGGCCTGCGCCGCCGCGACCATCTCATCGAGCGTGTTGTGCCCGTCCGACGCGGTCGTGTGGTTGTGAAAGACGCCGCGAATGTCAGACTCCTCCACGAGAACCGGCAGCTGGCCAGATTCGGCGGCCTCGATCTCACCGAGGCCCTCGCGCAATTCCGGCGGGATGAACGCCAGCCCGAGTTTCTGGAAAAGCTGTTCCTCCGTTTTGATGTCCGTCTTCCGTCCCCGGTCCTCTGCTTTCTGTTTGGCGGTCCCCTCGCCTTCCGCCGGGACGAGGCCCCATTCACTCATCGACAGGCCCTGCGCCAAGGCGCGCTGTCGCATCTGGACGTTGTGGTCCTTCGACCCGGTGAAATGATGCAGAGCGAACACGAACTGCTCCGGCGGGACCAACCGCAGGTCTGCCTGGATGCCCGACTCAAGCCGCACGCTGGCCTTGGTCTCGCCGTGCGCCGTGACCTCCGCGACGCCGGGCCACGCGACAAACCAATCCGCCACCGGCTTGGGATCTTTCGTCGCCACGAGAAAATCCAGATCGCCGACCGTTTCCATGCGGCGCCGCAGGCTGCCGGCGTGCTCCGCCCGCTCGACCTGCGGCAAGCCGCGCAGGCCTGCGAGGAGCGGCTCCGCCACTTCCCACGCCTCAATCCATAAATGGCGCTTGCCGTATT
>Ga0066487_100431_pt1 | contig 11532 bp, 7 predicted proteins | sample LakWasM129_HOW14_2_FD_59588 | JGI IMG/M metagenome (GOLD analysis project Ga0066487, IMG submission 59588) | Freshwater sediment methanotrophic microbial communities from Lake Washington under simulated oxygen tension - Sediment Metagenome 129_HOW14 | ecosystem: Environmental > Aquatic >... | reverse complement strand
CATAATCGGCCGACTTGTCGAGATAGGTGTAGCCGAGCACGAGGTCATAGCGCGGAGTCTTGCGGGTGGCGAGCAACTCAAAGCCCCGCGTGTCCACATCCACCGCGTTCGCACGGCGGGCGGTGACGCCCCGGGCAAACGTCCAATCCACCAGACGGTCGTCCCGACGGTAGAAGAGCGCGGCATCGACGGCCCAGCCGCCCTGCTTGAAGGTGGTGCCCGTCTCGAGATTGCGGCTGTATTCGCGGCCAAGGTTGGGATTGCCGCGGAACAACCCCGAGGCCGCGGCCGAATTCAGCGCCGTATAGGTCGGCACCTGCGTGCTCTCCGCATACTGCGCATACCAACGCCGCCCGGTCGGCTGCACCAGTTCGGCCATCACGACCGGCGACAATGCCGCGACATCCCGGTTGGTGTCATCGTAGACCGCGCCCGCACGCAATTTGAGCGCGCCCGCCTCGGTATGGATCTGGATTTCCGGCACCGCCGACAGTTTCAGGTAGTTGCGGGTGTTGAACCGGCCAAACGTCAGCGCCGTCGATTCCAGACCGTCGCGCATCGCCTGGACGCTGTAGGCCAGAACCACGTTGGAAAATTCCGGAATATCGTGGCGGCCTTCCAGGGAAAACGACTGCACGTGCGTCGTATGCTGGTAAGGGTTGAATTGACCCGGCACGGTCCGGTTGAATTCATAGTCGTCGTCATTGCGCCGGTAGCTGGCGCCGACCTGCCAGTAATTGTCCGGCGAGGTCCAAGCCCGGTGATTGAATAGGAACAATCCGGTATGCAAATCCTCGCTCTCGTTGACGCCAAAGGGCGTGTAGAGATTGGGCCAGCCGAAGAATTTATGCTGCACGCCGGCAAAAAAGTCGGTCTGGCTCTGCGCCCCACGCAGCTGAATCCGCCCGGAGACGCGCTGAAAATTGTGATCGCCGAAAGGAACCGAGCCGTCCGACTCCGAACGGGAAAATTCCATGTCCGCCGCCAGAGTGCGGCCCGCGATCGCCGTCGATGAGACCAAGCCTTGATACAAGCTCTGCCGATTGGTCGCGTAGTCGCCCACGCCGACTGCCACCTCCCCGCGCTGCTCGATGCTTCGCCACGCCGCCGAAACGGTGCCCACCTCGGCGTTGAATCCGGCCATGGCGTTATCGGCGCCGGTCAGAACCACGGGCGATTGGAGCATGGCCGGCGCAATGGGGATCTCCGCCTGATAATGCCCGGTCTGGGGATCATAAAGCGAAACCCCGCCCACCTTGAATCCGGTATTTTCGAATATCCCGCCACGAATCGAAACATCCGCCTGGGCTTCGGCGAGATTCCGGGTCTGCACGTCGACCCGCGGTTCGAAGCGCAGTCCGGAAACCGGCATGGCGAACGTGGCCACCGGGGTCTGGTTGGCCACCTGTTCCGAATAAGTGGTATATTTCGGCAGTTCGTAGGGCTCCTCCGCGGCGACGAGGCTCCCTTGAAGCCAGGCGAAGGCGAGCAGGCTGGCTGAGGCAAAACGTGACAGCGGATGAATGGATCGACGCATAAAATGGGTTGGGTTATGGAACAGTCTTTATTCCCTTAACAAGGCAGGGCCAAAAAAGCCGCCCAACCAAGGGCGGCTGATTGAAAATTATTCCTCCCCGTCCTGCCCGATGGCCTCGACCGGGCAGCCTTCCAAGGCCTCGATGCAAAGCTGGACTTCCTCTTCGGTGGTCGGCTGGGCATGCACGAAGGAATACCCGCCTTCTTCATGGCGCTTGAAAAAAGCCGGCGCGGTCTCGCGGCAAAGATCGCAGTCAATGCACTGCTGATCGACGTAAAATTTTCCGGCGGCGTTGTCTTTCCACTTTTCAGCTTTGTTGGCCATTTAACGGCCCACTCAACGGGAATTCCCCATGCTGTCAAGAAGACGCCGCGATGTATGACGTCCGGACTCCGTCGCCGAGCGAAGGCGGCTTGTATTTGGACCCAAGAGACATAACTTGCGTCAATGCTGTCCGACCGATCCTACATGCGGGACGATTATCACCGGCGAACGACTTCATCGTTGATCTGGCTCGTTGCCGGCACGATCGCGGCATTTGTGCTTCAATTGGTCTTGAGCTCGCCTTGGTTCAGTTGGGGCGAATCCGTGCTCAACCAATTGCCCCTGACCATCCGGGGCCTGCAAAGCGGGCACCTCTGGACGCTCGTCACCCACGCGTTGTTGCACCGAACCGACCAACCCTTTCATATTTTGTGCACGGTGCTGGGATTGATCTTCATCGGGCGCGAGCTGGAACCGATCCTAGGAGGCCGCCGGCTGGTCGCGCTCTACCTCGGAGCGATCATTTGCGGCGCATTGACGTGGTCGGCGATCCACTGGTTGCACGGGGGATTCCATATTGGCCCTGGCGCGGGAATTCTGGGCCTGTTCGTCGTGCTCGCCTGCATGTATCCCAATCAGGAAATCGGATTCCTGCTGATTCCCGTCACGCTGCGGTTCAAGTATCTCGTCTACGGGTCACTCGGGCTGACCCTCTTCGGCCTGGTGTTCTACGAGATTCCAGGTGCAGTGGCGCCTTTCGATTACAGCGCTTCCGCCCATCTGGGCGGCATGTTGGCGGGCTGGCTCTATTTCAGATACTTTCATGCCAACAACGGCTGGGACCGCGCCCCGAGCTTTGCGCTACCGGCTTGGCTCAACCAGTTGCAGAAGCCCCGCCGCGATTCTTCCGCGTCCAAGGCAAATCACGACCGATCCGCCGACGATCTGCGGGCCCAGGTGGATCTGATTCTGGACAAGATCAATAGCCAGGGTTTTGGCGCCCTGACCTCGGAAGAAAAGCAAATTCTGGATGAGGCGAAAGACCTGCTCAGCCGACATTAACATCACTTCCCCGATCCCCCATCCGGAGATAATCCCGGAGACGCGCAGGCCGGCCTGCAGATTCGTGTCACTTCCCGGGCAATTCGCCTTTTTGCGAGAAACAAATCTCGTTTTTGTCCGACTAATACCTATCTCATAGCCCATCCAACAGTGAAATCCCCTCCACGCTTCTTTCTCAGCATCCTTACCCTGTCATTGGTGGTTTTCTCGGGCGCCTACGCGGCGGCCACCGATCACGAGTTCAAAACCACGCCGGTCATGCGGCTCGAGACCCGCACGCTCGTGCAGATGCTGGAATATTTCCATTACAACAAGGATGCCGTCACCCCGGCGGACTACCCGCAGCTGATTTCCGATTACATGGCGGAGCTGGATCCGCAGCGCCTCTTCTTCACGAGCGTCGACGAGCAAACCTACCGCCGCCAATACGGCTCCCGCGTCGAGACCGACCTCGCCTACCTGGGCAACATCGACATCGCCTTCGACATCTATCGGGCATACGAGCAGCGCGTCAAAACCCGGACGACCTGGCTCTTCGAAGAACTGAAACACGACTTCGATTTTGCTGCCAAGGACTCCTACACTCCGGACCGGAGCAAGAGTCCTTTCCCGGCCTCGGAGGCCGAGACCGACGACCTGTGGCGCCGGCGCATCAAGTATGAAATCCTGCAGGATTTGCTGGCCAAGAAATCCACCGAGGAGGCCAAGGCCACCGTCCGCAAGCGCTACGAACGGATGCTGAAAAACCTCAACGACATGGAATCCTCCGATGTGCAGGAGATGTTCCTCTCCAGCCTGACCCGCATGTATGATCCGCATTCGGCCTATTTCTCCTCCGACACGCTCCAGGATTTCAGCATCCAGATGAAGCTCTCCCTCGTCGGCATCGGCGCGGTGCTCAGCATCGAGGACGATGGCAACTGCGTCGTGCGGGAGGTCGTGCCCGGCGGGCCGGCCTACCACAGCGGCCAGATCCGAGTGAACGACAAGATTGTCGCCGTGCAGCAGGAGGGCGCCGAATCGATCGATGTCATCGGCATGAAGCTGCGCCGGATCGTCGACATGATCCGCGGCGACAAAAACACCAAGGTCACCCTCACAATCCTCCCCCATGACGCGCTCGATGCCACCAAGACCAAACAGGTCGTCATCACCCGCGACGTCATCAAACTCAATTCCGCCCGGGCCAGCGCCTCCATCTACGAAGTGCCCGCGGCCAACCAGCAGATCGTGCCGGTCGGCGTCATTTCCCTCAATTCATTCTATGGCCCCTCCGACGACTCGAAGGAGAATGACGTCAAGAGCACCGCCACGCAGGATGTGGCCGAACTCATCGGCAAGCTCAAGCAGCAGGGCATCAAGGCGCTCGTCATCGACCTGCGGCGCAACGGCGGCGGACTCCTCTCCGAGGCCGTGGACCTGACCGGTCTGTTTATCAGTCAGGGACCGGTGGTGCAGGTGCGCGATTCCCTCGGACACCTGACCGTCGACAGCGACACCAACAAAGCCGTCGCCTATGACGGCCCGCTCGCCGTGCTCACCTCCCGTTTCAGCGCCTCCGCCTCCGAGATCTTCGCCGGCGCGCTCCAGAACTATGGCCGCGCCGTGATCATCGGCGACAGCACCACCCACGGCAAGGGCACGGTCCAGGCCGTGCTGGAAATGAAAAACTACCTGCCGCGCCTCAGCCAGAACATCGAGGACACCGGCGCCGCCAAGCTCACGGTGCAGAAATTCTACCTGCCCAACGGCTCGTCCACCCAAAAGAAAGGCGTGACGCCCGACATTGCGCTCCCGTCTATCGACGACTTCCTGCCCATCGGCGAGGCCGATCTGCCCCACGCCCTCATGTGGGACGAGATCAAATCCACCGCCTTCGAAGGCAAGGCCCTCCCCCAGACCTTCGTCAAGCCCCTCCTGGAAGCCAGCCGGGAACGCCAGCACTCCCTCGAGGAATTCAGCTACTTGAAGAAGAACATCGATTGGTTCAAGGAACGGCAGGAGCAGAAGACCATCTCCCTCAATCTCGAACAGCGGCAGGTGCTCAAGCAGGCCGACGACGACTTCAAGAAGAAGATGGACGCCGAGCGCGATCTGCTCGCCAAATCGAACTTCCCTTCCCGCGAGGTCAAACTCGACTCCGTGTTGAAAGCCGAAGCCGAAGACCCCAAGGGCGCCACCGCCACCATCGATGATGGCGACACGGACGCGCCGGACGCCGATTCGCAGAGCAAGCTCGATGTCCATCTGCGCGAAACCCTGCGCGTCGTCACCGATGCCATCCGCCTGAATCAGGATCCGCAATACTGGGCGGACGGACACGAAGCCATCACCGCCGCCTCGCCGTCACACAAAGGCTAGCAGGAAGCGGTCGCGGCCCGTCAGGTCCCGCAACGATTCGGTCCGGGGAAAACCATGCTGGGCTGCCCATGCCGCCAGCCGGCTGTGCTGGGCGATGCCCGTTTCACATGCGAGCAGGCCGCTCGCCGTCAGATGGCGGCGAGCCATGGCGATGATGTGCTCCAAATCCTTCGTTCCTTCCGGTCCGGAAGCGAGAGCCGTGACCGGTTCGAAATTCTTGACCTCCGGTGGCGCGTTTTGGGTTTCCTCCTCCGACAGATAGGGTGGATTGGCGACGATCAGATCGAACTGCTCGCCTTCCGGCAACCCGGCGAACCAATCTGAAATGAGCAGCTGCACGCGACCGGACAGCCCCGCCAATCCGGCGTTCTCCCCGGCCAAGACCAGCGCCTCGCTGCTTTTGTCGACCGCCGTGACCGCCGCCCCGGGATAGAGCGCGGCCAAGGCCAGGGCGAGAGCCCCGCTGCCGGTTCCCAGATCGAGAATCCTGGCCGGAGCCGCCGGCAATCGCGCTTTCACCAGCTCGACCAGCAACTCGGTCTCCGGTCGCGGGATCAGCGCCCGTTTGTCCACCTTGAGTTTCAAGCCGGCGAACTCCACCTCGCCCAGGATGTATTGCAGCGGCTCGCGCGCACCGCGGCGCTTCACCAATGGTCGGATCTTTTCCAATTCAGGCTCGGTCAGCGGGCGCTCGAATTGCAGGTAAAGCGGCATCCGCTTCAATCCGAGCGCATGGCCGATCAGCAGTTCCGCGTTGAGTCGCGCCGATTCCACGCCGTGTTTTTCAAGAAAATCGGTCGTGCGCTTGATGATTTCAAGAACGGTGAACATGGTCACTCGTCGTCGGCCGGTTGCATCCGACGCTCGGGCAAGGGTCCGCCGGTCAGTTCCGCGAGTTTTTCCTCGAACGAGGCGCGCTGTAGGGCCTGGAGGATCGGCTCGATCGCGCCTTCCATCACCGCCGGCAGGCTGTAGAGCGTCAGGCCGATGCGGTGATCCGTCACGCGGTTCTGCGGAAAATTGTAAGTGCGGATGCGCTCACTGCGGTCACCCGTGCCGATCTGGTTCCGCCGCTGCGCGGCATATTTGGCGTGTTCCTCATCCTCCTTCAGTTTCAGCAACCGCGAACGCAGCACCGCCATGGCCCGAGCCTTGTTCTTCACCTGGGAGCGGTCGTCCGCGCAATAGACCGTGAGCCCGCTGGGCTTGTGCACGATGCGCACCGCGGAGTCAGTCGTGTTGACGCCCTGCCCTCCCGGCCCGCTCGCGCGTTGCACTGTGATTTCGAGATCCTGGGGGTCGATCTTGACGTCCACCTCCTCGGCCTCCGGCAGGACCGCGACCGTCACCGTGGAGGTGTGGATGCGGCCGTTGGCCTCGGTGACGGGCACCCGCTGCACCCGGTGCACGCCGCTCTCGTATTTCAGCTGCTTGTAGACCTGGTCGCCAGTGATGAGGAATATGACTTCCTTGAATCCGCCACGGTCCGACCCGCTGGAACTCATGGGCTGGATCTTCCAGCCGCGGCCCTCGGCATAGCGGGTGTAGAGGCGGTAGAGCTCGGCGGCGAACAGGCTGGCTTCGTCGCCGCCGGTGCCTGCGCGGATTTCCATGACGGTGTTGCGCGAATCCGCCGGCTCCGGCGGAATCATCGAAAGGAGCACCGCCTGCTTCAACGCCTCCCGCCTGCTCTGCATTTCGGGCAATTCCAGCTGTGCCAGCGCCCGCAGTTCGGCATCCGCGGCGGGATCCTTGAGCAAGGCGGCGTGTTCGTCCAATTCACGGCCCAAGCGTTCGTAGGCCGCATAATCCTCGATCAGCCGCCGCAGGCCCTGCTGTTCGCGCGAAATCTCGGTCGCCTTGCGCGAGTTGGTGTAGAACGCAGGCTCCGCCATTTGCGCATCGAGTTCGTCGAGGCGGCGTTGAAACGGGGAAATGTCCGGAAGTGTGTCCATGCTGGGCGGAGCGGGAAATTGCGAATTGCTTCAACCGCGCGGCGCGGCTTTATCAAGGGCCAAAGCCACGGCGGCAAGCGCCGTCTAGTGGAACCTATTTGCGATGGCCTCAACCCTCTTCACACAGAACATCATCGCCTGCGTCTGGGATTTTGACAAGACCTTGATCCCGGAATACATGCAGGCACCGCTCTTCCGGCGCTACGGCGTGGACGAGGCCACGTTTTGGGCGGAGACCAACGCCCTGGTCGAAAACTACCGCAAGCGTGGCTACCATATCGCCCCGGAAATCGGCTACCTGAACCACCTGCTGACCTATGTGCTCGCGGGCAAGATGCCCGGCCTGAGCAACAAGGTGCTCCGCGAATGCGGCGGAGAAATCAAGTTCTACCCCGGACTGCCCCGATTCTTCGAGGCCTCGCGCGCCTGGGTCAAAGCCAAGCCCGAATACGCCAAGCACGAGATCCAGCTTGAGCACTACGTCGTCAGCACCGGGCTGGCCGAGATGGTGCGCGGGAGTGCGCTGGCCCCGTATGTCGACGCGGTTTGGGGCTGCGAATTCATCGAGAATCCGCTGCAGCCGGGATTCCTGAAACAAAACGAACTGCCCATCGAAGCCGCCGCCGAGATCGCCCAGATCGGTATCATGATCGACAACACCACGAAGACGCGGGCGATTTTCGAGATCAACAAGGGCACGAACCGGAATCCCGCCATCGACGTGAACGCCAAGGTCACGCCCGAAGATCGCCGGGTGCCGCTCCAGAACATGATCTACATCGCCGACGGCCCCAGCGACGTGCCAAGCTTCTCCGTGGTCAAGAAAGGCGGCGGCAAGACCTACGCCGTCTACAATCCCGCGGTGCGCGCCGAATTCGAGCAGAACGACCGGCTGCGCCAGAACGGACGCATCGATCACTATGGCCCAGCCGACTATACGGAGAGCAGTCCCACGTCCAACTGGCTGCACTTGCAGATCGAGAAGATTTGCGACCGTATCGTCGCGGATCGGGAGGCTGCGGTCGCCTCACGGGTCGCCCGCCCACCCCGCCACCTGAATCCCACACCCGAGGATGAGGCGGCGCGCAAGAGCGCCCGGCAACCCAAGCAATCGACCTTTCTGGAATAGGACCGGCCGACGAACGCAATTTCCGAAGACAAAAAAACGCCGCCTGAAGAGGCGGCGTTTCGCGAATAATTTTGAGCAAACTCAGCCCGAACGGCTGACGGTCGACGGATCGATCGGCTGCGGCGTCGTGGTCGTCGGCGTGGTGGGCGTCGTCGGAGTCGTCGGTGTCGTCGGCGTGGTTTCCGTAGTCGGCGCCGGCGGCGTGGTAGGAGCCGGCGTGCTGCTGGTGGCCTGATTGACTTGCTGCGTGACCGTCTGCTGCTGCGTGGCGGTCGTCGTCGCCTGCGTGGCCGTCTGTGTCGCCGTTGACGAGGCCTGGGTAGCGTTATTTTGCACTTGGGTCGTATTGGCCACATTGGTCACGGCGTTGACGTTGCTGCCGGTCGCGGTCGCGACGGCGGAGGCCACCGTTTCGACACTGGTGTTGGTCGCTTGGGCGACAGCGGCGGCAATGGTTGCCTGCGCCTGGACGCTGGCCTGGCCACCGGATGAGGAAGCGGCCACACTGGTCGCAACCGCCGAGGCAATTTCATTCGCCGAACTCGGCACGGTCGCGGACACCGCCGCGGCAATGGTCGCAGCCGACTGGGTCGCCGCCTGGCCGCCGCCGGTGGAGGACGAAGCTGCCGTGGTAACCGACGAAGCGATCGCGGCAGCCTGAGTCGGAGCCACCGCCGCGGTGGAGGAGGCAATCGATGCGGCGGCAGCCGGGGCTGCCGTAGTGGCAGTGGAAGCGATGGCGGCAGCCTGCGTCGGAGCGGCCGTTGTGGCTGCTGCCGCAATCGATGAGGCGGCGGCAGAGACCTGAGTCGCCTGGGTCGCGGCATCGCCACCGGATGCGGCGGCGGTCGTGACTGCAGTCTGCACCGCAGTCTGCACGATCGCGGTCGTTTGCGCCGGCGCATTGGCGGCGGCGGCCTGCACGACCGCCGAGGTGGCGGCCGGAACCGCGGCCACCGTGGTCGCCACGACCGCGGAGAGCTCGGAGTTGGCCGTGCCGGCATCAACGTTGAAGGCTCCGGGATTGTTCGCCACGGTCGCCACGGCCGCCGCGGCGATCGTCACGGCGTTGTTGACGGTTGCCTGGGCTTCGGCCGGAAGATCGGCGGCAGCGGACGCCGCACCGGCATTGAAGGTCGAGACCGACGCCTGGCCGGCGGCGAGTGTAACGGTGGGAAGGCCCGGAGCGGAAATCGAAACCGAACCCGTGCCCGTCACGATGGTGTAATTGACGCCGGCGACGTTGACCGTGAACACCGTGCCGCGAGCGGCGGCGACGCCCTTCGGGGTGCGCACACCATAGTCGTTGATGGCGCGTTTATGCGGATCGAGCGAGGACACCAGGTTGCCCGATTTCAGGTTCAGCAAAGCGCTTTGCTTCGTGATCGTCGATCCTTCGGTCGTGACCGAGAGGTGTTCGAGTTCGACGTTGGAATTCGGCTTGATCGTCGACACGGTGCCGCCCATCGGCTGGACGTAAACTTCGGTGCCGGCGCCGGTGATGATCGTCGCGCCTTGCGGCAGGTCCTGATCCGGTGTCAGTGCGACCGGGGTCGAACTGCCGGGCATGAGGACCTGAGCATTGGCTCCGGTAATCTTCAGGACCTTTGCCTGAGTCTGGGTTTCCGCCGCCGAAATCTGGCCAAACGTCAATGCGACGGCAGCCAGCGCGATAATCACCATCGATGTTCTTTTCATAAAAAATCCCGTTTGTTTACGTGCTAGTGGGTGGCATTAAGCACAACTAATCCTTCTGCGGCAAGACGATTAACAAAAATGAATATCCAGGGCTGATGGGGTGGAATCCGGCCGCCAACAGTTACTTCTCCTTCATCACGTAGACTCCGTTCCAATTCTCCCCCGGCGGCTGATCCTTATAGCGTGTGGCGATTTCCGTATAAACCAGCGACGGATTGCTGACAATTCCGGGTGTCCGGCCCGGCACATTCGGCTCGAGCGCAGCGCTCCGGGAAAAGAGCGCCAGGGCGCCGTCCCAATCGCGGGCATAATATTTCTCCAGGCCTGCGCCGAACAATTCCAGACAGGTGCGGGTCTCCGCCGTGACCCATTCCTTCAATCCGGCGATTTCATAAATTGGCACGGCTTGGGCCCGGCCCTTGACCACGATGCGCCCCAGCGGACGAAACACCACGCGATCACCGCCATGTTGCTCGCACATGAGTTTGGTGGCGGCCGTGCACATCGTGTAGGCGCCCCAGCTCTTGGCCCCCGACTCCATGCGCGCCGCGAGATTCACGTCGTCGCCCATCATCGTGTAATTGAACCGCGTGCGGCTGCCCATGTTGCCGATCACGCACGGGCCGCTGTTCAGGCCGATGCGGGTCTGCATGTTCCAGACAATCGCCGGCCATCTGTCGCCCTCGCTCCGCCACTTCTCCCGCAGTTCGGCCAGCCGGTGGTGCACCCGCTGACTCGCGATGCAGGCCCGATACGCGTGGTCGCCGAGCGCGATCGGGGCGCCGAACATGGCCACGACCGCATCACCGATGTATTTGTCGAGCGTGCCCCCCTCCTCCTGCACAATGTCGGTGCAGGCGGTCAAATACTCGTTCATGAGTTCCACCAACCGGTCCGGCGGCAGCAACTCGGAGAAGGAGGAGAAACTCTGGATGTCGCTGAAATATGCCGTGATTTCCTCCACGTGTCCGCCCAAGCGGGGCGGTTCGCCGGCCTTGACCAGGCGGTCGACCAGTTGGGGTGAAACGTAGGAGCCGAACATGCCTTTGATTTCTTGCCGGCCCCGATACTCCATCAGGGCCCGGCGACCGATGACCACGAATTGCAGCGCGCCAAAACCCAGGGTCGGAGCCACCCAAGGCAGCCACCAGCTTTTCAACACCCAGGCCAACATCGCCAGCAGGGAATACAGCAGCAGGCCCGCGACGGCGCCGCCACAGAGCAGGAAAATCGAGCGATCAGCAATCCAGGCGATGCCCAGGTAACCCAACACAATCGCTGCCACCCATACGATCCAGTCCGGCATCCGCCACGCGAAATCGCCCGTCAGTATGTTGTTGACGGCATTCGCGACCACGTAGGTCAACGGCGTCAGTTCACGCAGCGGGCTCGGGCCGGCGTCGGCCTTGCCCGTCACCGTCTGGCCGACGATGACAATCCTGTCCTTCATATCCGGCGGGGCGACATCCGGTTTCTTGTTTTCCAAAAACTGCTCGCTGAGCGCGATGATCAGCGTCCCATAACTG
>Ga0066487_100425_pt1 | contig 11580 bp, 12 predicted proteins | sample LakWasM129_HOW14_2_FD_59588 | JGI IMG/M metagenome (GOLD analysis project Ga0066487, IMG submission 59588) | Freshwater sediment methanotrophic microbial communities from Lake Washington under simulated oxygen tension - Sediment Metagenome 129_HOW14 | ecosystem: Environmental > Aquatic >... | reverse complement strand
AGTCAGCCCGCCGAGCCCGTGCGCGGCGTCGCCTGAACCATGGAATCTCCCGGTCAGCAAGCCGCCCGGTTGCTCGATGCGCTCGAGGAACTCATCGGCCAGGAAGGCATGTATCTGCGCGGCGGCTATTTCGATTTGGTGGTGGGGATCCGGGGACGCACCGAGCCCATCGTGCAGCAGCTCACCGCGCTGGCCGGCCAGCCCGGCGTAGCCGAGGATTGCCAGCCGCGCGTCGCCGCCCTGCTCCGGCTGAGCGCGGAGCACGACGCCATTTTGCAGGGCAAGATCGAGGAACTCGGCGCCGAGATCCGCCGCACTGATCAAGCCCGCTATCGCGCGACGCAGATGGCGCCGGCCTACGCCGGTGCCCGCACCGCCAGCCTCCCGCGCTTCCAAGCCGCCGGATAAGGGGCCTTCTTCTGTCTGTAGCGGCGCTCTATGAGCGCCGGCCCTTTGCCTCGGCGGTCCCAGACTGCGCCACAGAATCCGGATCGGCAATCAGGTTTCCTGATCCCGCCCCTAAAGTCCGGCCTGGGAACGCCGATTAGGCATGGCATGTCCTTCCATCCCAGCGCGCCTTTGGAGGCGGCGCTCCTGCCGGCGTCGTTTGATGCGCTGCTTGGCCCGTGGGCCCATAGCGCCGATCCGGCTTACTGTCTCGATCCCGAGGGCCGCCTGCTCGCCGTCAACCAGGCCTTCGCGGGCAAATTCGGCCGCGCCGCGGCCGAGTGGCCGGGCGTGCCGCTGCAGGACATCGTGCACGCCGACGACCGTTTCGCCCTCGATGCGATCGAGTCCGAACTCGCGCGCTCGCCGCACCGCACGAGCCGGGAGCTGCGTTGCGACACGCCGCAGGGCTGGCGCTGGTTTGCCTGGGAAATGACGCCGCTGTGGGACGCGGGCCGGCACTGCTGCGGCCTGCGCGCCGTCGGTCGCGACATCACCAAGCTGCGCCTCGCCGAGGCCCAATACCTCAAGCTTTCCTCCGCAGTCGAGCAGTCGCCCGTGGGCATCATCATCACGGACGCCGAGGGCCGCGTCCAATACGTGAATCCGAAATATACCGAGGCCTCCGGCCGGAGCCTCGAGGACATTCTCGACCAGAACACCGACGTCCTGCGCGACGGACACCGCGACGAGGCCTCCTACCGGGCCATGATGGACGCCGTCAAAGCCCACCGCCAGTGGCACGGCGAACTCGTGAGCCAGCGCGCCGGCGGCGGCCAGGTGTGGGAATCGGTGCAGGTCTCCAGCCTCCGCAATCCCGCCGGCGAGATCACCAACCTGCTCTGCCTGCGCGAGGACATCACCGAGCGCAAGCGCCTCGAGCACGAGCTGCGGCAGTCGCAGAAGATGGAGAGCCTCGGCACGCTCGCCGGCGGCATCGCGCACGACTTCAACAACCTGCTCGCCATCATCAACGGTTACGCGGATTTCTGCCTCAACCACAGCAACGATCCCGCGCAGGCGCGCAAGAGCCTCCAGGAGATCTACCGCGCCGCGCAGCGCGCCAGCGGGCTCGTGCGGCAGATCCTCACCTTCAGCCGGAAGAACGAGGTGCGCTATGCACCCTTCGACCTCAACCACCAGGTGAAGGAACTCGTCGCGCTCCTCGCCGAGACTTTTCCCCGCACCGTTTCCTTCGAGGTCCAGCTCGCCGACAAGCTCCCCGCGCTGTTCGCCGACCAGAGCCAGATCCAGCAGATTCTCCTCAACCTCTGCGTCAACGCGCGCGACGCCATGCCGCACGGCGGCACGATCACCGTCACCACGCGGCTGCACAGCGGCGCCGAGTTTCCCAACGCCATGGGGGTCGATCCGCGCCGCACCTACGCCTGCCTGCGGGTCACCGACACGGGCACCGGCATCACGCCCGAGGTCCGGGCGCGCCTCTTCGAGCCATTTTTCACCACGAAGCCCGGCAGCTCCGGCACGGGCCTCGGCCTCGCCGTCGTCTACGGCGTCGTGACCAGCCACAAGGGTTTCATCGAGGTCGAGAGCGCGCCCGGCGCCGGCAGCGCCTTCATCGTCGGCCTGCCGCTGGCGGAGGAGACGGTCATCGTGCCCGCGCTCGTGACGGGCGGGGATTTCCCGGGCGGCACCGAGACGGTGCTCGTGGTGGACGACGAGGTGTCGTTGCGCCGCCTGCTCGAAGCCACGCTACAGAGCAAGGGCTACCGCATCGTCACCGCCGGCAACGGCCTCGAGGCCATCGATTATCTCAGCCGCACCGACCAGCCGCTTGACGCCGTGCTGCTCGATTTGAACATGCCCGGCGCCAACGGCATTGATGTCTTCAAGGTCATCAAGATCGCCCGGCCCGGGGTCAAGGTGCTCGTCCTAAGCGGCAATCTGAACGCCGAGATGCGCACCGAACTGCAAAACCTCGGCCAGGGCGAATTCGTCCAGAAGCCCTACGCCCTCGACGACGTCGGCCGCCGTCTCCGGACGATGCTCGACCGCGGATAGCTTACGCCCTGCGGCGGCGAGCCCGGACGTAGCCACGAGCGTGAGCGAGGGGATCTGGGACAATTCCTGGCCCACGGAATATACGGAAAGCCAGACCTTCAGACTTGTGCCCACGAAACACACGAAAGGGCACGAATAGAAAACCCACTGCGTAATTTTCGTGTCCTTTCGTGTGTTTCGTGGGCCATATTTCTTCTGTGTATTCTGTGTGTTCAGTGGGCAATGATCTCGCTGTTCCTATTGCGGTGACTGATCCAGGCCTGGCGAAAGTGACAAAGACTGGTAAGCAGCCGCGGCCCGGATGTAAAAAGGTGAGGTTTTTGCCGGAGTCCGGCCATCCGGCAAACCTGCATTCCCATACTCCGCCCTTGAGCCAGCACCACATTCCTGCTCCCTTGCCCTCAGCGGGCCTGTAAAACATGGGGTTTTATCCTGAATCTGAATAACATGGTTCTCAGACTATGACGACGCCTCCTCTTCGAGTTGCAGCCGTGGTTTTTCCGGGATTCGAGGTTCTGGATCTGTTCGGTCCAATCGAAATGTTGTGGATGCCAAAGGATGTGTTTCCGATTTCGATCGTCGCAGAGCGTAGAGGTGAAGTTGCGAGTGCCCAAGGGGTGAAAGTGATTGCCGACTATGCATTCAGCGAGGCGACCGAGTTCGACATCGTGTTGGTTCCCGGAGGTCGAGGCACTCGGACAGAGGTCTCGAACCCAGTGATTCTTGATTGGCTGCGTCTAGTGGAGCCCCGTGCGAGGTTTGTTGCCAGCATATGCACGGGCAGCGCACTATTGGCGAAAGCTGGTCTCTTGGATGGTCAGCGTGCGACGTCGAACAAGAATGCGTTTGATTGGGTCGTAACCCAGGGTCCGCACGTCCATTGGGTGCGGGAAGCACGATGGATTGAGGATGGAAAGTATTTCACGTCATCAGGTGTTTCGGCCGGCATGGATATGGCGCTTGGACTCATCGAACGGATCCTCGGCCGAGAATCCAGTGCTCAGGTTGCGAGGTGGGCGGAGTATACTTGGCACTCTGACAGCACACAGGATCCGTTTGCCTAGTGAGGAGAAGTGAAGCAAATCGACACAAGAACAAGGATGAGCAAGCCTGTGCCAAGCCTCCGGCTCACAGGCAAGCCCGTCCCGATTCAGATGCGCGGGCAGCTCGACCAATCTGCGAAATCACATGATCCACTACCACGTCTGGTTTGATTTGAAACCTGGGATTCCCGAGCCGGAAGGACTCGCGACGGTGGGACGGTTCCTCAAAAACCTCTGCGCGATCGATGAAGCCGCGACCTTTCAGCTGCTCCGGAACAAAGGCGGGCCGCCGCGCTCGAAACTTTCACGCTACCATGCCCTGATCCAGTTCGTGGATGACGCCCAGCTGGCCGCCGCGATGAAGAAACAGACGGAGCGCGGCATCCATGCGGGACTTCACGGAGAAGTCATCGAAGTCGTGACCGATTTTCACGTTGAGATCTTTACGACGCTGGAAGATCCGGCGCCAAATCCCTCTGCCGGCCTGCAGGCGTGTGAAATCTAGGAGAGCGGAACCAAGGCCATGGGCCGAGAGCCTGCAAGTTCAGACGGCGCGATTGATCTGCGAGCTGCCGACGGGGCTTTTGAGGCCGCTGGTGCCGTTGCCGATCTCGGAGGGGCCCCGTGCGGTTGATCGGGCCGCCGGTGCCTAGATCTCTATCGTCCGGTCGGACCGGTCTTGCCGGATCATGCCCGTTTGACACTTCTTGTAGCACTCCGCATGAGCCCGCTCGATCGCGACGATCTGCTGATGGGTCAGGGCAAACAACCATTCGGTGAGTTTTTGGCCCGGCAGGTTGCGGACTTGGGCGAGCGGGCAGTGCGGGGGATTGTCCCCGGTAACAGGGCAGGCCGCGAGCAACCCGGCTACCCGATAGAGATCGGGCCGGGCTCTGTTGGTGATATCATTCACGTTCGTGCCGGCAGGCTGCTATTTTCAGGCACCCGAGTCTAGTATTTCGCGCGGCATAAGACGCGGCCTGACAGTCCGGCCGGGCAGATCGGAAGCGTCGTGCCGGCGACTGCTTTCGTTGTTGGATGCGGCTGGATATGAGTGATCCAATCCATGTAACCGAGATTGCTTTGGACCGGTCTCGTGTCGCGTTTTGAGCTTACGCCGCGAGGTGGATCTGCGAGCTGCCGACCGGGGTTTTCAGGCCGACGGTGCCGGTGCCGATCTCAAGGTGCACCGTGCGGTTGATCGAGCCGCCGATCTCCTGATGGCAGACGCTGAGGCCGTTCTTGTTGAGAAAATCCAAAGTGACGGCCGAGTTGCGCTCGCCGATCTTGAAAGGGTCCTGGCCGCTGAGCATGCCGGCGCCGCCGGCGACCATGATGCGCACGCGGCTGCGCTCCGCCTTGAGGCCGCCCATGGCCCGGAAGAGCAGGGGCAGGCCGGTGTTGGCGAACATCGCGGGCTGCTTCGCGGCCTTGTCGGGCGAGATGGTGGAGTCGGGCAGCATCAGGTGCAGGATCCCGCCGACCTTGCTCACGGGGTCGTAGGCGATGACACCGATGCAGGAGCCGAGCGCGTAGGTGCTGAGGATCACCTGGGCATTGTTGGACACGGCCATGTCACCCACTCCGATGATGACGCGTTGGGCAAAGATGGAGCCGACGGTGGGCGAGCCCATGGTCAAAGGCCGGACTGCGCCGAGGGGCGCGCCGCCGGATTGTTGGTGGATTGCAGCATGAAGGTGACCACCGGATCGGTTGGACCCGGGGTAGCTAGATAAACGGCTTCTGCAGGCGAAAGTTGAGCGCCAAGACGCGGGACTGATCGTCCCGCCGCCCATTATTTCGTGCCATCCGGCGGTCAGGGACCGCTGCGACAGGCCTGCTCACAAATATACCAGCAGCCGCTGCTGGATCGGCGTGACCTGGTTGTGGCTGCGGATCTTGGAAATGGTGGCTGGGCCGAGTTCCTGGCCTTCGCCGATGAGCAGGAGGCCGTGCGGACTGTAAATGCCGCTGGCGAGCACCATGCCGGGCTCGAGTTCTTCGAGCATGATTTCACGGACCTGGCGCGGCAGCCGCGCGAGCTGGGTGACCTTGAGAAAGAGTCGCACCGCCTCCGGATCGTAGGCCTGGCCGGAGCCGGCGAGGATGGCGTCGAGCGAGGCCTGCTTGGGCAGACCGGATTCGACGAAGTCCACGGCGACGGCGAGGCAGCGGGCCGTCCAGGGGATGTTCTTGCCGGCGATGCCGTCGGGATAGCCGCGGCCGTCGAAGCGTTCGTGGTGGGCGCGGATGGTCTCGCCGAGGGCGGGCCGGCTGTCGACGTAAGTGGCGAGCGTCTGGGAAAAGACGGGGTGGTTGCGCAGCATGGCGCGCTCGCGCTCGCTCAGGCGGTCCGGGTGCGTGCGGAAGGCCTTGAAAAGTTCGCGCGGGATGCCGATGAGGCCGAGGTCGCAGAGCAGCGGGGCCGAGCGCAGCACGTGGCGCTCCTGTTCGTCGAAGTGCTCCGTCTCGGCCATGCGCGAGCAGATCTCGACGAGGGTCTTGGCCTGGCCGCCGAGCACGGGGTCGAAGGTCGTGAGGATGCGGCGGCAGAGTTCGAGGGAGTGCTCGTAGGAGGTCGCGAGTTCGCGGTTGAGCGTGTCGAGCTGCTGGCGCTGCTGCTCCAGGTCGAGCACCTTGGCCTCGAGGGCGGTGTTGGCGACCTTCAGCTCGTCGTTCAGGCGCAGGGCCTCGGCCTGCAGGGCGGTGTTGTGCGTGATGAGCTCGTAGCGGTTGATGGCGTTGCGGACGGTCGCGGTGAGTTCCTCGCGGAGCCACGGCTTGGCGATGAAGCGGAAGATTTCGCCCTTGTTGATCGAGTCGACCAGCGTGGGCAGCGAGAGCACCGCGGTGATGAGGATGCGCGAGGTGTTCGGCCGGAGGCGCTTGCTCTCGATCAGGAAATCGAGGCCCATCATCTCGGGCATGCGCTGGTCGGAGATGATGACGGCGAATTCGCGCTCGGCGAGGATGGCGAGGGCCTTGAGCGGGCTGGAGACGGCGACGACGTGGTAGTGCTCGCGCTCCAGGGTTTCCTTGAGGGCGGAAAGAACGAAGGGCTCGTCGTCGACGATCAGGAGGGCCGGAGGTGCGGCCGGGGTGGTGGACTGGGTCATGGGGCGTGGGCGGCGACGGCCGGCGTCGCGCGGTGGGAGACGAACTGTTGGACAATGTGCTCGGCGACGCGGCCGAGGGGGATCTGGCGCATGGCGCCGCCGTTTTCCCAGGCGGCGCGCGGCATGCCGTAGACGACGGAGCTGGCCTCGTCCTGGGCAAAGGTGGTGGCGCCCTTCTCGCGCAGATGCAGCAGGCCCTCGGCGCCGTCCTTGCCCATGCCGGTGAGCACGCCGGCGACGCAGTGCGGCGCGGCGCCGCAGTCGGTGGCGGACTTGAAGAGCATGTCGACGGCGGGGCGCTGGTGCCAGATCTGCGGGCCGTCGACCACGCGCACGTGGTAACGGTCGGCGCGCCACTGGAGCAGGAGGTGGAAATTACCCGGGGCTACGAGAGCCGTGCCTGGTTCGAGCCGGTCGCCGTCGACGGCCTCGCGGACGTCGAGTGAACTCAACGAGCGGAGCCGGTCGGCGAACGCCTTGGAAAACATCGCGGGGATGTGCTGCACGATGGCGATGCCGGGCAGGTTCGGCGGGAGGCGCGTGATGACTTCGCGCAGGGCCTCGGTGCCGCCGGTGGAGGCGCCGAGCAGGATGACGGAGCGTGGATCGAAGGAGTGGATGGGCGCCGGCGGCACTTTTTCGGGCCGGGCGGCGGCGCCGGTCGGACGCACATTGCGAACCGGCGGGGCGAGCGCACGCAGCCGGGTGCTGGCGGCGGCTTTGATCTTGGCAATCAGTTGCGCGCCAAGATCGCCAAAGGAATAAGCGCCGGCGGGCTTGCCGAGCACGTCGAACGCGCCGAGGCGCAGCGCCTCGAGGGCGTGCTCGGAGCCGCGTTGCGAGAGCGAGCTCATGACGATCACCGGCGTCGGCCGGCGCTGCATGAGGATCTCGAGGAAGGTCAACCCGTCCATGCGCGGCATCTCGATGTCGAGCGTGATGACGTCGGGGCAGAGCTCGTTGATCTTGTCGCGGGCCGCGTAGGGATCCACGGCGGTGCCGACGACTTCGATTTCGGGATCGACGCTGAGCGCGTCCGTGGCCATCCGGCGGACGACGGCGGAATCATCGATGATCAGAACCCGGATGCGACGGGGAAGCATGGCGGTCAGGAGTTGAGGGGGCGGCGGTAGATGGCCGGCTTGATGGTCTGCAGCGAATGGCGGATGCCGGTGAGGCTTTCCGAGTGGCCGACGAAGAGGTAGCCGCCGGGCACGATGTGGCGGGTCAGTTTCTGGACGAGTTCCTCCTGCGTCTTCCGGTCGAAGTAGATCATGACGTTGCGGCAGAAAATGACGTGGAAAGGGTGGGGGAACGGCGGCTCGCCCTCGAGCAGGTTCAACTGCTGGAAGCCGAGGCCGGCCTGGAGCGCAGGCTTGACGCGGTAGTTGCCCTCCTGCGGCCCGTAGCCTTTCTGGAAATAGCGGGAGATGCGCGCGGGCGTGAGCTTGCCGACCGTTTCGTCGCGGTAGATGCCCGCCGCGGCCTTGGCCAGGATGCGGTTGGAGATGTCGGTGCACTCGATGTGCCAGGGCCAGGCCGGGCCGAGGCATTCGTCGAGGGTGATCGCGATGGAGTAGGGCTCTTCGCCCGAGGAGCAGGCGGCGCTCCAGATGTCCAGGCGCGGCCAGTGCTCGGTGCGCGCGCGGGCTTTCAGCTCGGGGACGGCGATCTGGCTCAGGAAATCGAAATGCGCGATCTCGCGGAAAAAGAACGTGTGGTTCGTCGAGATCGCGTCGATCAGGTGCGCGAGTTCCTCGCCATCACGCTCCGTTTGCAGGAAGTGGCAGTAGTCGCCGACGGTCGCCAGCTTGGTCGCGCGCAGGCGTTTGCCGAGACGTGCCGACACGAGCTCGCGCTTGTCCGGTCCGAGGTTGATGCGGCTGTGTTCGTAGACGAGGCCGCGGATGAATTCGAATTCGTTTTCCCTCATGGGGTCGCAGTATTTATCGGCGCAATCCGGTTCGAGTGTAGCACATGTCACGCGACCCGCGAAAAATCGGGCGGCAATAATTGCCCGCCGGATGCCGGGTTTCCGGCGGCGCGCGGCGAGTCCGGCGAGAGGCGCCGCGGAGAAAGTTTTATCTTCCTGTTTTAAAGCGGCTTCGGCTCGACTGGGAAATGCTGGCACGGTCGTTGCGTTAGTCGCACGCAAATGGTCGATCCCATCTTCCAGTCTGACAATTACGTCCTGGCCCGGAAGCTCCTGGATGCCGCGGTCGTGCGGCAGGAAGCCGTCGCGGCCAACATCGCCAACGCCGAGACGCCCGGTTATCGCCGGGTGGACGTTGCGCCGGACTTTGCCGTGCAGTTGAAGGCCCGGCTGGAGTCAGGCGAGCTCTCCGCCTCGGCCGGTTCCCTCAAGCCCCGCATCGTCGAGGACACGACCGCCCGCGCCATCCGGCCGGATGGCAACTCGGTGGAAATCGAGCACGAGCTGCTCGCCATGAACAAGAACGCCGTCGAGCACGAATACCTCACCGAGATCATCTCCCAAAACATCAAGCAGCTGAAAATGGCCATCACCGGCCGCACCGTCTGAGCCACCTCCGCCGTCCCATCATGAATCTCATCTCCGGCATCGATATCAGCGCCAGCGCGCTCGCCGCCCAGAAAACCCGTCTCGACATCGTCGCCCAGAACATCGCCAACGCCCAGACCACGCGCACGGCGAGCGGCGGCCCTTACCAGCGTCAGGTGGTCTCCTTCGAGACCGAGTTGGTCCGCAGCCAGGGCTCCGCCAACGGCTCGTTGCAGAGCGTGCGCGTGGCCCAGGTCACCACCGACCGTTCGCCCGGCCAGCAGGTTTACAACCCGCAGCACCCGGACGCGTCGCCCGATGGCCTCGTGACCATGCCCAACGTCAATCTCTCCCAGGAAATGGTCGATCTCATCACCGCCTCCCGCACCTACGAGGCCAATCTTTCCGTCGTGAAAAACGCCCGCCAGATGGCGATGCGCACCCTCGAGATCGGCAAGTAATTCCCGCTCATGACTCCCGTCGGCTCCATTAATCCCCTGCTTACCGGCGGCTCGCTGCTCAACAAGATTGACGCCCCGCTGCCCAAGCTCCCCGGCGTGCACCTGGGCGGTGCGACCGCGCCGGCCTCCGGCGAGGGCTTCGGCCGCATGCTCGACGGCCTCGTCGCCACGGTCGACGCCAAGCAGCAGGAGGCGCAAGCCCTGACGCAAAAGGTGCTGCTCGGCGATTCCGGCCAGCTCCACCAGAGCGTCATCGCGATGCAGGAGGCCGGCGTCTCGTTTTCCCTGATGGTCGAGGTGCGCAACAAGCTCATCGAATCCTACCAGGAACTCATGCGCATGCAGGTGTGAACCCCTTCGTCGGCCAATTTCTAAATGAACAACTTCGGCAAATCCCTTCTCGCCCTCTGGGGTGAACTCGGCCTCAACCAGCGCGTCTCGCTCGTCGTCGCCTCGCTCGCGGTCATCGGCGGCCTGATCGCGGTCGTCATCTGGTCGCGCCGCCCCGATTACCAGCTGCTTTACGGGCGCATGAGCGAGAAGGACGCCGCCGCCATCATCAGCCAGCTGCAGACGCAGAACATCCCGCATCAGGTCAGCGCCGGCGGCACCGCCGTGTCGGTCCCGTCCGACCAGGTCTACAAGCTCCGCATGGATCTCGCCTCGAAGGGCCTGCCGAGCGGCGACGGCGTCGGCTTTGAAATCTTCGACAAGGGCCAGTTCGGCCTCTCCGACTTTGTGCAGCGCACCAACTACCTGCGCGCCATCCAGGGCGAACTCGCCCGCACCATCACCCAGCTGCAGGGCGTCCGCGCGGCGCGCGTGATGATCGTGCAGCCGGAGAACCGGCTCCTGCTCACCGAGCAGGGCGTCAAGCCTTCCGCGTCCGTCTTCATCGACGTCGGCGGCGGCCGCCTCGATTCCGAGCAGGTCAACGCCATCCGCAACCTCGTCGCCAACGCCGTGCAGGGCCTCCAGCCCGATCTCGTCGCGGTGGTCGACAACCGCGGCCACGTGCTCTCCGACGAATTGAAGCAGGACCCGACCCTCGGCAGCGCTTCGAGCCAGATGCGCTACAAGCAGCAGGTCGAGGATTACCTCTCCAAGAAGGTCGAGACGATGCTCGCCTCCGTCATCGGCCCGGGCAACGCCGTCGTGCGCGTCTCCGCCGAGATCGACACCGAGGCCACGACCTCCACGCAGGAGAAATACGATCCGGACGGCCAGGTGGTCCGCTCGCAGACCATCACCGAAGACACCACCAACTCCGCCGAACAGCGCACCAACGGCGGCGCGGTGGGTGTCAGTGCCAACATTCCGGAAAAAGCCGGCGCCACCGATCCGACCGCGCGCCCGACCTCCACCAGCGAGCAGAATCGCAAGAACCGCACCACCACTTACGAGATCAACCGCACCACCACCAACACGACGCGCAATCCCGGCACGGTGAAAAGCGTCAGCGCCGCCGTCTTCATCGCCCAGCGTGCCGCACCCGCGGCGACGCCCGTCCCCGGCGCCCCGGCCACCGAGCCGGCCGTGCTCAAGCGCACGCCGGAGGAGCTTAATTCCATCCGCCAGCTCGTGCTCAACGCCCTCGGCCTCAAGGCCGCCCCCGGCCAGTCGCTCGACTCGCTCGTCTCGCTGCAGGAAGTGCCGTTCCAATCCGCCGTGCAACTGCCCGCGCAGATCGAGGCCATCGAGAAGGAAAACCGCTGGATGGGCTGGGCCGAGGCCGGCAGTCGCTGGACGGCCGTCGTCCTCGCCCTTGCCGTGTTCGCCTTCTTCCTGCGCCTGCTCTCGCGCCAGAAACCCGAGCCCGTGCCGGTCGAGGTGCTCTCGCTGCCGCCCGAGGCCATGGGGCGCGCCCTGCCCAACGGCAGCAACGGCGTCACGCCCGAGATGCTCAACCAGCTGATCCGCCACAAGCCGGCCAACATCGGCGCCGCGCTGCGCGACTGGGTCGCCACCCC
>Ga0066487_100423_pt1 | contig 11602 bp, 5 predicted proteins | sample LakWasM129_HOW14_2_FD_59588 | JGI IMG/M metagenome (GOLD analysis project Ga0066487, IMG submission 59588) | Freshwater sediment methanotrophic microbial communities from Lake Washington under simulated oxygen tension - Sediment Metagenome 129_HOW14 | ecosystem: Environmental > Aquatic >... | reverse complement strand
CGAGCATACCAGAAATGAGCACGCTACTCGCTTACGCCAAGTTGGCGGAAAACCATTGGCGCCAGCATTGCCCCCGGATGGTGCGGCAATTGCAGGCGACCGGCCGGCTGGAGGAAGCTTTGCTGGAAGCGCAGGAGCGGACGTTGGACGAAATGGAGTCGTTGATGCGGGAATTCCGCCGGCAGGGACTGAACTCGCCGCAGGCGCACGATCAGGCGTGGGAACTGGTGCGCGAGAAATACCTCCTGCTCCCGCCGGAGACGGAATAACCCCGGCGCCCCGGAATCAGGCGTGCTACCGGATCACGGACGCCGACCGGTTGGGGGAGGGGTCGCTCAAGGAGAAGTTTCGCGGCAACTTGGCCGCCATCGACCTGCTCCGCTTGCTGGAGGAGCAGCGCCGTTTCCCCACCGATGAGGAAAAGAGAATTCTGGTGCGCTACGTAGGCTGGGGCGGAATCCCGCAGGCTTTTGCCGAACCGAAGGATGCCCCCAAGTGGAGCGCCGAGCAGAAGCAACTCAAGCAAGTCCTCCAACCGAAGGAATATCGGCACGCCCGGGCCACGGTGCTCAACGCGCATTATACCCCGCCTGTTGTTATCAAGGCCATGTATGTTGCCTTGGACCGGCTGGGATTCAAGGGCGGGCATGTGCTGGAGCCGGCCTGCGGGCTGGGACATTTCTTCGGGTTGATGCCGGAGGACATGCGTTCCCGCTCCCGTCTCACCGGGATCGAAATCGACCCCCTCACGGCCCGGTTTGCCGCCATGCTGTATCCCGATGCGGAAATCCGCGCCCAGCCCTTCGAGGAGGCGACGCTGCCGACCAATCAGTTCGACGTGGCGATCTCCAATGTGCCTTTCGGCGACTACAGCCCTTTCGACCCCCGCCACAATCCCCACAAGTTCCGCATTCACGACTACTTTTTTGGTGCTTCCCTGGCCCGGGTGCGACCGGGGGGCCTGGTCCTTTTCATCACTTCGGCCGGCACGCTCGACAAGGGCAACACTTTCGCCCGGGAAATGATCGCGCAGGATGCCGATCTGGTCGGCGCGATCCGCCTGCCGAACACCGCCTTCAAGAAGAATGCCAACACCGAGGTGACAACGGACATCGTGATCCTGCGGCGGCGGGAGCGCGGCACGCCAGCGCAGGGTTCGGCCTGGCGGCAGAGCCTGTCGTGGCAGGGCAATGCGGAGATCGACATCAACGAATACTTCCACGCGAACCCGCAGATGCTGCTCGGGCGGATGCAGCTATCAGACGGGGCCCCGCACTTGCGCGGCAAGCAGGAGATGGCGGGGGATGATCGCGACTTCGGCGAAGCCCTGGCGTCAGCGGTGGCCGCGTTGCCGGCTGGGATCTATCAGCCGCTCACGTCCACGGAAGAGGCCAGCATCCGTCAGATCCTTTCGGCTCCGCCCGATGTTAAACCCAATGCGTATGCGCTTACCGAATTGGGAGAGGTCGCCCGACGTGAAGGTGATGACCTCGTCATCCTGGAGACCCTGCCGGTTCCCCTGATTCGACGATTGCGGGGTTTGATCCGGCTCCGGGAGTCGGCGCGGCATTGCCTGCGAACCCAGGTGGAGGATCGGCCGGAGGAGGACTTGGCCAACGCCCGGCTTCGTCTCAATCAGGATTACGACCAATTTGTGGGGCAGTTCGGTCCGGTGACCGAATCGGCCAATGTGCGCGCATTTTCCGGCGATCCCGACCTGCCGCTCCTGCTCTCGCTGGAGAACTACAACGACAATGCCGGCACCGCCACCAAGACCGCCATTTTTCACGAGCGCACCATCCAACGACGGCAGCCGGTTGAACGGGTGGATAGCGCCCGCGAGGCACTGGTCGTTACCCTGAGCGAGAAAGGCCGGGTTGATCTCGACCACATGGCGCAATTGCTGGGCCGGCCGGAAAAGGAGTTTCTGCCGGAACTCGCCGGTCTGATCTTTCGCAACCCGGCCACCAGCTGGCACTGGGAGGCGGAAGACCAATACCTGTCCGGAGACGTGCGCGAGAAGCTCGCGAGGGCGGAGAAAGCGGCGAAGGTGAATCCGGTCTATCGGGTCAACGTCGAAGCGTTGCGGGCGGTTCAACCGGTCGATTTGAAGGCGACGGAGATCGACGCCCGGCTCGGGGCCGTGTGGATTCCGGCGGATGATGTGGCGGCATTTGCCCGGGAACTGTTGCGACTGCCGAAATCCGATTCGCACGGTGTCCGGGTTGCCCACGCGCCTGAACTCGGACTCTGGTCCGTGGATATCGCCTACCACGCCAAGCGGAGCGTCGCCAACCTGAGCGAGTGGGGCACGGAGCGGGCTCCGGCGCACGAATTGATCGCCGATGCCCTGAATCTCCGCACGCCGACCATCCATGACCTCGATGCCAAGAAGAACCCGGTCGTCAACCCGGCCGCGACGGAGGGCGCGCGGGAGAAACAGCAGAAGATCAAGGATCGGTTCGCCACTTGGGTTTGGGAAGACGATGGTCGCCGGGAGCGGCTGGTCGCGCACTACAACCGGGATTTCAATCACCTCCGGCTGCGGACATTCAACGGCGATCATCTGCAACTCCCCGGGGCCAGTCCGGTCATTACGCTGCGTCCCCACCAGAAGGCGGCCGCCTGGCGGATTCTGCAGAGTCCCAACACGCTCCTCGCCCATGTGGTAGGGGCGGGCAAGACCTACACCATGGTGGCAGCGGCGATGGAGCTGAAGCGGCTCCGCCTGGCCCGCAAGCCGCTCTTTGTCGTGCCCAATCACATGCTGGGCCAGTTCTCGTCCGAATTGCTCACGTTGTATCCCGGGGCCAATATCCTGGTCGCCGGGAAGGCCGACTTTGAGAGCAGCCGGCGCCGGCAACTGATGGGTCGCATCGCTACCGGCAACTGGGATGCGGTCATTGTCACGCACTCCGGTTTCGAGCGGTTGCCGATCTCGCAGAAAGCCCGGAAGGATTTCATTGAACAGCAGATTGGTGAACTGGAGACCTGCATTCGGCAACAGCGGGAGCATGACTCCGACACCCGGATCGTGAAGGAACTGGAGCGGGCCAAGAAGCGGCTCGATGCCCGGCTGAAGGCGCTCGCCGCCGGGCACCGCAAGGACAACACATTAACTTTCGAGGAACTCGGCGTGGACCGCCTATTTGTGGATGAAGCGCATGCATTCAAGAACCTGTTTTACGTGACCAAGATGACCCGCGTCGCTGGGTTGCCGCAGACAGCTTCCGAGCGGGCCTTCGACATGCTGCTCAAGGTGCAGCATATCCAGAAAATCAATGATGGCGGCGGCGTGGTGTTTGCCACAGGCACGCCAGTCACCAATACGATGGCGGAGCTATTCACCATGCAGCGGTTCCTCCAGATGGAGGGTCTGCGCAAACAGAGCCTGCAGCATTTCGACTCTTGGGCGGCGACATTTGGTGAGCCGGTCACTGCCATGGAGTTGGCACCCGACGGGGCCGGCTACCGGCTCAATACCCGGTTTGCCCGGTTCGTGAACGTTCCCGAACTGATGCAGCAGTTCCGGCAAATCGCCGACATCCAGACGGCCGAAATGCTCAAGCTCCCCGTGCCGGCGCTCGATGGCGGCAAGGCTAGCGTGATGCGGGCACCGGCAACCCCGGAACTCAAGGCTTTGGTGGCCTCGCTGGCCAAACGCGCGGAGAAGATGAAAACCAGCCGCGTCGATCCCCGCGAAGACAACATGCTCAAGATAACCAGCGAGGGTCGGAAGGCGGCTCTCGACTTGCGTATCATCCGAGGCCGATCAGCCGACCATCCTGAAAGCAAGGTCAACCAGGCCGTCCGGGAAATCCTCTCGATTTGGCAGGAGACCCGTGCGCAGCGGCTCACCCAGCTGGTTTTCTGCGACCTATCGACTCCGAAGATCGATGGCCGGGGATTCTCGGTTTACGACGACATCAAGGCCAAGCTGGTCGCGGCCAAGGTGCCGGCCGGCGACATTGCCTTCATTCAGGAGCACGACAGCGATGCCGCGAAAGCGGGCCTGTTCCGGGACCTGCGTGCCGGCAAAGTGCGGATACTCCTCGGGTCCACCCAGAAAATGGGAGCGGGCATGAATGTGCAGACGAAACTGGTGGCGTTGCATCATCTCGACGCGCCCTGGCGACCGGCTGACATCGAACAACGGGAGGGCCGCATCCTGCGGCAGGGGAATTCCAACGCGACGGTGAAGGTGCTCCGCTACGTGACTGAAGGTAGTTTCGACGCCTACATGTGGCAGACCCTGGAAACCAAGGCTAAGTTCATCGCCCAGATCATGACCGGCCAGTCGACCGCCCGGAAGGTGGAAGACCTGGATACCCCGGCCCTGACCTACGCGGAGGTCAAGGCGATCGCTTCCGGCAATCCGTTGGTCATCGAAAAGGCCAAGGTCGATGCCGAGGTCATGCGGTTGTCGCGTTTGCGGGCCGAGCACGCCGAGGCGCAGTTCACCGCGCGCAGCCGTGTGCGGATGCTGGAACAGGACGTGCCGCGCATCGAAAAACAGGTGGCCGCCATGAAGCAGGACTTGGTGGTGCGTCAGGATACCCGGGGTGAACTCTTCCTTATGATCGTAAACAAGCTGACACACAAGGAGCGGTCCAAAGCCGGCGAGGCGCTGATTCAGATTGTCGATAAGCATTACCGTGCGCCGGCTCCGGTCATCGTCGGGGAACTGGCCGGTTTCCGGATAGAATTCCGTTCATCGTTGCCTGACACACTGACGCTGTGCGGCCAGATGGCGTATCCGGCGAAGGTTTCACCAAGCCCCGCCGGGATCATCCGTTCCCTGGAGCATGCGGTGTCCTGTATCGAGGACAGGATCGTCGCCCGGGAGGCCGACCTTGTTCAGACAAATAAGAACCTCAAGGATCTGTCGGCTCTGGTCGGGCAACCCTTCGAGCATGCGACCCGTCTCGAGGAATTGCTCGGTCGGCAAGGTGAACTCGTGCAGGCGCTCGATCTCACCAAAAACCAAGCATCCAGTGAACTTGACTCCGACGAGGCCGAAGCGGAGTCCATCGGACCTGAGCAGGCGGAGGCGGTGGCTGAATCGCCGGACATGGACGCGACTGCATCGCGGCTGGCCGTATGATCGTTCAGTGAAATCCGCTTCAATCCATTTATGGAAACTAACAACGAAGCCAAACCAGCACAAGTTGAGCGTCTCACCTATTCTGTGGAGGAATCGGCAGTCGCTCTCGGTGTCAGCAAGCCAACCATCTACCGCCTTATTGCCCGCGAGATTCTGCGGCCTCTGGCCGGTATTCGCCACAAGCGAATTCCTTGCGACCAAGTGCGGCGATTCGCGACGGGAGACCTGCACGGGCGGAACTGATCGCGTCGCCAGCAGCGACCCGAATGGGTCCGGGGTTGGGTCTGCCTTTATTGACCGGGATGTCCTGGCCTTAGCCGCTGCTTTGTGGATGATGCCAGAGTGGGGTAGTGAAGTTGATAATTTGTTTCGCCCACGAAATAGCCCTTTTCGGGGCGTGGTTTTTGTGTTCCGCTGCTCTCCATGAGAGCCGCGACTAGCCGGGCTACAGCCCTTTTCGTCCCGCATATACCCAAGGCGTATTTTCCCGCTTGGGTGCTCGATTTATACCACTTCTGTTATACCATGGGTGCCGAAAAGTGGGCAAATATGGGCTTTTTATTGAGACTCGTCATTTGTCAAAAAGAGGCGATTTCAGAGGAGAGCGCACTTGGGGCTTGTTGAGACTCACCTATGCGTATTTACTTCATGGGCATTTGCGGGACCGCGATGGGCAACGCCGCCTTGCTGGCGCGCGCCGCCGGACACGAAGTGCTGGGCGCCGATGCCGGCGTCTATCCGCCGATGAGCACGGTGCTGGCGCAGGCCGGCATCACCCTCCACGAGGGCTACGACCCGGCGCGGCTGGCGCGGCTGGCGCCCGATCTAGTTGTCATCGGCAACGCCATGTCGCGCGGCAATCTCGAGGTGGAGTGGCTGCTCGACACCCGTGCCATCGCGTTCACCTCACTGCCCGCGCTGCTCGCCGACTTCGTGCTGAAGGGGCGCAAGAACATCGTCATCGCCGGCACGCACGGCAAGACAACCACCACGGCGCTGACGGCGTTCCTGCTGCGCGAAAACGGTCGCGATCCGGGGTTTCTCATCGGTGGCGTGCCGCAGGATCCGCCGGTGGGCAACCACCTTGGAGCGGCGGCCGATCCGTTCGTCATCGAGGGCGACGAATACGACAGCGCGTTCTTCGACAAGCGCAGCAAGTTCATCCACTACGCGCCGCACATCGCGGTGCTGAACAACCTGGAGTTCGACCACGCGGACATCTTCCGCGACTTGCAGGACGTGCAGCGCACCTTCCTGCACCTGACGCGCATCGTGCCGCGCAACGGCTGGATCGTGCTGAACGGCGATGACGACAACCTGCGCACGCTCGGTCCGCTGGCGTGGACGCGGGTGGTGCGCGTCGGCACGGGCGAGGCGAACGATGTTCGTATTACGAACTTTGCCGAGAGCGCGGCCGGGGCGAGTTTCCAGATAGGGTGGAAGGGCGCGCTCTGGGCGGAAGTGAAGTGGTCGCAGCCGGGCATCTTCAACGCGCGCAACGCCGCCATGGCCGCCTGCGCCACCGGGTTGGCGCTTTATCCCGGGGAGCCGGCAAAGCTGCAACTGGACGCGCTTGCGCGGTTCCGCGGGGTGAAACGCCGGCAGGAGCTTTTGGTGGACACGCCGCAGCTGAAGGTGATCGAGGATTTCGGTCATCATCCGACCGCGCTGGCGGAGACGCTCCGGTCGCTGCGCAGCCGTTATCCGGGGATGCGAATGACCGCGGTGTTCGAGCCGCGCAGCAACACGGCGCGCACGAAGGTCATGCAGGCGGGATTCATGCGCGCGCTGGCGGCGGCGGATGAGGTTTACATCGGCACGGTGAGCCGCGCGGAGAAACTGAAGGAGGAGGAGCGCTTCGACGTGGAGGCGGTGCTGCAGCACCTCGACGTGCAGGGAGTCCACGCCTACACGGCGGAGAGCAACGCCGCCTTGCTGGAGAAGCTGCTGGCCAACACCCGGGCGGTGATGGAGCCGCAGGTCGTGGTGTTCTTCACCAACGGTTCGTTCGACGGCATCATCGCCGCTTTCGCGCAGACCGCCGGACGGGCCTGAATCAGGGCTGGGCGTCGCTGATGCCGGGTTTCTTGGCGCGATACACCTGGACGTCGATCGGGGTGTCGGTGGGATAATACGCGATCACGTCGGCCAGGTTCATGAGGATCCAGGGCGAGTTTTGCGAGGAGCCGTTCTTGGTGAAGACAATGTCGTCCGCCACATAGACGCAGGAGTGGATGATCGTGCCGTCGGGCCGGGCAAAGAGCAGGATGTCGCCAAAGGTGCGCTTGCCGGCGACGAGGTGGTAGTCGTGCAGGATGGCCGCGGTGACCGCCTCGATATGCTGGTAGCGGTCATCCGGCCGCAGGTTGAAGAAATTCAGCACGGTCCAGTGGCAGTCGAGATACGAGTTGGTGCCGGCCTCGTCGGCCGCGGGATAGGTGTAGAGGAGGGAACGGGGCAGGCGCGGCAGCAGGTGGATGATGTCGATCGTCATGCCATCGGACTCGCGCACGAGGGACTGCAGGAGCGGCTGCAGATCCTTGGTGCGTCGGCCGCGGTCCCAGTAGTTGTCCAAGCCCTCGAAGTCGGTGTCGGGATGCACCCGCAGTTTGACGAGCAGGGTGGATTTGCGGGCGAGGGTCTTGATCAGCTGGATGCGCTCCTGGCTGGTGTTCAGGCTGGCCAGCACCACGCTGGCATCGGACAGGAGCAGGGAGCTGCCCCGCCGGTAGAGCAGGCGTTCGACGAGGGCCTGGGTCGCGGCGCTGAGTTCGCTGCCCTTGAACCATTCCGCAGTGCCGTCGGAGCGGAAGCGGAACGGTTCCTTCTGATCCGGGTTTTCGTCGAAGGCCGACAGCACCGAGTAGATCTTGGTGCGGGTCGCCGGGCTGAGACCGAGCACGAAGTCCGGGGTGGGGCGCATGAGCACGCCGTCGGCGGTTGGCTCCCAATACCTGCGCTCGTCGATGGCCAGACGCTGCGCGGCGGTCAATTCGGTGGATTGCCACAGAGCGGCGAGTTTTTCGGGCGTGTAACCCTTGAAGTTCCAGACGGCCGGCCGGGGCGTGATTTCACTGAGATCGATCAGGGATTCGGGCGGCTCGATGACGATGCGGCTGTATTCCAGATCGCCCCACGGGCCGGGTTGGCAGTGAAAGACCTTGGGGGCCGTGGTGGCGCGGGCAGGAGCGCGGCGCGGCGTCGCGGCGGGCATGGTCGAGAGCAAGTCGCGGCCCAAATAGAGCAGCACCAGCCAAGGCAGCACGCAGACGATGCCGAAGATCCACAGGGCGTAACGCGGGAGGTGGACGCCGTGACTCGAATGGGGAGGAGGGGGCTGGGTCATGGCGGCCTCTAAAAAATTATTGCGCCTGCCGCGCGACCTTGAATTCCGCCGGTTTTTCGCCCTTGGGCAGGGCCAGCAGGTCGTAATCCTGGTAGGAAGTGATGGTCACTTCCGCAAATTCGCTGACCGGCAGGTTCCGGGGGACATAGACGCGACCGTCGATGTCGGGCGCGTCGGCCTCGCCGCGAGCGACGCCGGGTTCCTCGACGAGAACCTTCAGCTTTTGGCCCACGTGGGCTTGGGAGACTTGGGCGGCGATTTCCTTCTGCAAGGCCATGGTGCGGTGCCAGCGGGCTTCCTTCACCTTGGCGGGAATCTGGTCGGGCATCTTCGCGCCGCGCGTGCCCTCTTCCTGCGAGTAGCGGAAGACGCCGAGCCGTTCGAAACGGGTTTCCTTGATGAAGGCGCAGAGCTCATCGACATCGGCCTCGGTTTCGCCCGGGAAGCCGACGATGAAAGTCGTGCGGATGGCGATGCCGGGGATCCCGGCGCGGATGCGCTTGAGCAGATCGCGGATGTAGTCGCCGCTCGTCTCGCGCTGCATGCGCTCGAGCATGTTGTCGCTGATATGTTGGAGCGGAATGTCGATGTAGCGCGCGACCTTCGGGCACTCGGCGATGGTGCGGATGAGCTCGTCGCTCCAGTGGGCCGGGTGCGTGTAGAGGAGCCGGATCCAGAAGTCGCCCTCGATGGCGTTGAGCTCGCGCAGCAGGGTGGTCAGGGCGGAGCCGCGGGAGGAATCGACCGGGGTGCGGGGGTTGGGCCGCTGCTCCCAAGTGTCCATGCCGAAGAAGGTCGTGTCCTGCGAAATCAGGTTGAGTTCCTTCACGCCGTCCTTGACCAGCTGGCGGGCCTCCTTGACGACGCTTTCGATCGTGCGGCTGCGGTGCCGGCCGCGGATCTGCGGAATGATGCAGAAGGTGCAGGGGTGATTGCAGCCCTCGGCGATCTTGATGTAGGCGAAATGTTTGGGCGTGAGCCGGAAGCGCGGCGTGTCGTAGTCCGGGATCCAGGTGGACTTGCCCTCGATGAAGTTGGCGGGCGCCTCCTTGGCGGCCTTCTTGCCGCGCTCCTTGGCGTAGATTTCCTCGATGATCGGTGCGACCTTCGTGACCTGGTCGAGGCCGATGAACGCGTCGACCTCGTCGTGCAGCGAACTGGCAAGGTCCTTCGAGAAGCGCTGGGCCATGCAGCCGGCGACAATGAGCTTCTGCTCCTTGCGGCGCTTGGTCATGCCGCGGGTCTGGTGGACCTCGAGGATGTGGCCAATGGATTCCTCCTTGGAGGAATCGATGAACGAGCAGGTGTTGACGATGACGACGTCGGCCTTCTCCGCCTCGGGGATGACCTGCATGCCGGCCTGGTGCAGATGGCCGACCATGATCTCGCTATCGACGAGATTTTTCGCGCACCCGAGGGAGATGAGACTGACCTTGATCATGAAGGGAAGTGTCGGAGCCTGCCGGCAGGGTCCACCAGATGAGGGAGGAAACAAAAAACGGCGGTCAGAGACCGCCGCTGCAGTGGGTCCGCCGGCGCGGGCGCTTACTTCTTGGCCTTGGCGGCGGCCTTGAGGCGGGCGTTGCGGCGCTTGTGGTAAGCGATGCGGCGTTTCTTTTTGATGTGCTTGTTGGTTTGTTGACCCATAGATGTGATGAAGTGAGGGGAGAGTTCTCCAAAATCGCGCCCGGGAGTCAAGCGCGCTGGCGAACCCGCTTGGGCGGGTAGGGGCTTTGGCCCCTGCCGCGGGTTAATAGCGGGGCAGAGCGGGATCCACCGATACGGCCCAGGCGTCGATCCCTCCGGCGACGTTGCAGGCCTGACCGAAGCCGTTGGCGCGCAGGAAACGCGTCACCATCATGCTGCGTCCGCCATGGTGGCAGAGCACGAGCAACGGCCGGTCGCGGGGCAAAACCGCGAGGTTTTCGGGGATTTGCCGCATCGGGATGTGCCGGCCGCCCTCGATGTGGCAGATGGCGAGTTCGTCCGCTTCGCGCACGTCGAGCAGGAGGGCGCCCTCGCGCAGCGATTGCGCGGCGGTGGGAGCGTCGATTTCCAGCGGAAAGTCCATGGCTTGGGTGGCGCAAGATGGGTCGCGGAAGGCAAAAAGCAACCCAAGTTCCGGGCGACAGTTCGCCGTTGACCCGAGTGGGGACGCCGAAATCGTAGCCGCATGTCCGAACGTTTTGTAGTCATCATGGCCGGGGGCCGCGGCGAGCGGTTCTGGCCCCAAAGCCGCGAAGCCACGCCGAAGCACTTGCTGCCCATCGTCGGCGACAAGCCCATGCTGACGCAGACCGTGGACCGGGTGGCCGGCGTGGTGCCGCGCGAGAACATTTTGGTCATCACCACCCGCGCCCAGTTCGACGGCTGCCGCGAAGCCTGCCCGGACTTGCCGCCCGGCAATATCGTGGCCGAGCACGTCGGCCGCGACACTGCCGCCGCGACCGGGCTGGCCATGCTGCTGGTCAAGGAACGCGCCCCGAATGGCACCTTTGCGATGCTCCCGGCGGACCACGTGATTCACGATGTGGCCGAATACCAGAAATTGCTGAACATCGCCTTCGAGGCGGCCGAGTCCGCCGATGTGCTCGTGACCCTGGGCATCAAGCAGACGGCACCGGAGACCGGCTTCGGCTACATCCAGCAAGGCGCGGAATGGAAGACCGTGGCGGGACGCCGGATCATGACCGTGAAGCGTTTCGTCGAGAAACCGAACGTGGCCACCGCCCAAGCCTATCTGGAATCGGGCGACTATTTCTGGAACGCCGGCATGTTTGTCTGGCGGGTGCCGGTGGTCGAGGCGGCTTTCCGCGCCCACGCCCCGGAACTTTACGCCGGTCTGGCGAAACTGGAAACCACCGCCAAGACGAACCGGAACTGGGACACGGCCTTGGCGGAGTGTTATCCCGGTCTAAAGAAGATATCCGTGGATTACGCCTTGATGGAAAAATCCACCAACGTCGTCGTCCTGCCCGCGACCTTTGACTGGGACGATGTCGGCGCGTGGCCGGCCATCGCGAAACATTTCAAACCCGACAGCGACGGCAATGTGCTGCGCGGTCACGCCATGGTCGAGGGCGGCACGCAGAATATTGTCATCTCCACCGACGGTCACCTCGTCGGGGTGGTGGGCGTGAGCGATCTCGTCG
>Ga0066487_100421_pt1 | contig 11611 bp, 6 predicted proteins | sample LakWasM129_HOW14_2_FD_59588 | JGI IMG/M metagenome (GOLD analysis project Ga0066487, IMG submission 59588) | Freshwater sediment methanotrophic microbial communities from Lake Washington under simulated oxygen tension - Sediment Metagenome 129_HOW14 | ecosystem: Environmental > Aquatic >... | reverse complement strand
GCTCCCGCCCACCAGCGAGATGATCAGCACGGAGACGCCGGTCACCACGATCGTGAGATGGACATCGACGCCGAAGGCGGCGGCAAAGAAAACCCCGAGCCCGTAGAGCCAGATCCCCGCGGTGAGCATCTGGAGGGGCAGGGTGATCCAGGTGAAGGTCTGCTCGCTGGCGCGGCCGAAGCGCTGGCGCACCGCCTCCATCGAGGTCACCACGCGCAACTGGCGCATCTTCGGCCCGAACCAGGAGGCGTTGATGAAGAAGCCCACGGCGTTCGCGAAGAAGATGACCGCCACGGGCCAGCCGTCCCCGTAGGCGCGGCTGGCGGCGCCGGTGAAGGTCCACGCGCTGAAGGAGACCATGAACGCCGAGCCCCCCGCCATCCACCACAGCACCTGGCCGCCGCTCCGGAAATAGTCGCTGACGTTGGTGATGAACCGCCGGAACACCCAGCTGATCACCAGCATGAAGGTGAAGTAGAAGGCGAGGACGGCGTAATCGTAGGGCGACATGAGGGGTTAAAGCGCAGGCAAGCCTAATAATTATAAGCTGACAAGCCGATAATGCGGCGGGGACAAAATCAGGCGGGCGCGGGGCCGGTGCTCTGGCCGATCAGCAACTGGGAGGGGAGGATCAGGTCGTTGAAGCTCTCGTCGGCGCCGCCCGTGATTTCCAGGATCAGACGGGCGGCGGTGGCCCCGAGTTTTTCCGCGTCGCAGCCGGCCACGGTGAGGCGCGGGGTCTCCGTGGCGGCGAGGGCGGAGTTGTCGGCCCCGGCCAGGCTGCAATCCTCCGGCACGCGCCAGCCTTCCCGCTGCAGGGCCTTCATGGCCCCGGCGGCCATGTGCGTGTTGTAGCCGATGAAGGCGGTGGGAAAATCCTTGCGCTTGGCCAGGGGCAGCAGGGAGAGCATGGCTTCGCCGCCCTCGGCCCGGTCGCCTTGGGCGAGCCGCACGGAATACCGTTCCTGAAACGGCAGTTGGCGCTGGCGCAGGGCCTCGCGAAAGGCGTCGTAACGCATGGTGTGGCGGTTCAGCGCCACATTGCCGCCGAGCCAGCCGAACCGGCGGTGGCCGAGGCCAAAAAGATGTTCGATCAGGAGGTCGAGTGATTGGGATTCGTTGCCGATCACCGAGTGGCACTGGCCCGGATGACGCGCCGAGACCGCGACCAGGCGGCGCTCGTGCCGGCGAAGCTCCTTGAGGAAGGCCGGCGCCACTTCGCCGAGCATGACGACGCCCTTGAGCGAATGGCCGGTGGGGAAGAACGACTCGAGTTGCCGGCGATCCAGGGCGTCCTCGGAGCCGAGGAAGACCGCGGCGTAACCCTTGGCGGCCAGGGCGGTGTGCAGCCCGTGCAGCACCAGGCCGAAATAACTTCCCTGGTTGTGGATATTCAGGCCGGCGCGGAGGATGAAGCCCACCTGCTTTTGCCGCGCTCCGGCCGGGGACTCCTGCAGGAGCATGCCCTTGGGCTCATAGCCCAGACTCAGGGCGTGCTCCCAGATCCGGTTGTAGGTTTCGAGATTGATGCCGTCCTTGCGGCCGTTCAGGGCCAGCGAGACCAGGGCCTGGGAGATGCCGAGGTCCGCGGCGATCTTCTGCTGGGATACTTTCTTCTTGGGGCGCATGCCAACTGACTAATATTAATAAGATGACGGGCAATCTTATTAAATGGGCCGGCGGCCAGTCACGCCAGCGCGGGACGCAACATTCGAAGGCCTGACCCGATCCCGCTATCGCTTCTTCTTTCCGTTCTTCGGCTCGATGTTGAGGTAGGTCTTGGCGAGCATCTGGGATTCGTAGAACTCGACGAGGCGGACGCCTTCGCGGGGCTTGATGAGGTCGCGCTTCGTGGCGTGGTCGATCTGCTGCTTGATCTTCCGGCAGAGCTCCTCCCACTGGTATTGCACGCCCTCGATGACGTCGGCGATGCGTGAGCCGGCTAGTGCCTCCTCGATGTAGAAGCCGTTGGGCTCGTCGTCCTCGAGAAAGACGTGGACCTCGTTGACGCGCCCAAAGAGGTTGTGGAGGTCGCCCATGATGTCCTGGTAGGCGCCGGTCAGATAGATGCCGAGGTAGTAAGGGTCCCGGTTGAGCGGATGGAGCGTCAGGTAGTCCTTCGTGTCCTGCAGGTCGATGAAGCTGCCGACCTTGCCGTCGGAGTCGCAGGTGATGTCGACGAGCACGGCGTTGACGGTGGGCTTTTCCTTGAGCCGGTGCAGCGGGGTGATGGGGAAGAGCTGCTTGAGCGCCCAGCTGTCGAGCAGCGATTGGAAGACGGAGAAATTGCAGACGTATTGGTCGGCGAGGAGCTTCTTGAGGTCGTGCAACTCCTCCGGTTGGTAACCGGACTTGGTGCCCTCCTGGTCGATCTTCTCGCAGATCTGCCAGAAGATCTGTTCGGCGGCGGCGCGGTTCTCAAGGTCGAGGTAGCCGAGGTTGAAGAGGGAGAAGGCTTCCTCCTTTTTCTGGAGGGCGTCGTGGAAACGCTCGAGGCGGCCGAGCTTGGCCTTGTTCTTCAACAGCACCGCCATGTCGTCGACGATCTTGTGGCGGGCTTTGGGCTGGTGCTGCTTGCCGAGGGATTCGTGCTTGTTGATGCGCTCGAAGACCTCGACGACGAGCATGGAGTGGGGGGCGGCGACGGCACGGCCGGACTCGGTGACGATGTCGGGCACCTTGATGCCGGAGGCGGTGCAGATTTCGTTGATGTTGAAGACGACGTCGCGGGCGTATTCCTCGATGGTGTAGTTCATCGACGACTCGAAGTTCGTGCGCGAGCCGTCGTAGTCGATGCCAAGGCCGCCGCCGACATCGAGGTAACCCATCGGGAAACCCATCTTCGCCAGCTGGCAGTAGAAGCGCGCGGCCTCGGTGACGGCGGCCTTGATCGTGATGATGTTGGGCACCTGCGAGCCGATGTGGAAATGCACGAGCCGCAGCGACTGGGTCATCTTCGCGGCCTTCAGCTTCTCGACGGCGAAGAGGATCTCGGCGGTATTGAGGCCGAACTTGGCGTTGTCGCCGGTGGACATGGCCCACTTGCCCTCGCCGCGGGTCTGGAGCTTCACGCGGAAGCCGATCATGGGCTTCACGCCGGTCTCCTTGGAAATCTCGATGATGCTGTCGACCTCGGAGAGCTGCTCGATGACGATGATGATCTTCTTGCCCAGTTTGCGGCCGAGGAGGGCGAGCCGCATGTAGTCGTGATCCTTGTAGCCGTTGCAGATGATGAGGCGCTGGGAACCTTCGTGCATGGCGAGAGCGATCATCAGCTCGGGCTTGGAGCCGGCCTCGAGGCCGTGGTTGAAGTCCTTGCCGGCGGTGACGATCTCGTCGATGACCTCGCGAAGCTGGTTGACCTTGATGGGGAAGACGCCGCGGAACTCGCCCTTGTAGCCTTCCTCCTTGATGGCCTTTTGGAAAACCTGGTTGAGCTGGGTCACCCGGTAGCGGAGGGTGTCCTGGAGGCGGATGACCAGCGGGGCCTTGAGGCCCATGCTGTTCGCCTCGTTGACGATGTCCATGAGGCGGATGGTGCGCCCGTCGGACAGGGGCTGGACCTGCACAAATCCCTCGGAATCCACCGAAAAGTGATTGGCGCCCCAGCGCTTAAAACCATAATGTTCTTCGGACTGCGCGGCCGACCAGTTGGATGAGGATTTGGTCTTCAATTTACGTTGGCAGAGAGATCAGGGGTTAGGCTTGCTTTTTGGAATTCGGGCAGGCTTATTCGCCCTTTTCAAATTTTTCAAAACACCCGAAGACGCAATGACTAAAATGCAAGTTCTCCTCGCCCAAGCCCAGCCTGCCGCCCCCGGCGGTGCCGCCAGCGGCACTCTTATGATGGTCGGATACGCCCTTTTGCTGGGTGCGATGTTCTGGTTCATGACCTCCTCGCAGCGCAAAAAGCAGAAGGAGCACGAGAAGATGATCGCCGCCCTCAAGAATGGCGACGAGATCGTGACCAGCGGCGGCATCTATGGCGTCATCACCGGCGTGAAGGACGACCGGTTCGTCATTCGCATCAGCGACAACAACGTCAAGGTGGAGGTCGGCAAGGCATTCATCACCACGGTCGTCAAAAAGACCGACGCGGCCTGAGCTGCGTTACCCCGACTTTGCCCGGCCGGCATTGCCCCGGCCGGAGCACCCGAATTTAACAACCAATACCCATGCTTCGTAACAACCTCTGGAAACTGATCCTGTCCGTGGCGATTCTGCTCTGGGCTGTGGTCACCATGCTGCCGCTCAAGGACCGCCCGTTCGATCAATACATCACGAGCGAAGCCTCCGCCAAGCCGGCGGACTTCACCAAGCTCATGACCCGCGCCAACGAGCGCGTGAAAAGCAAGCAGGCCCCCAGCGTCTACGTGGCGCTGAAGCAGATCGGCAAGGAGGAGCGGCTCGACCTCTCTCAGTTCTTTCCGGACATCAAGCTGGAGAGCTCGCTCAAGAACATCGAGAAGCGGAACGACATCCTGCTGACCTACCTGCTCAAGCAGTCGAAGAGCCCGCTCCAACTCGGCCTCGATCTCAAGGGCGGCGTGGCGTTCACGCTCGAGGCCCCGCCCAAGCAGGAGGGCGCCACCGACGACTACGCTCGCCGCCAGAAGCTCAACAAGGCGATCGAGATCATCGGCAACCGCATCAACAGCATGGGTGTGGCCGAACCCGTCATCCGCCCGGTCGGTGACTCCCGCATCGAGGTCCAGCTGCCCAACGTCAACACCCGCGACAATCCCGACGTCGTCGACGCCGTGAAGAAGCCCGCGCAACTCGCCTTCCGCCTGGTCATGGAAGGCACCGGCCCGATGGCCGAGCCGCCCGCCAACGTGCCCCCGGGCTACGAGGTTCTCGGCGAGGACGAGGACAACAAGCAGAACGGCCAGTCCTACACGGTCTATTACCTCGTCAAGCGCATCCCCGAAATGACCGGTTCCACGGTGAAGACCGCCATGGCCACCGTCGACCAGTTCGGCGGTTACCAGGTGCATCTGAACTTCAATTCCGAGGGCGCCCGGAAATTCGCCGAACTCACCACCGCCAACACCGGCCGGCTGCTCGGCATCGTGCTCGATGGCAAACTCTACAACGCCCCCCGCATCAACGAACCCATCACCGGCGGCTCGGCCCAGATCACCGGCCACTACTCGGCCCGCGAGGCCGAGCTGCTCGCCAGCGTGCTGAACAACCCGCTCGACCTCGAGCTGCAGGTCAAGGAGCAGTATGAAGTCGGCCCGACGCTCGCGAAGGACGCCATTTCCAGCGGCGTGCGGGCCTCGATCCTCGGCACCGCCCTTGTGGTCGCGTTCATGATCACCTACTACAGCGTCGGCGGCATCGTCTCCATCGTCACGCTGGCGGTGAACGTGACCCTCATCCTCGGAGTGATGGCGAGCATCGGCGCGACGCTGACCCTGCCCGGGCTCGCCGGCATTGTGCTCACCATCGGTATGGCGGTGGACGCCAACATCCTGATCTTCGAACGCATGCGCGAGGAGATCAAACTGGGGAAATCGCTCCTCTCCGCGCATGACGCCGGCTACGACAAGGCGTTCATCACCATCCTGGACGCCCACGTCACCCAGCTGGTCATCTGCGCCATCATGATCGCGCTGGGCACGGGCCCGATCAAGGGTTTCGGCGTCACGCTCGCTATCGGCGTGTTCTCGACCCTGTTCAGCGTGCTCCTCACCGGCCACGTCATCCTGAACTTCCTAATCGAGGGCGGCGTGCTGAAGAAGTTCCCGATGATGCATCTGCTGAGCAAGGTCGACATCGACTGGGTGAAATTTGGCAAACCGGCTTTCATCACTTCATGGGCGATCGTGGTTCTCGGCCTTGTGGTCCTCTTCGCCCGCTCGGACAAGATATTCGGCATCGACTTCACTGGGGGTGACCAGGTCTCCTTCTCGTTCACGCAGCAGGTCGACCTCTCCAAGATCCGCTCCACGGCCTCGACCGCGGGCATCACGGACATCAGCCCGGCGTATCAGAACGACCTTGGCGGCGGCCGGACCCTGCTCAAGGTCGAGCTGCCCTACGGCCAGAGCGCGAAGTTTGTGTCGGCCCTGCAGCACGACTATCCGTCGGCCGGCTTCGAGCAGGCCGGGATAACCACCATCGGGCCCACGATCGGCAAGGAGATCGCCGGCAACGCCGCGCTTTCGGTCGGCCTCTCGCTCCTCGCCATCCTGCTCTACATTGCCTTCCGCTTTGAGTTCGGCCTCGGCATCGGTGCGGTGGTCGCCACCGTCCACGACGTGTTGATGACCGTCGGCATGTTCGTCGTCTTTGGCGGCCAGTTCAACGCCCCCATGGTCGCGGCCATTCTCGCCATCATCGGTTACTCGGTGAACGACACCGTGGTCGTGTTCGACCGAATCCGGGAGGAGCTGAAGCTCAACCCGACGGGCGACCTGCGCACGATCGTCAACCTGGCCATCACGCGCGTGTTCTCCCGGTCGATCATGACCAGCTTCACGACCTTCCTGGCGGCCCTCGCGCTCTTCGTGGCCGGCGGCGGTGTGCTGCGCGATCTCGCGCTGACGTTCCTCATCGGCGTCATCACCGGCACCTTCTCGTCCATCGCCATCGCCGCCCAGGTCTTCTTCTGGTGGCACAAGGGCGACCGGAAGCACGTCGAGGCCCACCACGACATCGCGCCCAAATACGAGTGGGCCGGTTCCTCCCGCGCGTCCGAATAACCCGGCGGCCCATCGCCACCGATGCGCTGGAACTACACGCCGGTCCACGCCGAAAGCGTGGCTGCCCTCGCGCGCGAACTGGGCACGCCGCCCGTCGTGGCGGAGCTGCTCGTGCGCAACGGGCTCGCCGACTCCGCCGCGGCCGCCCGGTTTCTCGCGCCGGCGCTGGCCACATTGGGCGACCCGTTTCTGCTGGTTAATCTCGATCTGGCGGTCGAGCGGCTGCTGCGCGCCCTGCAACGCAAGGAATCCGTCGTGGTGCTCGGCGACTACGACGTCGATGGCGTGTGCAGCACGGCCATCATGGTCAGCCTGCTGCGCCGACTCGGCCTGGCGCCCCGCTATGTCGTGCCGCGCCGGGCGGAAGAGGGCTACGGCCTGACCCGGACCTCCATCGATCGGGCCCTCGAAGGGGGCAGGTCCGACCTGTTCATCGCCCTCGATTGCGGCACCAACTCCGGCGAGGAGGTCGCCTATCTGCTCTCGCGCGGGGTGGACGTCATCATCGTCGATCACCATCGCTCGACCGCGCCGTCGGCGGCGGGGGCGGTGTTGATCAATCCGCACGTCAATCCCGCGCCCGGGGACGAGGCGTGGCGCTATCTCTGCACGGTCGGCCTCGTCTTCAAGCTCGCCCACGGCCTGCTCAAGCGCCTGCGCCTCGAGAACAACCTCGCGGCCCTGGGCATCGTGCTGAAGGATTATCTGGATCTGGTGGCCATGGGCACGATCGCCGACCTCGTGACGCTAACCGGCGAGAACCGTATCTTCGCGAAGCACGGCTTGCGGGTGCTCGCCGAGACGCGCCGGCCGGGCCTGCTCGCGCTCATGGGGGTCTCCGGTCTGAAAGGCGAGCAAGGGCTGGTGCCCAGCGATATTTCCTTCCGTATCGGCCCCCGCATCAACGCCAGCGGCCGGCTGGCCGACGCTTCCCTGTCGGTCGACCTGCTGCTCAGCGAGGATTGGAGTTTCTGCGAGGCTACTGCCCGGCAGCTCGACGATCTCAACCGCGAACGGCAGGAGATCGAACGCCAGATCACGGAGCGCGCCGAGCGCTACGTGGAGGAGAAATATTCCGCGTCCAGCGGTCTGGTGTTGTTTGACGAGGCCTGGCACCCGGGTGTCGTCGGCATTGTCGCCGGCCGCATCTCGCGCAAATACAACCGGCCGACCATCGTCCTCGGCAACGAAGGCGACTCGGCGAAGGGCTCGGGCCGTGGCATCAACGGCTCGAACCTGGTGGAGATCCTGGGCGCCTGTTCGGACTGTCTCGACAGCTGGGGTGGGCACCCGATGGCGGTGGGCGTCTCGCTCAAGAAATCCCGGCTCGATGAGTTTCGCGCGCAGTTTGACGACGTGATCCGGCGCAGCCACGATGGCGCCGCCGCCGAGCCCGGCATCGAATTGTCCGGCTGGCTCGACGGCACTCAGCTTACGGAACAGCTCATGACGGAGCTGGAACAACTCCGGCCCTTTGGCATGGGGAATCCCGAGCCGGTGTTCGGCGTGCGCGGAGTCCGGCTGCGGAACCGTCCTGATGTGTTCAAGGAAATCCACTTTCGCTTTGCCGCCGAGAACGACGAAGGCCGACGGATCAGCGGGGTGGCGTGGAAACTGGCGGGCAAACTGCCGCCGGTCGGGCCTCCGCTCGAAATGGCCATCCAACTCAATTGGAACTACTACAACGGCCGGCGATCATTGCAGATCGAGCTGCTCGATTGGCGGCTCGCATCCGTCTAGGTGACGGACGCAAAATTCTGCTTGAAGTAACGCGGGGAACTTCGCTTATTCACCGCTCCCTCACGCAGCTGTAGCTCAATTGGATAGAGCATCTGACTACGGATCAGAAGGTTTGGGGTTCGACTCCCTACAGCTGCGCCACTTGAAACCCGCTGCTTGTTGAAAGCAGCGGGTTTTTGTTTTCGTTTTCTGCCGGCGCAGTGGCGGAATCTTCCCGAATTTGTTCCGGCGGGAGCCGCAAGATCTGCTGTCTTGGTTTTTCGCTAAATCACGCACTCCGGGCTTGTGTTTGGGACGAGTCTGCGGCTCTTCCCCGCCTGACTTGAACACCTCCTCCGATAATTTTCCGACGGGTTTTGTCTGGGGTGTGGCCACGGCCGCTCCCCAGATCGAGGGTGCGTCCGTGGCCGACGGCAAGGGCGAGTCTGTCTGGGACCGCTACGCGCGAGTCCCGGGAAAGGTGCACAACGGCGACAACCTGGATGTCGCCTGCGATCATTACGGCCGTTTCAAGGAAGACTTCGCGCTCATGCGTTCGCTCGGCGTGAAACACTATCGTTTGTCTCTGGCCTGGCCGCGCATTTACCCGCAGGGTGACGGGGCGTTGAACCAAGCCGGCTTGGATTTCTATCACCGGCTGTTCGATGCCATGCAGGAGGCGGGCATCACTCCTTGGGTGACGCTCTTTCATTGGGATTTGCCGCAGGCGCTCGAAGATCGCGGCGGATGGGTGAGTCGCAGCACGGTGAAGGCATTTGCCCGTTACGCGGACACGGTTGTGCAGGCGTTCGGCACCAAGGTGAAGAATTGGATCACGTTGAACGAAATTCGCTGCTTCACCCAGATGGGCTATGCCGATGGCGGGCCGAAGGCGCCCGGGCGCAAGGAGCCGGCGGGGGTGGTGAACCAGACCTATCATCATGCGTTGCTTAGCCACGGTGAGGCGGTCCGCGCCGTGCGCCAATATGGCGGCCCCGGCGCACGGGTCGGGCTGACGGACAACAGTGACATCTGCGTGCCGGTGACAGAAACTCCCGCCGACATCGCCGCTGCGCGGGAATGGTTCGCGGAACGGAACATCCATCTGCTGGCGCCGGTTTATCAGGGGCGCTATGCGGACTCGTATCTGGAGAAATGCGGCGCGGATGCACCGCACATCGCGCCGGGCGACATGCAGTTGATCGGCCAGCGGACGGATTTTCTCGGACTGAACATCTACGTCGGTTCTTATGTGCGTGCCGGCGCCGACGGTCGCCCGCAGAAACTGGGCTTGCCGGCGAACTATCCGCGGGCCGACAGTCCGTGGCTGAGGCTGGTGCCGCAAGCCATGTATTGGGGCACGCGACTGGCGCACGAGGCCTACGGGGTGAAGGAAATCTACGTGACGGAAAACGGCTGCGGCTACAACGCCGACGCTGTCGTCAACGGCGAAGTGATCGACCTGCACCGCCGCGACTTTTTGCGCGGTTATCTGCGGGAGCTGCACCGGGCGATCCGGGACGGGGTGCCGGTCGCGGGCTATTTCCTGTGGAGCTTCATGGATAACTTCGAGTGGGAAGACGGCTACGAGCGGCGCTTTGGCATCGTGCACGTGGATTTCGCCACGCAAAAACGGACGCCCAAGCTGTCGGCGCACTACTACTCTGCGATCATGGCGGCCAACCGGGTGCTCTGATTCCGGCCGGTGCGCCAGCCTCAGCGCGGCGCCGGTTCACCGTAAATGATTTCGCGACCGTTGGTGCCGAGATAGACGCGGCCATAGATCCGCGGGTCGTCGGAGATCACGCGCAGCCAGCCAAGACAATCGCTTGGTGACACCAGAAAATACGGAACGGGGCGGGCGCGTGAAATCGAGGGTAGATCACGCTCATCCGAATAAAAAGCATTGCCATGGGAGATTTAACGATACATCACATTTAACGCTAAACCGTTTTTACCCACCCCATGAAGTTTACTGACGGCGCCTGGCTGCATCAGCCGCTGGTGCAAGCTCACTATCCGGCCGAGGCCTACGATGTTTCCCGCGAGGGAAACGAACTGGTCGTGCTCGCCCCGACACGGGCGATCCGCCATCGGGGAGACACCCTGCAGGGGCCGGTGCTCACGATCCGGATCGGTTCGCCGATGGAGGACGTGATCCGCGTGCGCATCGAACATTTTTCCGGAGCGGCGGAGCGCGGACCCCGAATCCCGCTGGTCGCGACGGTGGCGCCCGCGGTTGACATCAAATTCGAGGATGATGCCGCGACTTTGCGCAGTGGATCGCTGGAGGCCCGCGTGAACCGGGCGAACGGCTGGGATCTTTCTTTCGTCACGGGTGAACAGGTTTTGACGCGCAACGGGCATCGCGGCATGGGTTATATCCAGTGGTCCGGTCAGGGCCATTTCATGCACGCCCAACTGGCGCTAGGCGTGGGCGAGTGCGTCTACGGGCTGGGGGAGCGTTTCACGGCGTTCGTGAAAAACGGCCAGGTCGTGGACAACACCAACAAGGACGGCGGCACCGGCAGCGACCAAGCCTACAAGGCAATTCCCTTCTACCTGACCAATCGCGGCTATGGCGTGTTGGTGAATGAGACCGGTCCGGTATCATTCGAGGTCGCTTCGGAAAATGTTTCCCGCGTGCAGTTCAGCCTGCCGGGCGAGCACCTCGAGTATTTCATCATCAACGGTCCGACGCCCAAAGATGTCCTCCGGCGGCTGACCGCGCTCACCGGCCGGCCCGCGCTGCCGCCGGCCTGGTCGTTCGGCCTCTGGCTGACCACCTCCTTCACGACCAGCTACGACGAGGCGACGGTGATGAGTTTCATCGATGGGATGAAGGAGCGCGATCTGCCGCTCCACGTGTTCCATTTCGACTGTTTCTGGATGCGCGAATTCACCTGGTGCAACTTCCAGTGGGATGCGCGCACGTTTCCCGATCCCGCGGCGATGTTGCGGCGGCTGCATGAGCGCGGGCTCAAGATCTGCCTCTGGATCAATCCCTACATTGCGCAACGCTCGGCCCTGTTCGAGGAAGGGCGCAAGAGCGGCTACCTGCTTAAGAAAGCCAATGGCGACATCTGGCAAACCGACTTGTGGCAGCCGGGCATGGCCATCGTCGACTTCACCAATCCGGCCGCGACCGCGTGGTATGTCGGACACCTGCGGCGGTTGCTGGA
>Ga0066487_100418_pt1 | contig 11643 bp, 10 predicted proteins | sample LakWasM129_HOW14_2_FD_59588 | JGI IMG/M metagenome (GOLD analysis project Ga0066487, IMG submission 59588) | Freshwater sediment methanotrophic microbial communities from Lake Washington under simulated oxygen tension - Sediment Metagenome 129_HOW14 | ecosystem: Environmental > Aquatic >... | reverse complement strand
GGGCGCTCTCGCAGAAGAGCGGCACGGAATTGCTGAGCGCGCCGAAGCTCACCGTGCTCTCGGGCAATCCCGCAACCATCACCGTCGCGCAGGAACTGCGTTATCCGCAGTCGTTCGGTCAGGTGCAAAGTCAGGTCGGCACGGGCAGCGCCAGCGGCGGCGGTTCGGCCGGCGTCGCCATCACCGCCGGCACGCCGCAGGAATTCACGACGCGCAACGTCGGCGTGGAGTTGAGGGTCACGCCCACCGTCGAGGAGGACGACTACAGCGTCAGCCTCGACCTCAACCCGAAGGTCACCGAGTTTGAGGGCTTCGTCGAATACGGCGGGCAGAGCGTCGCGGTGTCCGGCGGCACGACGGTCACCGTGCCCTCCGGCTTTTTTCAACCGATCTTCGCCGTCCGCGAAGTGACGACCAAGGTGACGATCTGGGACGGCGCCACGCTCGTCATGGGCGGCCTGACCCGCGAGGACGTGAAGCAGGTCAGCGACAAGGTGCCGGTGCTCGGCAACCTGCCCGGCATCGGCAAGCTGTTTCGCAGCCACGGCGAGAGCACGCAGAAACGGAACCTCCTCATCTTCGTCACCGCGAATCTGGTCAACCCCGGCGGCGCGCTCAAGAAACAGGAACTGCGCAGCGCCCTGTCCGGCCCGCTCGACCCAAACCCCACGATCGTCACCCCGGCCGGCGCATCCACCCGCGGAAAGTAGGGTCTGCCTGATTTGACGTGCAAGGGCTGAAGGCACGGCGAAGTGCGTCACATTCGTCATGGAATAAGTGTTGGACGCCGGCGGTGAACGCGCGCAAATTGGGGAATCCCCTGATTACTGCCCCATGAAAATCATCCGCTCGATGGTTGCCTTGTTCGCCACTTCAATTCTCTCGCTCGGTGCCCGGGCCGATTTCCACGAGCACATCGGCCTGCAAACGTGGAGTCTGAAGGACATCGCCAAGGCCAAGGGCTTCCCGGCCGTCCTCGACCAGATCAAGGCCTTCGGCATCGTCGAGATCGAGGGCAGTTTGGTCACGGCCGACATGACGCCCGCGCAGGTGCGCGCCGCCATCACCGAGCGCGGCCTGAAGATGCCCAGCGCCCACGTTGGCTATGAAGACCTGGTCAAGAATCTCCCGGGCATGGTGGAGGCCGCGAAGGAGCTTGGGGTCAAATACGCCATCTGTCCTTGGATTCCGCACGACAAGGACTTTGACCGTGCGCTGATGGAACAGGCGGTGAAGGATTTCAACCGGGCGGGTGCGGCGTTCCGCGCCGCTGGCATCAAGTTCGGCTATCACCCGCACGGCTACGAATCGCTGCCGGGCTCGAAGCCGGGCGAGACGCTGCTCGACGATCTGATCCAGGGCTGCAATCCCGAGGATGTTTGCTTTGAGATGGACGTGTTCTGGACGGTGCATGGCGGCTGGGATCCGGTGAAGATGCTCGAGAAATATTCCGGCCGCTGGATGGGGCTTCACGTGAAGGACATTCGGAAAGGCGCGCCCACGGGTTTCCACACGGGTGGCGCCCCGGTCACGGACAACGTCGCGGTCGGCGCCGGCGCGATCGACTGGAAAACGGTTCTGCGCACCGCGGAGAAGGTCGGCGCAGAATACTATATCATTGAAGACGAGACCGCGGCACCGCTCGACAATATCCCGGTCAGCCTGGCCTACCTCAAAGCCTTGAAGCTCTAAACCGGAGGGCTTCTGCGTGCCGGTCATCGCCCCCAGCCAGACGAAACCCGAGTATGATGTGATCGTGGTCGGCTCCGGCGCCGCCGGCGGCCAGACCGCATACACGCTCACGATGGAGGGGGCGAAGGTGCTCATGATCGAGGCCGGACGTAACTACGATCCGGTGAGCGAGACGCCGATGTTCCAGACAAGCCGGCAGGCGCCGCTGCTCGGCGCGGGCACGCCGGACAAACCCTTTGGTTTCCACGATGCCACGGTCGATGGCGGCTGGCAGGTGCCCGGCGAACCTTACACGCAGGCGTCCGACGACCCGGCGAAGCAGTTCGAGTGGTGGCGCTCCCGCATGCTGGGCGGCCGCACGAACCACTGGGCGCGGCATTCGCTGCGCAACGGTCCGTATGATTTCAAGGCGCGCAGCCGCGACGGTCTCGGTTTCGACTGGCCCTTTACCTACGAGGACATCGCGCCGTATTACGACAAGGTCGAGATGCTCATCGGCGTCTACGGCGACAACGACGGTTACGAAAACACGCCGGATTCACCGCCGGGCGTGCTGCAGCCGCCGCCCGTGGCCCGCGCCAGCGAGCGCTACGCCAAGAAGCACATGGCCACGCTGGGCGTGCCGGTCATCGCGATTCACCGGGCGGTGTTGACGCAGCGGCAGGATGCCGAGGTGCTCCCGAAGAAAATCCATCCGGGCAATGGGAAGGCGCAGCGCATCCTCGCGCAGGCCATGAGCGAGCGGGCCGCCTGTTTCTGGGCGACCCCCTGTCATCGCGGTTGCGCCATCCGCGCCAATTACCAGTCCACCACCGTCCATCTGCCGCCAGCCCTCGCCACCGGCAATCTCGACCTCGTGACCAACGCGATGGTGCGCGAGGTCACCTTGAACGCGCAGGGCCGCGCTGACGGCGTCGTCTACATCGACAAGACCACGGGCGCCGAGTGTCGCGCCAAGGCGCGCGTCGTCGTGCTCGCCGCCAGCGGCATGGAAACGGTGCGCCTGCTCCTTAATTCCAGATCGACCGCCTTCCCGCAGGGCCTCGCCAACAGCAGTGGGTTGGTCGGCCGCTACATCATGGACACGGTCGGGGCCAGTCTCAGCGGGCAGATCCCGGCACTCGAGGGAATGCCGCCGCACAACGAGGACGGTGCTGGTGGCGCGCACGTCTATTCGCCCTGGTGGCTCTATAAGGAGCAACTGGCCGGCAAATTCGGTTTCGCCCGCGGCTATCACATCGAATTCGGCGGCGGTCGCGGCATGCCCGGCATGGGCGCGGGCGCGGGCCTTGAGCGCTTCACGCGCGGCAGCTACGGACTCAAACTGAAGGAAGACGCCCGCCGCTATTACGGCTCGTTCATGTATTTCTCCGGGCGAGGAGAGATGATCGCCAACGAAGGTTCCTTCTGCGAACTCGATCCGGTGGTGAAGGACAGGTTCGGCATCCCGGTGTTGCGTTTCACGTGGCAGTGGTCCGAGCACGAGTTGAAGCAGGCAGAGCACATGCAGCAGACCTTTGCCGACATCATCGTTGCGATGGGCGGGAAGGTGCTTGGCCCCGTCGGCAGCCACAAGCGCATCAGCGGCGCCGCGGCCATCGAGAAGGGCGGGCGCATCATCCACGAGGTCGGCGGCGCCATCATGGGCGCTGATCCGAAGAAGTCCGTGACGAACCAATGGTGCCAGACCTGGGACGTGCCCAACCTCTACCTGACCGACGGCGCGCCGTTCCCGGGCAACGCCGACAAGAATCCGACGCTGACCATCATGGCCCTCGCGTGGCGCGCCGGCGACCACATCCTCGCGGAGATGAAAAAGGGGAGCTACTGAGCATGAGCACGCCCGATTTGCCCCGCCTCGACCGGCGCACCGCGATCAAGTGGATGCTCACCGCCACCGCGGCGGTGGCCATCACCGAGCGGAAGCTGTTTGCCGCACCGGCTCCGGCCGCGGCGCCCGCCACCGCGGGCTACGGCACGGATCCGCTCCTCAACAAGGATTACAAGCCCGGCGATTTCTGGCCGCTGACCGTGACCGACGCCCAGCGCCGCACGGCAGCGGCGTTGTGCGCCGTGATCATCCCGGCCGAGGGCGGCGTGCCGAGCGCGGCGGACCTGAGCGTGCACGACTTCATCGACGAGTGGATCAGCGCGCCCTATCCGGACCAGGCGAAGGATCGTGACATCGTCGTGCCGGGTCTCGGCTGGATCGACGGGGAGGCACGGCGCCGTTTTGGGAAGGATTTTGCCGACTTGGAGGGCAAGCAGCAGGCCGCGATCTGCGACGACGTCTGCCATGCGCCCGACGCCAAGCCGGAGCACGCCGAGGGCGCGAAGTTTTTTGCGAAGTTCCGCGACCTCACGACCAGCGGCTTCTTCACCACGCCGGAGGGGATGAAGGATCTCGGCTATGTGGGCAACCTGCCGCTCGCCGAGTTCAAGGGTCCGCCCCGCGAAGTGCTGGAGAAACTGGGGCTGGTATGACGACGGCCTGTATGCACCAATCCAGATGGATCGCCGCGGCGCACGATGTGCGCCTCGCGATGACGGGTTTTGAATTGCGCACTGAGCTTGCACCCTTGGGCTGCACCGGCTAAAGCCACGGCGTTTTGTTTGAATATGAGAAGGCCCTCAACGACCCCATGACCGCCCGCCCCGAATCCGTCGGCTGTGTCCGCCGCCCGCCGAAGGGCCTGAACGCCGCCTGAATTTTCCTGTCACCCCCAAAAACATCCATACCTCATGCATCCCACCCGTCTGTTTCGAGCAAGCTGCGTTGCCCTGATCACCACCGCCGTGAGTTTCGCCCTGCGCGGCGGAGCCATCGGCGACTGGGTCACCCAGTTCAACCTGACCAATGAGCAGGCCGGCTGGGTCAACGGCACCGCCTTCTGGGGTTTCACGCTCGCGATGATGTTCGGCGGCCCGCTCGTGGACGCCCTCGGCTTCAAGCGCATCCTCGGCATCGCCTTCTTCGGCCACCTCATTGGCATCCTGCTGACGATCTTCGCCTGGGATTTCTGGAGCCTGTTCACCGGCACGCTTTTCTTCGGCATCGCCAACGGTTCCGTTGAGGCGGCCTGCAACCCGCTCGTCGCCACGCTCTACCCGAAGGATCAGACGACCAAGCTCAATCATTTCCACGTGTGGTTTCCCGGCGGCATTGTGATCGGCGGCTTGCTGGCCTTTGTGTTCGCCAAGCTGGGCCTCGGCTGGAAGGCGCAGTTCGCCACCATGCTCGTCCCGCTCGCCGCCTACGGCTTCATGTTCTTCGGCCAGCACCAGGTGATGCCCCAGACGGAACGGGTCCAGCGCGGCGAGTCCACCGGCTCGATGTTCGCCTCCTGCCTTGCTCCCGGCTTCCTGCTCATGGTGGTTTGCATGCTGATGACGGCGTCGACCGAGCTCGGCTCCGGCCAGTGGATCCCGAACATCCTGTCGCATGCCGGCGTGTCGGGCATCCTCGTCCTCGTCTGGATCAACGGCATCATGGCCGTCGGCCGCATGTTTGCCGGTCCGTTCGTCCACCGGCTCTCGCCCATCGGCATGCTGATCATGAGCGCCATCCTCTCGACCCTCGGCCTTTACGCCATGAGCCACGCCTCCGGCCCGATGCTCTTCGGGGCGGCGACGATCTTTGCCTTCGGCGTGTGCTTCTTCTGGCCCACGATGGTCGGCTACGTCGCCGAGAACTACCCGAAGACCGGCGCTCTCGGCCTCGCCGTCATCGGCGGCGCGGGCATGCTGAGCGTCAGCTTCGTGCTTCCGATCATCGGCCGCTGGTATGATGCCGGTATCGCCACCCGCACGCCGGCCGGTGCCGCGCCGACGGGTGACGCCCTCGCCGCCATCCAGGCCGCCGCCGGCCTCGATGCCCTCGGCAAGGTCGCCATCCTGCCGGTCGTCCTCACGGTTGTATTTATCCTGATCGCCGTCCTGCGGAAGAAGCCGCAGGCCGCCTGATCCGAGTTATTCCCGTCTGTCTTCTGAACTCTGTCCTCTGACTTCAATTCCTCCCCATCATGCCTCGCCCGATCACGCTCTTCACCGGCCAATGGGCCGATCTGCCACTCGCCAAACTCGCGCCGCTCGCCAAGCGGATGGGTTATGACGGCCTCGAACTCGCCTGTTGGGGCGACCACTTCGACGTCGATGCCGCGGCGAGCTCGGATAAATACCTGCGGGAGAAGTGGGAGGTGCTCGCCGACAACGGGCTGACCTGCTTCGCGGTGTCGAGCCATCTCGTCGGGCAGGCCGTGTGCGACCTGATCGACGAGCGGCACAAGTCCATCCTGCCGCCCGACGTCTGGGGCGATGGCGAGCCCGAGGGCGTGCGCAAGCGCGCCGCAAAGAAACTGGCCCTGACGGCCAAGGCGGCGCGGCGGTTCGCCAACGCGAAGCCGGGCAACAAGGACAAGCAGGCGCCGGTGGTCGTGAACGGTTTCACCGGCTCGTCCATCTGGCATTCGCTCTATGCGTTCCCGCCGACCTCGCAGGAGTATTGGGAGAAGGGTTTTCAGGATTTCGCCAAGCGCTTCGGCCCGATCCTCGAGGAGTTTGAGAAGCAGAATGCCAACTTCGGCCTCGAGGTGCATCCGACCGAGATCGCGTTCGACATCGCCAGCGCCGAGCGCGCCGTCGCCGCGGTGAAGGGCCACAAGCGTTTCGGTTTCAATTACGATCCCTCGCACCTCGGCTACCAAGGCGTGGACTACGTGAAGTTCATCCGCACGTTCGGGCGCCGCGTCTTTCATGCGCACATGAAGGACGTATGGTGGGGTCACGGCGACGGCACGGCGGGCGTGTTCGGCGGGCACACGAGCTTCGGCGACGCGCGCCGCTTCTGGGATTTCCGCTCGGTCGGGCGCGGCGACATCAACTTCGAGGAGATCATCGTGGCGTTGAACGACGTCGGTTACGCCGGCCCGCTCTCGGTCGAGTGGGAGGACATCCGCATGGATCGCGAGCACGGCGCGACCGAATCCTGCGCCTTCCTGAGCAAGCTCGACTTTGCGCGCAGCGCCATCGCCTTCGATGCGGCGTTCGACAAGGAGAATCGTTAAGGGCGAGATCGTTCCCATCACATGAGCACCAAAATCGGGATCATCGGCGCCGGCGGCATGGCGAATTATCATGTGCCCGGCTTCCGTCAGGCCGGCGCGGAAGTCGTCGCCCTCTGCGATGTCAGCGAGGCAGCCGCCCGGAAGGCGGCGGACAAGCACGGCATCGGCCGCGTCTTCACCGATGTCGCCGACATGCTCGCGCGCATGCCGGAGCTCGACGCGGTGTCGGTCATCGTGCCGAACAAATTCCACGCCCCGTTGGCGCTGCAGGCGCTGGCGGCAGGCAAGCATGTTTTCTGCGAGAAGCCGCCTGCGCTCAACGCCGCGCAGATGGCCGAGATGCAGGCGGCGGCGCTGAAGGCGGGGCGAACGCTGATGTTCAATTTCAACAATCGTGCCCGGCCCGAAAGCTATGCCATGATGGACTACATCAAGGCCGGCGCCGTCGGCCCGATCAACACCTGCCAGGCGAAGTGGATCCGGCGCACCGGCATTCCCGGTTTCGGCGGCTGGTTCACGACCAAGGCGCTGTCCGGCGGCGGCCCGCTCATCGATCTGCTGCACATGATCGATCTCGGACTCTACTTCATGGGCTACCCCGAGCCGGCGCACGTCCTCGCCCGCACCTACTACGATCATATCAAGAACAAGGAATTCAAGGGCCCGTGGGGCATTCCCGATGTGGACAACGGGGTCACCGATGTCGAGGCGGCGGCGCATGGCTTTGTCACGTTCAAGAGCGGCCAGGCGATGTCGTTCCAGGTTTCCTGGGCCGAGATGAACCTGCGCGAGGAGGTTTCGGTGACGTTCCAAGGCACGAAGGCGGGCGGGCTCGTCCGCCGTCTCTTCGGGGTCGATGGCATCGACAGCACCGCGATCGACAGTTGCGAATTCTACACCCAGGACAACGGACGCTCGGTCAACCACAACGTCCCGATTGCGGCCGATGAGACGATGGGACGCGTGCGGTCCGCCGTGAATTTCGTCTGCGCCATCGAGGGCACGGAGGCGCCGCTGAACACGCCCGACCAGGCCCTGGCGCTGATGAGGATCATCGACGGCGCCTACCAGTCGGCGGCCACCGGCAAGCCGGTGGCGCTGTAATCCCGAACCCATTTCCAGTCATGAAACTCAACCGCAAGCTTCGCATGGGCATGGTGGGCGGCGGACGCGGCGCCTTCATCGGTGCGGTCCACCGCATGGCCGCACGTCTCGACGGCGAGATCGATCTCGTCGCCGGCTGCTTCTCCGCCGATCCCGCAAAATCCAAGGCGTCCGGGGCGGACTTCTTTCTCGCCCCGGACCGCGTTTATCCGACCTATCAGGCGATGGTGACTGCCGAGTCCGCGCTGCCCGCAGACCAGCGCATCGACTTCGTCTCCATCGTGACGCGCAACAACACACACTTCGCCGTGGCGAAGGCCTTTCTCGAGGCCGGCATCCACGTGGTGTGCGACAAGCCGCTGTGTTTCACGCTCAAGGAAGGACGGAAGCTGCGCGACATCGTGCGGAAGACCGGCTGCGTCTTCGCGCTGACGCACAATTACACCGGCTATCCGATGGTGAAGGAGGCGCGGGACTGGGTGCGCACGGGCAAGCTGGGGAAAATCCTGAAGGTGGTCGCCGAATATCCGCAGGGTTACGCCATCTCTGCGCTGGAGACCGCAAGCGACGGCAAGATTTCCAACTGGCGCATGGACCCGGCGGTCGCCGGCGCCTCCAACTGCATGGGTGATATCGGCACGCACGCCCACAATCTCGTCCGCTACATCACCGGTCTGGAGATCGACGAGATCTGCGCCGAGCTCTCGACGTTCATTCCCGGCCGGCCGCTGGATGATGACGGCAACTGCCTCATCCGCTTTGGCGGCGGGGCGAAGGGAATCCTTTACGCTTCGCAGGTGTCGAGTGGCGAGGAGAACAATCTCAACATCCGCGTCTTCGGCACGAAGGGCTCCTTGCAGTGGTTCCAGGAGAATCCCAACGAACTGATTTGGAAGAAGGCGGATGCGCCGCAGCAGATCTACCGGCGCGGCAACAGTTATCTTGGTGCCGCCGCGCAGGCCAACACCCGCACGCCCTTCGCCCATCCCGAGGCCTTCATCGAGGCGTTCGCCAACGTCTATCGCGCCGCCGCCACAGCGATCGCCGACAAGGTGGGCGGACGCAAGGCGCCGAAGGACGGCTACGACTTTCCCACAATCGACGACGGTGTCGCTGGCCTGGCCTTCATCGAGTCTGCCGTGAAAAGCTCCCGGCGTGGCGCGAAGTGGGTGAAGTTCCCGAAGGTTTGAACCCGGGCGGGAAATAGGTTTACGCGGGACAGGTTTCCGTTTCGCTCCCCGCATGTCCAAGTGGCTCCTCGTTGACGGCTACAACATGGCTTTTCGCGCATTCTACGGGATGCCCGAGCTGACGCGCGCGGATGGTTTTCCCACCGGCGCGTTGCATGGCTGGGTGAAAACGATGTGGCGGCTGCAGGATCAGGAGAAGCCGGACGCGATGCTGGTGTTCTTCGACCTGGGCGGCTCGCAGGACCGGCTCGCGCTGCATCCGGAATACAAGGCGCAGCGCAAGGAAACGCCCGAGCCGCTGGAGAAACAGATTCCCGTTATCAAGGATCTGACGCGGGCCATGGGGCTGGTCGGCGTCGAACTCGACGGCGTGGAATCGGACGACCTGGTCGCATCGCAGGCGCGGGCGCTGGCCAACGCGGGCCATGACGTGCTGATCGTCAGCGCGGACAAGGATTTTGCCCAGTGTGTGGACGAGCGGATCAAGATCCTCCTGCCGCCGCCGACCGCCAATCCCAAGCTCGGCTGGCGCGTGCTCGATGCCGCGGGTGTGGTGGAGAAATTCGGCGTGGCCCCGGCACTGATCGCCGAATACCTGGCGCTGATCGGCGACACATCGGACAATATTCCCGGGATCAATGGTGTCGGGCCGAAGACCGCGGTGAAGTGGTTTCAGGAGTTCAAGTCCTTGGAGGGCATCATTGCCAACGCCGGCCAGTTGAAGCCCGAGCGGTTTCGCGAGGCCGTGGCGCAGCAGGCGGACACACTGCGGCGCAATTTGAAGCTGACGACGCTGCGCACCGAGTCGCCCTTGCCCCACGTCGGGCCGGGGGAGCCGGCGGCGGCGAAGATTTTCACGCTGCTGGAATCACTGGAAATGAAATCGAGCCTGGCCGAGGCCAAGGAGCGTTATTCGGGGCAGACCGAGCTGTTTTGATCGGTTCAGGACAGGCTTGCCAAGCCGGAGGGACCGGAGAGAATGCCGTCCAAGCACTACTCCCATGGACAAAAAAGAGATGATGAAGAAAATCACCGATAAGGTCGGCCGGGAAAAGGCGATCGAACTCGTGGTGGAGGCCTACAACACGGAGTTGCTCAGCACGATGTTGAACCGGATGGAAGAGGGCCGGTCCAAGATGATCGGCCAATACAAGCGGCGAGATCATCTCGATGACGCCCTGAACCGGGTGCTCGAGGTCTGTGAGCTGGCGGGCTAGCCCCGACGGAATCCCTCAGCTGGCGGGCGGCTCAAAGATGTAGCCGATGCCGTGCACGGTCTTGAAGCAGTCGAGCGAAAGGCCGTTCTTATCAAAGGCGGCGCGGACCTTGACGATGTATTGGTCGAGAGAGCGGCTGCGGATGTCGGCATGGATGCCCCAGACCGAGTGGATGAGTTCCTTGCGGGTGATGACGACACCGACGTGGGTCTGCAGGTAGGCGAGGATGCCGAGCTCCTTGCGGCCGATCTTGTGGATGTGACCGTTGGGAAAATGAATTTCGAGACGGTCGGGATGGATCTTGGTGCCGAGGAAATCGAACGGTCCGTCGATGGTGCGGACATTCTTGGTGACGTTGAAGTCCGCTTGCAACTCGGTGCGACGGAGCACGGCATTGATGCGTGCGACCAGTTCGGCGTAACTGAACGGCTTGGTGACGTAGTCGTCGCCGCCCATGTTGAGGCCCTTGATCTTGTCGTCCTCCATGGTGTTGCCGGTGAGGAAAATGGTCGGGACGTTGATGTCCTGCTGCTTGAGCTCCTTGAGCAACTCGAAGCCGGACGTGTCGGGCAGGGTGAGATCGAGCAACAGGAGATTGGCGAAATTGTGCTGCAGGAAGCGCAACGCGGGGGCGCACCGGTTGTAGGCCTGCACGTTCATGCCGGCGTTCTCCAAATGCTGCGTGATGAGCTTCTGCAGTTCCTCCTCGTCTTCGACGACTACGATCAAGGGACGGGGTTCGGCGCTCATAGGTGATAGGAGGGTGAAGTGCAGGAGGGTTTTTACAATTAACGGGTGACTTGTCAAAGACTTGTTGCAGGGGGTGCAGAGACTTGGGGGTGAGAGATTTCTTGTCATTCCGGACCGGCAGCCGTTCGCTTCGGGGGATGAAAGTCACTCTCGGGCTGTTACAACACGCCTGCGCCGCCAGTCCCGCGGTCAACCTCAAGAAGACCCTCGCCCTGGTCGAGCAGGCGGCAAAGCGCGGAGCCAAAATCATTTGCACGCAGGAACTCTTCCGGTCGCAATATTTTTGCCAGAGCGAGAATCACGATTACTTCAAACTGGCCGAGCCGATACCCGGACCGAGCACGGCCGCGTTTCAGAAACTGGCGAAGAAGCACCGGGTCGTCATCATCGCCTCGCTTTTCGAGAAGCGCGCCGGCGGCTTGTATCACAACACGGCGGTGATCATCGACGCCGACGGCAAGCTGCTCGGCATCTACCGGAAGATGCACATTCCGGACGATCCGCTCTACTACGAAAAATTTTATTTCACGCCGGGCGACACCGGGTTTCGCGCCTGGCAGACCAAGTATGGCAAGATCGGCGTGCTGATCTGCTGGGACCAATGGTATCCCGAGGGCGCACGGCTCA
>Ga0066487_100416_pt1 | contig 11649 bp, 7 predicted proteins | sample LakWasM129_HOW14_2_FD_59588 | JGI IMG/M metagenome (GOLD analysis project Ga0066487, IMG submission 59588) | Freshwater sediment methanotrophic microbial communities from Lake Washington under simulated oxygen tension - Sediment Metagenome 129_HOW14 | ecosystem: Environmental > Aquatic >... | reverse complement strand
CGCTTCAAGGTGGCGCTGCGCCCGGGGCTGCCGCGTTTTTGCGGCGGGCTGGCCGGCTACTTCGGCTATGACGCCGTGCGCTACATCGAGAAGAAGCTGGAAGATTCCTGCCCGCCCGATACGCTCAACTGCCCCGACATCCTGCTGCTGCAGTGCGAGGAAGTGGCGGTGATCGACAACCTGTCGGGCAAGCTGTACCTGATCGTCTATGCCAACCCCGGCGAGAGCGAGGCCTATACGCGCGCCAAGAAGCGGCTGCGGCAGTTGAAGGATCTGCTGCGCTACTCGGTCAGCGCGCCGCAGATCAAGGCCGGCGAGAGCCACCCGGCCCAGCGCAGCTTTGCTAAGGAAGACTACCTGGCGGCCGTGGAGAAGGCCAAGGAGCTGATCGCCGCGGGCGACTTCATGCAGGTGCAGGTGGGCCAGCGCATCCACAAGCGCTTCACGGCCAGCCCCTTGAGCCTGTACCGCGCGCTGCGATCGCTCAATCCCAGCCCCTACATGTACTACTACCACCTGGGCGATTTCCATGTGGTGGGCGCCAGCCCCGAGATCCTGGTGCGCCAGGAGAACACGGACGAGGGCCAGAAGGTCACCATCCGCCCGCTGGCCGGCACGCGCCCGCGCGGCGCCACGCCCGAGGCCGACAAGGCCACCGAAAAGGAACTGGTGGCCGACCCCAAGGAACGCGCCGAGCACGTGATGCTGATCGACCTGGCGCGCAACGACATCGGCCGCATCGCCAAGACGGGCAGCGTGAAGGTGACCGAGGCCTTTGCCGTGGAGCGCTACAGCCACGTGATGCACATCGTCAGCAACGTGGAGGGCATTCTGCGCGAGGGCATGGACAACATGGACGTGTTCAAGGCCACCTTCCCGGCCGGCACGCTGACGGGCGCGCCCAAGGTGCATGCCATGGAGGTCATCGACCAGCTGGAGCCCACCAAGCGCGGCATCTACGGCGGCGCCTGCGGCTACCTGAGCTTTGCGGGCGACATGGACTTGGCGATTGCCATCCGCACGGGCGTGATCAAGGACGGCACGCTCTACGTGCAGGCCGCCGCCGGCGTGGTGGCCGATTCCGTGCCCGAGATGGAATGGAAAGAGACCGAGCACAAGGCGCGCGCACTGATGCGGGCGGCCGAGCTGGTGGAGGAAGGACTGGAATGAGCACGGACCGCGCCAAGCAGGCCATCGACCTGGTGCAGCACTGCACCGACATGCTGGATGTGCGCCGCAATGTGGATGCGCTGGACGATGTGCTGGTGCCGCTGCTGGTCACGCGCATGGGCTACATGCAGCAGGCCGCGCGCATCAAGGCCGATGCGGCCCAGGTGCGCGACGAGGGCCGCATCGAGGCCATCGTGCGCCGCGTGCGCGAGCGCACGGCCGCCGAGGGCGGCCAGCCCGACATGATGGAGGCGGTGTACCGCCACCTCATGGAGGAATGCATTGCCTACGAGCACCGCGAGTTCGCGCGGCTGCGCGAGGGCGGTGCGCAGGACGATCGTTCCTAGCCCGGCAGCCAGCGCAGCGCATGGCGCGCTGCCACCCATTCCTCGTTGGTGGGCTCCACACCCACGGTGACGGCGCTGCCGGTGGCCGAGATCACGGCCGCATCGCGCGCATTGGCCTCGGCGTCCAGCCGCAGGCCCAGAAAACCCAGGCCCTCGCACACGCGCCGCCGTATCTCGGCGCTGTGCTCGCCCACGCCTGCGGTGAACACCAGCAGGTCCAGGCCGCCCAGCACGGCGACCAGGGCGCCGATCTCGCGCACGATGCGCCGCACGTACAGGGCCAGCGCATCGCGCGCGCGCTCGGCCTGGGCATCGGTGCCCGACTCCAGCGGCAGCAGCACGCGCGGCTCGGACGAGGTGCCCGAGACGCCCAGCAGGCCGGACTCGTGGTACAGGATGCGGCCCACTTCCTGCAGGCTGAGCTTTTCGATTTCCATCAGGTAGATCACGGCGCCGGGGTCCAGCGCGCCGGTGCGCGTGCCCATCATCAGGCCATCCAGCGCAGAGAAGCCCATGGTCGTCGCCACGCTTTGCAGGCCCTGCATGGCGCACAGGCTGGCGCCGCTGCCCAGGTGGGCCACCAGGGTGCGCCCGCGTGCCAGGTCGCCATGGCGCTCGGGCAGGGCGGTGGCCATGTATTCGTAGGACAGGCCGTGGAAGCCGTAGCGGCGCAGCCCGCGCTCCCAGGCCGCGTGCGGCAGGGGCAGCAGTTGCTCGACCTTGGGCAGCGTGTGGTGGAAGGCGGTGTCGAAGCAGGCCACCTGCACCAGTTCGGGCCGCTCGCGCAGCAGGATGTCCATGGCCTCCAGCGCAAAGGGCTGGTGCAGCGGCGCCAGCGGGATGAAGGCCTTGAGGTCGGCCAGCACGCCGGCATCGACGCGCACGGGCTCGAAGTAGCGGCTGCCGCCGTGCACCACGCGGTGGGCGACGGCGGCCACGCGGGCGCCGTCCAGCTGCGCCAGGCGCGCGGTGATGCGCTCGCGGATCAGCTGCAGCGCGGCGCGGTAGGGGTGGGCGGCATCCAGGGCAATGGCAAAGGGCGGCACGCCGCTCTCGCCGAAGTCGGGCGCGGGCCCGCCGATGCCCTGGACCTTGCCGTTCCACAGCGGCTTGCGCGGCAGCGGGCGCTGGGCACCGTCGAAGACGGCGAACTTGATGCTGGACGAGCCGCAGTTGAGCACCACGACCAGTTCGCGGGCGGGGGAGGATGCGGTGTGGGCAGGGATCATGGCGGGGAGTTCCGGTAGCGGTGGGCCAGCAGCAGGGCGATGGCGCAGGAGGCGATGCGCGAGGCGCGGCTGTCGGCGCGGCTGGTCAGGATCACGGGCACCTTGGCGCCCATGACGATGCCGGCGCTGGCCGCCTCGCCCATGTACATGAGCTGCTTGGCCAGCATGTTGCCGCTTTCCAGGTCGGGCACGACCAGGATGTCGGCCTGGCCCGCCACGGGCGAATCGATGCCCTTGGTGCGCGCGGCGGCCATGGACACGGCGTTGTCGAAGGCCAGCGGCCCGTCGAGCACGCCGCCTTCGATCTGGCCCCGGTCGGCCATCTTGCACAGCGCTGCGGCGTCCAGCGTGGCCGGCATGTGCGGGCTCACGGTCTCCACGGCGGCCAGGATGGCGACCTTGGGCTCGGGCACGCCGATGGCATGGGCCAGGGCGATGGCGTTGCGCACGATGTCGGCCTTTTGCTGCAGGTCGGGCGCGAGGTTGATGGCCGCATCGGTGACGATGAAGGGGCGCGGGTAGTGCGGCGTCTGCAGCACGAAGCAGTGGCTGACGCGGCGCTTGGTGCGCAGGCCGGCGGCGGCGGCCACCACCTCGGCCATGAGTTCGTCCGTGTGCAGGCTGCCTTTCATGATGGCTTCGACCTCGCCGCAGGCGGCCAGCTCGGCGCCGCGCGTGGCGGCGGCGTGGCTGTGCGGCACGTCCTCGATGCGCAGGCCGCCCAGGTCCAGCCCGTGCTCGGCCGCCACGGCCTCCAGCCGCGCGCGCGGGGCCACCAGAACGGGGTCGATCAGGCCTTCGCGGCGCGCGTCCAGCGCGGCCGAGAGGCTGGGCTCGTCGCAAGGATGGACCACGGCCACGCGGATGGGCGGCAGGCCGGCCACATGGGCCAGCAGGCGCTGCAGGCCGTCGCGTCCACCGGCTTCCAGGCGGATCTCGGGCAGGCTGGTGCGCTGGCGCTCGATGTGGCGCGCAGGCGCATGCACGGTGGCCTGGCCCTCGATCACGGCGACGCCATGCTGGTTGGTGCAGGCCACGGCCAGCGTGACCTGGCGCTGCTCGGCCTGCTTGGCCAGCACCTCCACGCGCACGGTCAGCCGGTCGCCTGCGGCCAGCGGCGCCAGAAAGCGCAGCGTCTGGCCGACCAGGGTGGTGCCCGGGCCGGGCAGGCGCGTGCCCAGCACCGAGGCCAGCAGCATGCCGCCCCACATGCCGTGGGCGATCAGGGCCGTGTCGTCATCGTCGGCGCCGGCAACCGTGCCAGCACCGGCACCAGCGCCGTCGGCCACGGCCGCGCCCGACAGGGCGGCGAACAGGCGCAGGTCCTGGGTGCTCAGCGTGCGTTCCAGGCTGGCGCTGTCGCCCACGCCCAGTTCGTCAAAGCTGTGGTTGCGCAGCAGGGCCAGGTCTTCGGGCGGCAGGGCCGCATCGGAATCGGGGGAGAGGTTCATCGCTTTTTCCGGGGGCTGGGGTGTGCGCGGCTGGCCTGGGCGCGTGCGGGGCGCTTGGCGGCAGGCGCGGAGTCGGGAACAGGTGCGGGCTCGGGTGCCGGTTCAGGAGCTGCAGCAGGGGCGGCCACAGGAGCCGCAACAGGAGCGGTCAGAGGCGCTGCCGAAGGAGCCGTCACGGATGCCGTCACAGGTGCCGTCAAAGGTGCGGGTTCAGGCTCGGCCACCGAGGCTGGCGCGATGGCCGGGGGCCGCTCGGCCTGCTCTTTCGCCTGCCTGGACTCGGCCGCCTCCAGCGCCTGCACGAAATGCCCCATGGCATGCAGCAGGCGCTGGTGCTCGGCATCGCTGAGGTTGCCGCCCTGGTTGGCCAGCTCGTCCACCGTGGTCATGCCCCAGCGGATGTCGGCGGCGGGCGAGGCGGCCAGCAACCGGGGGATGGCGGCCATGGCGGCGTCGGGCTCGCGCTGCATCAGCAGGGCCTGGCGGCGCACGATGCGGCGGAACTGTGCCATGTCGGGCGGCACGCCGCCCAGGTGGTCCTGCAGCAGCCGCCAGGCGTGGCGGAAGTGGCGCTCATCGGCCTCGCCGCGTGCGCGCAGCACGTGGAACAGGGCGCGGATGACGGCCTCGTACAGCCCGCCCTGGGCCACGCTTTCGTGCAGCCGCGCCAGCTCCTGGCGCATGTACTGGCAGTGCTCGGGCGATTCGCCGGGGTGCGGGCGCGGCGGGCCGTCGTCCTGGCGGCTCTGGCCGGCCAGGGCCTGGACCAGGGGCGAGCCATAGATGGCGTGGAACAGCCGCGCCTGCATGGCATCGCGCTGGTCGCGGTAGGTGTCGAGCAGATGCACCACGGCCTGCGACATGGCCTGCTGCGCCTTCAGGAAGGGGTTGTCGGGCTCGACGGGGTGGCGCTCCTCGCGCGCATGCTCGGCGGCCTGGGCCACGACGGGTGCCAGCGGGTGCGAGTCCGACCAGCATTCATAGCCCACGCGCAGCGGGTGCATGGCCTGCAGCCAGCGCGCAGACAGCGGCGTGGACAGCGCCTGCACCCAGGGCTGCACGGTGTTGCGGTACAGGGCCAGGTTGATTTCGGAGACGCGCGCGGCAGCGGCGAAATGGCGCTCGCTTTCGGGGTCTGGCCGGACGATGGAGCGCACCTCGGCCAGGTCGCTGCGGCGGATCTTCATCAGGTAGGCGTCGTCGGTCAGATCCTGTGCCGGCACACCGGCCGGGCGGTCGGCGATCTCGGCGCGGTAGATGCCGGCGGGCAGCAGGTCGATGATGTCGATGTGCGCCGCGAACTCGCGGTGCTCCTTGCGGCCCACGGCGCCCGAGACAAAGATGCCAAGGTGGCCGATGCTGTCATGCGTGGCGAAGACGATGGTCTGGTCGTGGGCGGCGATGTCCTCGTCGTCGCGGTACAGGTCGGTGATCCAGCCCAGGGCCTGGCCCGGTGGCGTGATGTTGTCGCCATGCGAGCAGAACACCACGATGGGCGAGCGGATGTTGCGCAGGTCGATGCGCACGCCGTCCGAGGTCGTCAGCTCCGCCGTGGCCAGCCGGTTGCCGATGAACAGGTTGTCCACGATGTACTGCATCTCGCGGCCTTCCAGGAAGACATAGCCGCCCCAGTACTTCTCGAAGCCCAGGTAGCGCGGCCCCTCGGTGTCCACGTCGGCATAGACCTGGTACTGCTTTTCCCACAGCGTGTTGGCCGGGTTGAGGTTCTCGAAGTTCTGCACCAGCCATGCGCCGTCGAAGCGGCCCGCGCCCAGGTCGCTGGTCAGCGCCGTCATCCAGCTGCCGCCCATGAGGCCGCCGCCGTAGCGCATGGGGTTGTCGCCGGCCCAGTACGACAGCGGCGCACCGGCCACGATGATGGGGCCGAACAGCTCGGGCCAGACGGCGGCCGTCATGAGGATCTGCCAGCCGGCCTGGCAGTTGCCGATGACGGCGGGCTTGCCCCGGCTCTCGGGGTGCAGCTCGGCGACCTTGCGCACGAATTGGGCCTCGGCGCGCATCACGTCCTCGACGGTCTGGCCGGGCACGGGGTCGGGCAGGAAGCCCACGAAGTAGCAGGGATGGCCGGCCTTGAGCGCGGCGCCGATCTCGCTGTCGGGCTTGAAGCCGCCGATGCCGGGGCCGTGGCCCGCGCGCGGATCGACGACGATGAAGGGGCGCTTGGCCGGGTCGATGACCGTGCCCTCCATGGGCGCGATGCGTGCCAGGCCGTAGTTGACGGGGCGCGGCAGGTCCAGGCCCGACATCACGATCTCGGCCCGGAAGCTCAGCACATTGGGCACTTCCTCGGCCAGATGCTCGCGGTACTGGTTGCCACGCTGGCGCCGGATGTCGGCATACAGCAGCGAGCGCTGCCAGGCATCGGTGGCGTATTGCGCGGCTGCCTGCGACAGCTTCATCGGATCGCCCCACATCCCTCCCACGTCCACGGTGCCGTGGCTCTGCAGGTTCTCGTTCATCTGGCCCACTCCTTTACCGGCATGTCATGCCCTGCTCTTAGATTGCGTGTGATTGCTTGTGGCTGGGTGCGGATGGCCGCCCCGCGCCCATGCGGCCCCGAACCTGCGGGACCGCGTGGCGGCTTCCTTGGGGGCTGTCAGCCCTGGGCTGTGGTGTCGCGGGCCGTTTCGGCGGCGGCTGCCGCAATGGGCTGCTGCGCCGCATGGGCGGGCTGGGCCACGGACTGCACGGCCGAGGTCCAGCGGGCGAGCAGGTCGCTCCACGGCACGGCGGTGTCGGCCGCGCCCTGGGTGCTGTTGCCCAGCGTGGCTGCCACCTGTTGCTGCCAGTCGTGCACGGCCTGCTGCACGCCCTGGGCCAGGGTCATCTGGCTGGCCATGGCGGTCTGGGCCAGGGCCTGGGCATGGCCCATGCGCAGGTGGGCGTGGCGCCAGAAGGCCTGGGCGGGCAGGGTGGCCAGCTCCTGCCAGCTGCTGGTCTGCTGCACGCCCTCGATCTCGCTGCCGGTCTCGGCGATGCGCTCGGGGCCGTTGCGTGCGGCATGCTCCAGCCACTGTTGGCCGCTTTCCTGCAGCAGCCGGCTCAGGTGCAGCTGCAGTTCAAGCTGTGCCTTGAGCAGATGGAGGGGAATGGTCTGTGCGCTCATATGAAACTCCTTGCTGGTTGAGATGGAAAGATGCCTTGGCGGCGGGAACGAAATCAGGCCATCTGGCTGATGGTCTTGCGAAAACGGGTGAGCGTGAGGGCGAACAGCACGGAGCCGATCGCGGCCAGCGCGAGGAAGGGCTTCCAGACCACGTCCAGCCCCGCTCCGCGGTAGAGGATGGCCTGCGACAGCTCGACAAAGTGGGTGGTCGGCGCGGCCAGCATGATGTTCTGCACCAGCTCAGGCATGCTTTCGCGCGGCGTCATGGCGCCCGACAGCAGCTGCAGCGGCAGCAGCACGAGCACCAGCAGCATGCCGAACTGTGGCATGTTGCGCGCCAGCGTGGCAAGGAAGATCCCCAGCGACGTTGTGGCGAACAGGCACAGCGCGGCCCCCGCCAGGAACAGCGGCAGCGAGCCTTCGATGGGAACGCCCAGGGCGCCGCGCACCACGAGGTTGAGCGAGGCAAAGGCGGTGACCAGCACGACCAGTCCCATGGACCATATCTTGGCCAGCATGATCTCGGTCGGTGTCACCGGCATGACCAGCAGGTGCTCCACCGTGCCGTGCTCGCGCTCGCGGATCAGGGCCGCGCCCGTGAGGATGATGGACAGCATGGTCACGTTGTTGATGATCTGCATCAGCCCGCCGAACCAGACCTTGTCCAGCGCGGGATTGAAGCGCGCGCGCACCACCAGGTCCACGGGCAGGGCGGTGGCGCCCCGAAAGCGCCGCACGAACTCGCTGACCTCGGCCGTGACGATCTGCTGCACATAGCTGTTGCCCGTGAAGGCCTGGCTCATGCGCGTGGCGTCCACGTTCAGCTGCAGCTCGGGGGCGCGGCCCGCCAGCACGTCGCGCTGGAAGTTGGGCGGGATGTTGAGCACGAAGGTGTAGGTGCCCGAGTCCATGCCCGGGTCCATCTGCGTGCGATCGATCATGGCCGGCGGCGCGAACTGCGGCGGATAGAAGGCGCCCGCGATGCGCTGCGACAGCGGCGAGCCGTCCTCGTCCACGATGGCGATGGGCGCGTTGTGCAGGCTCTCGGGCATGGCCGTGGCCGCCGTGTAGATGGAGACCGTGAACACGTAGGCGATGAGCACCAGCAGCACGGGGTCGCGCCACAGGCTCCACAGCTCCTTGACGCCCAGCCGGTAGATGTTGGAGAAAAGGCGGGTGCGCATGTCAGCTCTCCTGCTTTCTGGTCAGTGCAATGGCCAGGCCCAGGATCACCGGCACGGACAGCAGCAGCGGCCCGAACGAGCCGCCCAGTTCCCGAAATCCCAGCGCCTTGCTGAACACGCCGCGGCTGATGGCGATCATGTGGCTGGCAGGGTAGACCTCGCCGATGATGCGGCCCGCCCCCTCCAGCGAGGACACGGGATCGACCAGGCCCGCGAACTGCGTGGTGGGGATCAGCGTGCCGATCAGCACCAGGAACATCGAGGCGATCTGGCTGCGCGTCAGCGTGGAGGCCAGCAGGCCGAAGCCCGTGGAGGCGCCGCTGAAGATCAGCGCCGCCAGGGCCAGCGTGGCAAAGCTGCCCGTCACGGGAACGCCGAACAGGGTGACGGCCATCAGGCACATCAGCAGGAAGTTCAGCATGGCCAGCACCACATAGGGCAGTTGCTTGCCCAGCAGGAATTCGGTGCGCGTGACCGGCGTGACGTAAAGGTTGGTGATGGAGCCGCTTTCCTTCTCGCGCACCACGGCCAGCGCCGTCAGCATGGCCGGCAAAAGCAGCAGCAGCAGGGGCATGACGGCCGGCACCATGGCCGGCAGGCTGCGCACATCGGGGTTGTAGCGAAAGCGCGTCTGGATGTCGATCAGGCCGGCCGGCGTCACACCCAGGCGCTCGCGCGCCTGCTCGGTCAGCCAGTGCTGGTGGATGCCCTGCAGGTAGCCGCGCACGGTCTCGGCGCGCGTGGGCATGGCGCCGTCGAACCAGGCGCCCACCTGCACGGAGCCGCCGCGCAGCACATCGCGCGCAAAGCCCGGCGGGATCTCGATGGCCAGGGTCAGCTCGCCGCTGCGCATGCGGCGGTCCAGTGCGTCGTAGTCGGTCAGCGGCGGCTGCTCGATGAAGTAGCGCGAGCCCGACAGGCTCATCGCATAGCTGCGGCTGATGGTGGTCTGGTCGCGGTCCAGCACGGCAAAGCGCAGGTCCTCCACGTCCAGGCTGATGCCGTAGCCCATCACGAACATCAGGATCAGCGAGCCCACCAGGGCCAGCGTGGCGCGCACCGGGTCGCGCTGCAGCTCCAGCGCTTCGCGCCAGACATAGCTGAGCATGCGCTGGGCGCTGAAATGGCGGCGGCGCGCAGTGTGCGTTTCCACGGCAGCGGGGGCGGCAGGCGCGGCCTGCTGTTCCTCGGCCGGGGCCTCGCCGCCACCGGCCTCGACCAGGTAGCCGATGAAGGCTTCCTCCAGCGTGGCCGCGCCGCGCTTGGCCACCAGGCGCGCGGGCGTGTCGCTGTCCAGCACCTTGCCCGCATGCATCATGGACATGCGGTCGCAGCGCTCGGCCTCGTTCATGAAGTGGGTGGAGATGAAGATGGTCACGCGGTCGCGCCGCGACAGCTCCACCAGCAGGCGCCAGAAGCCGTCGCGCGCCACGGGGTCCACGCCCGAGGTGGGCTCGTCCAGGATGAGCAGCTCGGGCTTGTGCACCATGGCCACGGCCAGCGACAGGCGCTGGCGCATGCCCAGCGGCAGGGCGGCCGGCAGGCTGTGCTGCGCGGCCTGCAGGTCAAAGCGCTGCAGCATCTCGGCCACGCGCGCGGGAATGTCCGCCTCGGGCACGCCGAACAGGCGCGCGTGCAGTACCAGGTTCTGGTGCACGGTCAGCTCGCCGTACAGCGAGAACGCCTGGGTCATGTAGCCCACGCGGCGGCGCGTGTCGATGTCGCGCGGGTCCACGGGCTGGCCGAACAGCCAGGCCTGGCCCTCGCTGGCCGGCAGCAGGCCGGTCAGCATCTTCATGGTGGTGCTCTTGCCGCAGCCGTTGGAGCCCAGGAAGCCGAAGATCTCGCCACGGCGGATGCGGAAGGACACATGGTCCACGGCGACGAAGTCGCCAAAGCGCATGGTCAGGTCCCTGGCCTCGATGGCGATGTCGTCCTCGCCGCCTGCAGGCAGGGGGGCGATGGTCACGGGCGCATGGCCGCGCTTTTTCTCTTCGGGCAGCAGGGCGATGAAGGCCTCTTCCAGCGATCGGCTGTCCGTGCGCTGCAGCAGCTCGGCCGGCGTGCCCGTGGCCAGCACGCGGCCCTCGTCCATGGCCACCAGCCAGTCGAAGCGCTGGGCCTCGTCCATGTAGGCCGTGGCCACCAGCACGCTCATGCCGGGGCGCTGGCGGCGGATGCGCGCGATCAGGTCCCAGAACTGGGCGCGCGCCAGCGGGTCGACGCCCGTGGTGGGCTCGTCAAGAATGAGCAGGTCGGGGTCGTGGATCAGCGCGCAGCACAGGCCCAGCTTCTGCTTCATGCCGCCCGACAGCTTGCCGGCCGGCCGCTCCAGGAATTTGCGCAGGCCCGTGGCCTGGGTGAGGTCGTCGATGCGACGGCGCCGCTCGGCCGCGTCATGGCCGAACAGGCGCGCGAAGAACTGCAGGTTCTCCTCCACCGACAGCGTGGGATAGAGGTTGCGCCCCAGGCCCTGCGGCATGTAGGCCACGCGCGGGCAGACGGCCTCGCGGTGGCGGCGCTGGGCCATGTCGCCACCCAGCACCTCGACGCTGCCTTCCTGGATCTTGCGCGCCCCGGAGATCAGCGCCATGAGGCTGGACTTGCCCACGCCGTCCGGCCCGATCAGGCCGACCATGCGGCCTTCGGGAATGTCCAGGTCGATGCCCGCCAGCGCCTCGACCTGGCCATAGCGCTGGTGCACGCCCTTCAGGCGCACGACCCAGCCGCTGGCATGGGGCGTCGTGCTCTCGCTCATTGCGCGGGCTGGGCTGGCAGCTTGATGGCCAGGTTGGCGGGCCACTCATGGCTGGCATCGGTGCGCAGCCAGGCCATGCCGGGCACGCCGGTCTTGACCTGTTCCAGATGGCGGCGCAGCAGCTCCGGCGGGATCTGGGCGCGCACGCGGAACATCAGCTTCTGGCGCTCGCTGGCGGTCTCCACGGTCTTGGGCGTGAACTGGGCCTGGCTGGCGACGAAGGAGACGCGGGCCGGGATCACGTACTCGGGCGCGGCGTCCAGCACCAGGCGCACCTCGCTGCCCAGGGCGATGCGCCCGGCGGCGGTCTCGGGCACGAAGAAGGTCATGTAGACATCGGACAGGTCCAGCAGGTTGAGCACGCGCCCGCCTGCGCCCAGCAC
>Ga0066487_100415_pt1 | contig 11656 bp, 6 predicted proteins | sample LakWasM129_HOW14_2_FD_59588 | JGI IMG/M metagenome (GOLD analysis project Ga0066487, IMG submission 59588) | Freshwater sediment methanotrophic microbial communities from Lake Washington under simulated oxygen tension - Sediment Metagenome 129_HOW14 | ecosystem: Environmental > Aquatic >... | reverse complement strand
CGTCATGCAGACCTCGAAGAGCCGGCCACTCTTGAAACCGGTGGCCGGGATCTGTTGCTCCGGCGTCTCCGTATCGCCCGAGTAGGCATTCGGCCCGTGGGAGTCCAGGAGCCGGTTGTTGGTGATGATCTGCGGCTGCAATTTGAGCAAAGCCGCGAGCCGCTGGGCTCTGGCCGGAGTCATGCCGACAGGCGTATCCCACCAGAGTACGGAAACGGGACCGTAATGCGTGAGCAATTCGCGCACCTGCGGGATGGCCACATGGTCGAGATAGTCGTCGAAGTTGCCGACTTGCGCCGGATCCCAGTGCCCGGCGGCGGGATCGCCCCCTGCAGCTTCACCCTTGCCGGCGTAAGCCGCGCCGCCCGGATTATGCCAGTCCTGCGCCTGCGAGTAGTAAAAACCTAAGCGGACACCATATTTCTGGCACGCCGCCGCGAGTTCTTTCAGGGGATCGCGCGCGAAGGGCGTGGCATCCATGATGTTGAATTTGGAAGCGGCGCTCTGGAACATGGCGAAGCCGTCGTGGTGCTTAGCGGTGATCACGATGTATTTCATCCCCGCCTCCTTCGCCAGCCGCACCCATGCGTCGGCGTCGAAATTCACGGGGTTAAAATACCTGGCATAACCGGCGTATTCGGCCACCGGAATCTTGGCATTATACATGATCCACTCTCCGACTCCGTTGCCGATCCCGTAATCGATGCGCTTGCCGTGATAAACCCCGCCCAGTTCCGCATAGACCCCCCAATGGATGAACAAGCCGCACTTGGCTTCACGATACCAAGTCAGTCGGTCAGTAGCCGCTTCTTCCTGCGCGAGTGCGGTCATAGCGATCAATGACCAGATGGCGGCCGATGTGGCACGGTAGACTGAGCGCATGGTGAAAAATTGCTTATTCATTTGGCCTCCTCTCGGGTTTCTGAACGGGCTATTTGGTCTTTTCGTCTCGAATCGGCCAGTTATCCGAACGGAACGGAGCCGCTGGCAGTCCGCTGCTATCGGTCAAGTTGGCGTGAGGTGCATTCGTCCAAGCATAGCGAATCGCCGTTGGGCGGGCACCTCGGGCACCGCGGCCAACAGGCTGGCGCCTTCAAGGTGCACATTGGCGGGGAAAAAACGCCCATCCGCTCCCGCAATCGTTACCGGCGGCCGAATGCCGTCGCGCCAAGCCAATGCGCCGGTGACGTTATCGAAATTGACGCGAAGGTCATGCCCTTCGCGCCGCACATCCTTAAATGCCGGCCCGCTAGATCGCCCGGACAAGCCATACACCTGACTGCAGGCGATTAGTGCCAGGCGGTGTCCTACCGCCTGTTTGTTTCGCGGATGAGCGTTGTTGTCTTCCCCGACATCGATCGTCACTGCCATTCCCGTATTCGGCAAGGCAAGCGTTCGGGCCTGCGCTTCGCGTAATTGCGCCCACATGGTTCCGTCTGCCTCACCGGGATCGAAGTTCGGCAATTGCACCCATAGAAAGGGAAACTCGCCTTCGTGCCAGCGCTTGCGCCAGTCGATGATCATGGCAGAAAAAAGAGCCTGATACAGACTAGGCCGATCCGTGTTGCATTCACCTTGGTACCAAATGGCCCCGCGAATCGCATAAGGAATTACGGGAGCAAGCATCGCGTCGAACATCGCCGATGGCGCAAAGGGATGATCGGGACCGTATGTCATTTGGGCATACACGTCGGCCAATTCCATGTACCTTTCCTTTCGCTCCGCTGGCGCCGCCTGCAACCAAGCGGCAATGGCCTTTTGCTCGGCCTGTTTGAATGCTGGAAGGGCCCGCTCAAATTCAGACTCGGACAAAACTTTCTTGGCCCAGCTGGCTTTGATCGGCGCAAAGGCAGGATCGTCCTCCAAGATCGCCTCACTCATCCAGGCCTCGATGGGCGTCCCGCCCCAGCTGCAGTTAAGGATTCCTATGGGCACGCCAGTCCGCACCTGAAGCTCCCTCGCAAAAAAGAATCCGACAGCGGAGAAATTCCCGACTGTGGCCGGCGTGCAGACCGTCCATGCGCCGGATAGCCCGGAGGGTTTCCGCTCGCCGGTCCCCTTTTCCACCTTGAAATGCCGAATCTGTGGAAACTGCGCTGTAGCAACCTCTTTCTCTGCATCGAGGACGCGAAAATCCCCCCCCAGCGAGTTCCAGAGGGAAAATTCCATATTCGATTGCCCTGAGGCAAGCCACACTTCCCCGACCACGACGTCAGTTAGCACGATCCGATCGGTCCCTTCGACCACCAGTTCAGCCGCTGGACCGACCTCCATGGGCTCGAGACGAACAAGCCAGCGCCCGTCCCTGTCAGCCTGCGTCCTGACGGTTTTCCCGCGGTAGGAAACGGCCATCGGCTCTCCCGCGGCGGCCTGCCCCCAGACTGGAACGGGCGCGTTTCTCTGGAGCACTGCATGGTCTGAAAACAACGCTGCGAGCCTGACATTGTCGCAAAGCGGACAACCAAAGAGCAGTGCCACAAAAAGGGTCATGAGCCAATGCCGCCGGCCCGCATACAAGCAGCTAAGGCGCTCGACTTGACCCACCGCCCTCATTGTTCCGTGAACACTTCGGGATGGCCCAGAACGATACGCAGCAGGACCGAAGGATACTCGCAGTATTTCTTCGCGTTCGCGGGTGTCACTGTGCCGTCCTTGTTCGGGTGGTAACGCTCCCGCCAATCCCCGTCGGGAGCGAGCCGGCATACCAGGCGCACGGATTCTTTTAGGCGGTCCCACTCCTTCATGCGGACATACGCCGAGGCCTCGAGGTACCAAACGCGGCCCATCGCCGCGACTTCGTTCACGCGGCTGATCGGCAAATCGAATGGCAGTTTCTCGTTCAATTCCCACTCTTCGTAAGTAAACGGCTTCGAGACTGTCAGCGTCGGAACGTTCGCGACCCAGAAGCCGCGCTCCTTGGTCAGCCGAGACCAGAGCAACGCGAGGCGTTCGCCGTCGACGAGCCCGAATGCCACCGCGGCCCAGTTCACGTCGGACAACCCGTGCGCATCGACCAAACCCCGGCGGGGATGCACGTATTCGCCGAAGTGGTCCTCGTTCCAGAAAATCTCCGTAAAACTCTGCTGCAATGCCGCCGCTTCCGCCAGCCAGCGGTCGCGACTGGGAAGTTCTTGCAGCGCCTCCGCGAGCCGCGCCAATTCCCGGAAAGCATGAATGGTGTAACATTGCGTGACCCCATCCCAAGCATAACGCGGCGGAAGCTCTGAATAGAAGCCCGAGCCGGCGATCAGCCCGTTCGTCTCCCTTCGGCTAAGCAGGTACTCGGCCGCCGCCTGAATCGACTTATAGTGGTCCAGCAGCCAGGTGTAAGAGTGGGTGTCGTCGTAAATCTCTGCCGCGGTGAGAATATAACAGACCGACCCGAGGGAACTCATGCAGTTCGCCTTCAATTCCCATTGCTGATACATTCCGATCCACGCGCGAGTCTCCAAGCCCGAGGGCGGCACTCCCTCCCGCTTGGGCGGATTGTAAGTGAATACGTCGTCCGGATATTTGAGGCCCCGTAAGAATGTCTGGGCTGGCACTCCCGCCGGGAAAATCGCCATGGGAATCGCGCCATCCTTGCGCTGGGAGGCGCGCACGAATTCGAAGTAGTCGAGAACCAACTGAGTCCGGCCCAGCATCAAATAGGCTCCGGCCATTTGCCATGAGTCCAGCCCCGGCCAAGTCGCACCGAGGTAAGGCGACGGCCCGGCCGTGATCTCGAAAGATCCGGTGTAGTGCTGCTGGGTGGCGGCGGGCAGCATGTTCGCCTGGATCGCCAGTTCCACGCCTTTGCGGATCTCGGGATCCTTTATTTTCGGCACGACATCGAGGCGAGAGGCGGCCGTCGCGACCTGCAAAACGCTCAGCATTATCAGGACGGTGGACTTCGGATAGTTAATCATAAAAGGAAAGCCAAGGTGCTAAGCATTGGGTGAAAACGAGGCAAGTGCACCAAACCCATTGGCTTTTGCCAACAAGGCTGTGAGCGAGTAGCATCCGATGCATCGGGCATTACTTATGGCCAAAAACGTAACTTGCGCCAGATGGCCGGAAGGGCAGCCGTCTGGCTGCGCTCTGCCGGCGCGTCTGTCGCGATCAGAACTCGAAAGTATTCGTGAGCTGCCAAGACATTCCTTGCTGGATGCGCATGAGCGCGAGGCTCCCGTCCGGCTCGTATTGGGCAGGCACCAGTTTTTTGTTTTCGCCGACATTTTGCAAATTAACCTGGATACGCCAGTTCACTTTGTTCGAAAGTAGCTTCATGTTGTAGCCAAACCACAGATCGAAGTGTTTGTCGTTAGGACCGTAGAGCGGCTGCGTGACATCCAGAAGATCCAATGTCGGGTTGTACTTGTAGCCGAGGATACGCCCGGCCTCCAGACGAGCCGCGCCACCGACGAAGGCTCCCCTCAGCCGGCCGTGGTCGAATTGATAGGTGGTAACCCCGTTTAGCACCCACGGGGCGACATCAGGCGCAGACCTGCCCTGGTTTGCGAGCAACACCTGATACGGCTTGTAGACGTAGGTCTCCCAAAAAGTCAGCCCCGTGCCAGCCGTGCTACCCCAGGTGCCCGCGATGGGAAGCTGCCCCGCGGCAGTATTCTTCAGCCAATCCTCAACTGTCTGGATATAAGCCTGGGTCAGCGAATCGATATTGTTACGACTCGCGAAGGTCCGGGAATAGTTGACTGTGACGTTCCAGTTCTTCGTCGGCCGCGCGGTCAACTCGAATTCCGAGCCCTGCGAAAGCAAGTCAACCGTAGAAACGGGACCGAAATTAGTGGGTGACAAGGACGCCCACGCGAAGGAATCGCTCAGGTTAAACCCACCCACGATACCGTCATAGATTCTGCCCGAGGCCTTCGCCTTGGACGGGACAATCGGAGTCGGACGGATACTATAGGCCGCAAAAGTGGCATCACTGATCGGCGTATTCAACCACGCCTTGACGATATCCTGCCTGGCCGCGAGGCTTACCACGCCGCCACCATCGTAGAGATTGCTCGCGACGGCCGTGTTTCCGTTAAGGCCTTCCTGCAGGTAGGCGGCATGGTAATACCACCATGAGGGCATCGCCCAGATGAAATAGCCATTGGTGCCAAGGCCGGCGTTGTTCGAGTTAGCCAGCGTGCTGTTCTCCACCACCGTGCGATAACGGGTAAATTTGAAGACCAGCTTGTCATTCAAGGTATTAATAATGACCCCGAACTCCTTGGTCGAGCCGGTCGGATTGGGAAGCTGTGTACCGCTCAGGCTGATGCGAGGCGCCTGGGCGATAAAATTTTCGTTCTTGTTGTAAAAGACACTCAGGCCCGTATTCCCCGGCAGCTTTCGCGTGAGGGAAAGAGGGAGGTGATATACTGCACCCCATGCGCGTGTTTCGCCGGTCGCGTCAAGATTCTGGGCCGGATTGTAGTCAAACTGTGTGGCTACAAACGGCGTGGTGGAGCCTTTCGGGGCGCTGGTCGAATTGTTGAAGACTTTGTCCCGCCTCCACGAGAACACCGGCACAAGGCTGTCGTTCAAGAAGTAGCCCTGATAAACAAGACCTTGGGACGTATCCCGAAAATTGGTCTTCGACGAATTTGTTACCAACTCAGGAAAATCGGCAGAGTTGGATGCATCCAACCAAGAAATCGTGGTATCCTGAAAGCCTACATAATTGGCCGGGTTATCCGCCTGAGTACCCACAACAGGCAACCCGGTCGCAGGGCTGGTGTATGTGTATGGGTCGTTCTTGTTGGCTGTGCCGATGTAGGTGGCGTTGAAGTTTTTCACGACCTGGGTCGGAGGCGGCCGAAGCGTCACGCTGACTGGCGTAAGATTGGCACCAGTGGCGGAAGTGCCAGTAAATGCCGGCCCGATGTAGGCTACCGCGTCAAATCCACGAAACTGATTCAGGCTGGAATTTAACCCGGCACCAATTGTTTGAGGCCAAGCCAAGGTCGTGGCGTACTGCTGCCACTGGAGGTTGTATTGCTTTCGCGTGTCCCGCTGAGCAAAGCCCGTCAGGACATGATGCCCGAAAATCCGTTCCAGCAGGCTATTTTTCTGAAAGATGTCCTCCGCCCGCAAATCGGCGGTGAGGGCGCCGCGCACACTATCTCGATCAATTTTCGAGGATGCGTTGCCGAAATCGAAGGCCTGATACAACGCAACATACGGGCGGCCCGCATTGGGGTTTATCGCGCCCGTGGCAAAGGTGGAATTCACATCAACACCAATGGAGTAGTTGCTGCCACCCGAACCGCCCCAAAAGGCCGCCTGCCCGTCGTCGTAGCTCTGCTTGTCGTAAATTACCTCGAACCCAAGGCGATTTTTGAAGAACGTCTGCGAAAGTGCGACGTTGAAAGCGTCCCAGTTCTGCCATTGGTGGCCGTTGGGACCATCGAGGATACTGTCATAGAAATCGAAAACCGACGGATCCGTGATTACCTTGTCGGAATAAAATGCCCCGCCGGGGATGCCCGCAGCCACGGCATACTGAGTGTAATTCGCGACGGCCAGCGGCTCGTATTGCGGCCGACCGTGAATCACCGCGCCGTTTCCACCACCCGCGCTGGGGTTGCCGTTTATGCGGCTGGTGCCCGCATAGATCGGCGCACTGCTGTTGGCGTTGAAGAGCGTGATGATGTCGTTCACAAAAGCGCCTGCGAACCGCGTTCCGGCGGGAACGTTGAATAACGGATTGGTGCTGATGGCCGTGCTGTCGATTGACTGGCCTACCGTGAATTGATTGACCAACGGCTTGCCGGCAGCGAACCATGGCGTGATCAAGTCGGTCGGCGGCAGTGCCCGCGGATTGTTCGACCGGACCTTGCCGTTCTCGTACTTTACGCGCAGGGAAGTATGAGCATCTTCCCCGAAAAGATTCGGTTCGTACCGGACCGCGCCATAGAAGCGCGCCGAGTTATTGTACGTGTAGTCCTGCTGATAGCCCTCGTGGTCGTCGACCCCGGCGATCCTAAAAGCCAGCTGACCGCGGAGCAGAACGCGATTGAAATCCACGGACGTCCTGACCGAGCCGTATTCATCGACGCGATTTTGGACCTTGTTCGCGTTTTTGAACTCAGCGTCGTTAATATCGGCGTTGATGATGCCCGCAGGGCTGCCCACGCCGAACAAGACAGAATTCGGGCCACGCTGGATATCAATACGGCCGGTGTTAAAACTGTCCCACGGGATATCGGTCAAAAAGTAACTGCGAGTATTATCGGCAGCGGCCAAACCGCGAACGCGAGTCGCAGTTTGCGGCGTACGCAGGTTTTCTGTATAGGATGTATTTCCTGCCCCGGCCGAACCAGAAAAATTGCCACGGATACCCGCAACCTGGGTGTTGGGCGTATACAGAAGCAAACTTTGGTTATTCGTAGCGGCCGTATCTTCGAGAAATTTCGACGTTACGATCGTCAGTGCCGAGGGAATGTTCTTCACGTCAGTGCGCACCCGGGTACCGGCAAGGGTGCTGTTCACCATGTAGCTGTCGGCATCCCCCGAGGAATCAACGACGAATGGGGATAACACGAGCACGTCCTTGTCGCTCGTACCCTCTTCTGCTTTTGGCGGCTGAACTGCCGTGGTATTGGTGTTATTAGTGGCGGTTTGCTGAGCGGACAAAATCGTCGCAAACGGGAGGACTAGTGTGCCCGTGATGGCGACGACGAATATCAGACGAACTTTATGTGCCAGGTTCATGTTGCTCGTTTTTGGGTGGTGTGAGAGAGTGCAATTTTCAGGTAAATATTCCCATATTTAGGAGGGAGAATGCTACGCCGATTATCTCGAAGTATGCGTCAAGAATCTCATCAATGCCGAAAGAAAGAGGAATTCCGAGATGGGATTAGGAGACAGAGGGCCAGGATCCGGCACGCACGATTGATTGTTGTGGGCATGTTGCGCGGTGGCTGCTAGATGAGTGTGGTATATTATACCTTAATCAAGCATTTATCTACCTGCACCCGCGAAGGGCCGAGCGCGCAAGATTGATCCACAGCATGATTGCCCGTGCAGCGTGCATCGCGCTCTGCACGATCTGCCGCACCATGTGTTCACCACAGGTTTCTCCACGCGTGCTGCTTAGCGTTCCAAGCAACCGCGATTTCTGCTTACGGGGAACCTGTTTCGCGGGCGGCGGCGGAGCAATCCTGTTGCGGGAATTATATTTGACACGAAACATGTATGATATATTTTATCATAGAATGAAGGTTACCCCAAAAATCCTTTCTCACGGTTATGAGCTGAATTCGGATGAGAGCGCGTTCGGCGAACTGCACCGGTCAGATCCCGCACTTTCGTCCATAGAGCTGCGCGAGCGCTTCGCTCAAGATGGTTACCTTTACCTTCCCGGATTGTTGAGCCGGGAAGACGTCAAAGAGGCCCGGCGAGAAATGACTGCGCTGCTTGCGCAGAAGAATCTTCTCGACCCGGCCTACCCTGCGATCGAAGCCGTCAAACGAGAAGGCGCGACCATGGAGTTTTTGGCCGATCCCTGGACAGCAATGGAGTACATGAACTCGATCGCCAAGAAAAACCCGGCTGTGCAACGAGTGCTCTACTCGGGGACTATTCTAGAATTCTTCGAAACCCTTTTTGGCGAGCCCGTCCGGCATTTCGATTTTACTTGGGTTCGTACCATGGGGCCCGGTTTCGGTACCGATGCCCACTGCGACATCGTCTATATGGGGCGAGGTAGCTCGCGTTTATGCACCCTCTGGGTGCCCTATGGCGACCTCACTTATGAAATCGGTGGACTCATGGTGCTGGAGGGCTCCCACCGCCAGGCGGCCAAACTCGACAATTACTTGAGTCGCGATGTCGACCGGTACTGCAAAAACCGCCCAGAGGCGGAAAAAATCGAATCGGGCGAAATTCCATGGACTTGGAACGGAGTACTCTCGAACAATCCCGTCACCTTGCGAGAGCGCCTCGGCGGTCGCTGGCTGAGCGCCGAATACCGGATGGGAGACGTGCTGATATTCGGCATGAAGACCGTGCATGCGAGTCTGGATAATCAGACCCATTTTTTTCGAATCTCGACCGACTCGAGATATCAACCGGCCGGGGATCCGATCGACCCTCGCTGGGTCGGCGAAAACCCGATTGGCCACGGCCGCGAAGCCAAGACTGGCATGATCTGTTAAACTTATCCCGGCTCTCGTTCCGACCTGGAACCCGTGGGCGTCATCCTGTCGATCCTGCGGCTTCTCCCTATTGGCCCTGCGGCACGCCAACACCCACGAGTTCCCAAGAACCGGGGGATTGCCCCACTAACCCTCATCCGCCAGACCTCAATGGACAAAGCTCAACGCCATGTAATCACGCTCAGCTGCATCGCTGCCATCGGATCGTTGTTGTTCGGCTACGATACCGCGGTAATTTCCGGCGCTGTTGACCCGCTCAAGGTTTATTTCAATCTAGATCCCCTCGAACTAGGATGGCTCGTCGGCAGCGCCTTGATAGGCACGATGCTCGGCGTGCTCTTTTCAGGCCGCGCGACTGACCGGTTCGGGCGACGGTCGATCCTTCTGGCCGCGGCATTGCTGTTTCTGGCTTCCGGCATCTGGTGCTATGTCGCTCGCTCCGTCACCGAGTTGGTAATCGCGCGAATCGTTGGAGGGGTAGGTATTGGGCTAGCGTCGCTGTTGGTCCCGATATACATTGCGGAAATTTCACCCCCGGCGAAGCGCGGCGCCCTGGTCCAATTGAACCAGATCGGGATACTGGTCGGCATGTTGCTCTCGTATGTGGCGAACGCCTGGATTGCCTCACGGGGCGATGCCGCGTGGCTGGCCGCCACAGGTTGGCGGGTCATGCTAGGCGCCGAAGCCATTCCCGCCGCGGTGTTCCTACCGCTGGTTTTCTTGCTGCCCGAAAGCCCCCGTTGGCTGCTGCAGCGCGGCCGCGAGGAATCGGCGCGAAGAATCCTGGCGACGCTTGCAGACCCCGCCACCGCCGACGCGGAGCTCACGGAGATCAAAACCTCCCTTGCCCAGCGCAGCTTCGCGATGATGGACTTGTTCAAGAAAGGTCTGCGCAAGACCGTCTTCGTCACGGTCATCCTAGCATTTTTCCAAGCCATCACGGGCATCAACATCGTGATGTACTATGCCCCGATGATCTTCACCCGCGCCGGCGTCGGGACCGGAATGGCCCTGAGCCACTCAGTGATAATCGGCCTGGTCATGCTAGTGTTTACCATGGTCGCCCTGCTGATCGTGGATCAGCGCGGGCGGCGTCCGTTGATGATGCTGGGCTCGGCCGGGATGGGACTGTCGATGCTAGTGTTCGGCGCGCTGTTCCCCCATTCCGCCGGATCGGGCTGGTTGCTGCTTATCTGCGTTTTGGCGTATGTGTCCTTTTTCAGCGTCGGCATGGGTGGTGTCTACTTCATCATTGTGTCGGAAATCTTTCCCACACGGGTGCGGGGAACCGCGGCTTCGCTTTCCGTGGTGTCGTTATGGGTGGGGAACTACCTCATTTCCGTGGTGTTCCCGTACATGCTGAGCAGCCTTGGGCACATCTCGTTCTACATCTTCTCCGCGCTTTGCTTCCTTTGCCTCTTGTTCGTCTTCGCGTTTCTGCCCGAAACCAAAGGCAAAAGCCTTGAGCAGCTCGAAGATACTCTGCTCGACGAAAGCAGGGAGAAAATCAGGACGGGGCCCCACGCGCCCGCCGCCGGCCTCCCATCCAAGTGAGCGGATCGCGCATGGTATGCAGGGCTCGCCAAAACCTCGAATCTACTAGGCCCGGGCCTCTCGCTACGATCCGCTCGGCAGTCCAAGTAGCGCCAATGCTTACGGCAGCGCTAAAACAATCCAGAGATGGCATAACGTGCGCAGTGCCACTTGACTAAGGCGTGTTTTCAAAACCCATGAGTGAGCCAATCCATGATGGCGGCGAGCTGGACGAAGCCGAGGAAGGTGCTAGCGAGCTTGTCGTAACGGGTGCTGATACGGCGCTGGGCTTTGATGCGGCCGAAGAAGTTCTCAATCTGATGACGGCATTTATAGTAGCCGCGATGAAAGCGGGCCGGATGCAGCCGGCCGCGCTTCGGAGGGATGCAGCAACGGGCCCGCTGGGCCCGCAGGCCGGTGCGAAAGATGTCGGAGTCAAAGCCCTTGTCGGCCACGACCCGGCGGTGCCGCACGCAGGCCAACACCGGAAGCACGGCATGCTGGTCGTGCTGCTGGCCAGGGGCGAGACTGACCGCGAGGGCTCGACCCCGGGCATCGACGACCGCCGAGAGCTTGGTGTTCAGGCCACCTTTGGTCCGGGCCATCGCCTGCGCGGCCTGGCCGCCCTGCGGATTGGCCCCGTGTTGATGCAATTTGATGTGGGAGCAGTCCAGGTGCCGCAGTTGCCCTTCGGCGCCACTGGTCAGGATCGTGAGCATCCGGGCGAACAGCCCGCCGTCACACCAGCGGCGGTAACGCGTATAGACCGAACTCCACGGTCCGTAACACGCCGGCAGATCACGCCACGGCACGCCCGTGCGCAGGACAAAGAGCATGGCGCTGAGCATCACCCGGTCATCTTTGGGCGGCCGGCCCCGACCCGGCACTGTGCCATTACGCCCTCGCCGCGTTTTTCTCGCCGTATCAGATCAATTTTTTTAGCCGCTCCCATCGCGGCTCGGGGATCAACTGGCGAT
>Ga0066487_100412_pt1 | contig 11690 bp, 11 predicted proteins | sample LakWasM129_HOW14_2_FD_59588 | JGI IMG/M metagenome (GOLD analysis project Ga0066487, IMG submission 59588) | Freshwater sediment methanotrophic microbial communities from Lake Washington under simulated oxygen tension - Sediment Metagenome 129_HOW14 | ecosystem: Environmental > Aquatic >... | reverse complement strand
CGCTCAGGCCCGCGATCTCGCGGCCGTTGAAGTTGACGTGACCGCTGGCTGGCGGCACCAGACCCACCAGACTCTTGAGCAACGTGGACTTGCCGGCCCCGTTGCGGCCCAGCAGCGCGACAATCTCGCCTTCCCGCACCTGCAGGCTGGCGTCGTTCAGGATGTGGCTCTTGCCGTAGAAGGCGTTGACCTTGTCGAAATCCAGCACCAGAGGCCGGTCGCCCACGGCCTTGCCCGAGCGACCCGTGACGGGCGGTGTGCCGGTGCCGGTGTAGATCTCCTGCACGCGCTGGTCATTACGCACTTCCTCGGGCGTGCCGCTCATCAGCACCTCGCCCTGGTTCATCACCGTTACGCGGTGTGAGAAGGCCAGCACACGGTCGATGTCGTGTTCCACGATCAGCACCGGGATGTTGCTGGCGATGGTCTTCACGAGATTCGACACACGCTCGCGCTCGGCGGCGGCCAACCCGGCCAGCGGCTCATCCATCAGCAGCACCTCCGGCTTGGAGCCCAGGGCAATGCCCAGGTCCACCAGACGCTGGCCACCGTAGGACAGGTCACCCCCACCCACCTCTTCCATGCCCTGCAAGCCCAGGAACTTCATCAGTTCGGCGGTCTCGGCATGGATCTCGGGGTAGCTGTCGATGTCGCGCCAGAAGTCAAAACGCGCCGCGTGCCGCGCCTGCAAGGACAGGCGCAGGTTTTCGTAGATCGTCAGACCCTTGAACAAATTGGTGATCTGGAAGGAGCGCGCCAGGCCCTGCTGGCAGATACGCTCGGGCGGCAGGTGCTGGATCTCCTTGCCGTGCAGGCGCACCGCCCCGGTATCCGGCATGAACATGCCCGAGATCAGGTTGAAGGTCGTCGTCTTGCCGGCACCGTTGGGGCCGATCAGTGCATGAATCTGCCCCGCCTGCACGGTGAGGCTGTTGTCACGCACGGCCTGGATGCCGCCGAAGCGCTTGCTGATGCTCTGGGCCTCCAGCACGGCACCTTCCTTGCGCGCGGGGCGCAGGAACTCGGGCAGGGGCAGACCCTCAAAAATTTTGCGCTTGCTCATGGCCGCGCCATCCTCGGGCGACGGACTGAAGCGCCGACGCAACTGGGCCCAGATGCCGGTCAGGCCCGAGGGCGAGAAGACGATGAAGCCGACGAAGATCAGGCCGAAGTAGAGCAGCCAGTTGTCGGTGTAGATCGAGAACAGTTCGCGAAACAGCAGGAAGAACAGCGCGCCCAGGGCCGGGCCCAGGAAGCTGCGCATGCCGCCAATCACCACCATGGCCAGGAATTCACCGGAAAAGGCCACCGTGGTGGACTCGGCCGCCGCCAGGCGGTGCAGGAAGATCAGCAAGCCGCCGGCCAGGCCCGTCACAGTGGACGAGATCACAAAGACCAGCAGCTTGTAGCGGTCGATGTTGTAGCCCTGGAAGGTAGCTCGCTGCTCGTTTTCGCGGATCGCCACCAGCACGTGCCCGAAGGGCGAGCGCACCACGCGCAGCAGGGCGTAGACCACACCAAAGGCGATCACGGCCACCAGCACGTAGTAGGCGAGGTGGCTGTTGAGGTCGATCGGGCCCAGCATGCCGCGCTCGATGCCGCCCAGGCCACCCTCGCCGCCTGTGAGCGCCGTCCAGCGGAAGGCGATGGCGAAGGTCAGCGCGCACAGCGCCAGCGTCAGCAGCGAGAAATAGACGCCGCGGCGGCGCAGAATCAGGAAACCCACCGCCAGCGACAGGCCCGCAGTGAAGACCACGGCGAACAGCAGCGGCAGCCACATCTGGTTCGGAAACCAGTTCAGCTGCGCCAGCGCCGCGGCATAACCACCGATGCCGAACCAGGCCGCGTGGCCGAAGGACACCAGACCGGTGTAGCCCACCAGCAGGTTCAGGCCCATGGCCGCCATGGCCAGCAGCACGACCACGGTGGCAGTGTCCAGCGTCAGGCCGATGCCCTGGAAGCCGAGGGGCAGCAGCACCAGGGCCGCGCCCGCGATCCACAAGGGACGGTATTTGGAGTTCAGGAAAGCACTCATTCTTGTCTTCTTCTCGTTCTCACTCGAAGCGCTCGATGCGCTCACCCAATAGGCCACGCGGACGGAACATCAGCACGAGGAACATCAGCACGTACATGGAGGCCTCGCCGGCTGCCGGCACGAAGTAGATCGTGATGCCGCGCACCACCCCCACCAGAAACGCGGCCAGCACCACACCCCAGAAGCTGCCCAGGCCGCCGATCACCACCACCACAAAGGCCACCGTCATGATCTCGGTGCCCATGGCCGGGTGCACGATGGCAATCGGCCCGAACAGCACCCCACCCAGCGCGGCCGTGGCCACACCCAGCATGACGATGGCCGTCATATAGGGCTGCAGCTTGATGCCCAGCACAGCCACCATGTCGGGCTTCTGCACGCCGGCCCGCACCACGCGGCCAAAGGAGGTCTTATGCAGCAGCAACCAGATGCCAGCCATGACCAGGATGACCACGCCCAAAATGAAGAGCCGGTACTTGGAGAACATCAGGTCCCCCATGATCACGTTGCCCTTGAACTCCGGTGGCATGTTCGAGGGCAGGGGAGCCGAGCCCCAGATCATGCGCAGCGCCTGCTCGCCCACCATGGCCAGGCCGAACGTCACCAGCAGGCTCAGGATGGGATCGGCCGTGTAGAAACGGCGCAGCAGGTAGCGCTCGAACAGGATGCCCAGCAGGCCGACGGCCAAGGGCGTGATGAAGATGCTGCCGGCGAAGCCGGCGTGCTTGATCACTTCCAGCGAGACATAAGCGCCCAGCGCGTAGAAGGCGCCGTGCGCAAGGTTGACGATGCCGCCCACGCTGAAGATCAGCGACAGGCCCAGGGCCAGCAGCAGGTAATAGCCGCCGAGCACCAGGCCGTTGACGACTTGCTCGAGCAAGAAAACGAGTTCCATAACGATCCAGGGAAAAGAATGGCCGTACGCTGCAGCGCCGCGGCCCGCACGACCGGGGCATGCCGCCCCAGCCGTCAGTTCACGTCACATCTTGCAGGTGCTCTCGGACTTCGGGGGCGCCAGCTTGTCAAGCGGTTCGTTCGCACCCGGCACGGCTTCACCGAACAGCAGGAAGTCCTGCTTGTTCTTGGCCTGCCCCTTAGGCTTGACCGTGAAGGGATAGGCTTCCTGCATCAGCTGGTGGTCCCAGCTGCGGAAGTAGGCTTTGCGCGCCTTCAGGATGTCGAACTGCGCTTCCGATTCGAAGTAGGCAATCAGCTTGTCGGTATCGGTCGACTTGGTGGCGTTCATCGCCTGCGCCAGCATCTTGAGCGACACGTACTCGATCCAGGCGTGGTTTTCCGGGATGCGGCCGTACTTTTTGGTGAACTTCTCGACAAAGGCCTGCGAGCCGGGGGTCTTGAGTTCGTGATGCCACACCGTCGGCCAGATCCCGCCCAGGTTGCCTTCTCCGGCGGCCCAGGCATCCGCCGTGTTCAGGTTGAAGCCGGCCACCGGGTAGGTGAGGCCGAACTCGGCGTACTGCTTGACGAAGTTGGTCACCTGGTTGCCGCCCAGGTTGGTGGCCACCAGATCGGGCCTGGCCTGGCGGATCTTGATCAGTTGCGGACTGAAGTCGGTCAGGTCGGTCGGCACCAGCTCGTCACCGATCACGGTGCCGCCATTGGCGGTGAAGAAGCGTTTGGCCTGGCGCGACAGGTCGTGCCCGAACAGGTAGTCGGACGTCAGGGCAAAAATCTTCTTGCCTTTGACCAGGCCCTCGCGCAGCAGCGCCTCGCCAGCGGCATTGACCATCACCGTGACCGGGATGTCGACGTGGAAGGTGTAGCGGTTGCAGTCCTTGTTGCGCAGCGCGTCGGAGCGTGCGCCAATGCTCATGAACAGTTTCTTGTTGCGGGCGGCGACCTGCGAGATCGTCAGGGCAGCCGCAGAGTTGATCTCGCCCATCAGCACGGCCACGTTGTCGCGCTCGATCATGCGCTGCGCCTTCTGAGAGGCCACCTGCGGATTCACCGAGTCCTCGCTCATCACGTCGAGTTGGCGGCCCATCACGCCGTCGGCGGCGTTGATTTCCTCGGCCGCCATCTTGATGCCCTGCGTGGCGTATTCACCGAGGGCGCCCAGGAAGCCGGTCATCGGCGTCAGATGACCGATCTTGATCGGACCCGATTGCGCGCCCGCCAAGGACGGGAAACCGAGTGCGGCACCACCCACCACCAGGGCACCGGCCTGCAACAGGGTGCGGCGCTGGCTGGACGGCGTCTGAACTTCAGCCTGTTTCTGCTTGGATTCCATGGGATTGTCTCCTGTTGATTTGGGTATGCAATGGAATGGAAGGCCGATGATAGGAAGAGCGCGTCACTCTGAAAAATACTGTTTTCCGAGATGGGGTATAGCTATTTCTTATACCCAACCATCCTCAAAAACTTATAGGATCGAACGATGGACCTGCGTCAACTCAAGTACTTCGTACAGATCGTGGAAAGCGGCAGCCTGGCCAAGGCCTCGCGCCAGCTCTACATTGCCCAGCCGGCGCTGAGCCAGCACATCGCCAAACTGGAGGCCGAGGTCGGCAAGCCCTTGCTGATCCGCACCGCCAAGGGGGTGACACCGACCGAAAATGGCGCCGCCCTGCACCATCACGCGCGCTTCATGCTGCGCCAGTTGGACCAGGCCCTGTCCGTGGCACGCCAGGAGCCCGGCACCGTGCATGGCATGGTCTCGGTGGGCCTGGCCGCCACCACGGTGTGCGCCGTGGGTGTGCCTTTCATGCGACGCATTCGCGAGAAGTACCCCGGCATCGTGCTCAACGTAGTGGAGGGCATGAGCGGCCACCTGGCGCAGATGATGCGCATGGGCCAACTCGATTTGGCCATCCTGTTCAGCCGCGATGCGGTGCCCGACCTGCCGGCTGAGCCGCTGGTGGAAGAGGAACTGTTCGTCATGCTGCCCGAAGACAGCGACCTGGTGGCCCCCAGGCGCGTCAAGCTCAGCTGTGAAGACACCGCCGTGCTGCCGCTGATCCTGCCCACCGGCATTCATGGCTTGCGCCGGCGCATCGCCGCCGAGTTCGAGCAGCGCAACCTGGCCATGCACGTGGTGGCCGAGATCGACTCGCTCTCGCTGCTGATGACCTGTGTGCGCGACGGCATGGGCGCCACCATCAAGCCCATGTCGGCGGCGCTGCTGGAAGGCCGTATGCGCGAGGGCTGGCGGACCCTGGCCTTTTCGGACGCCAACATGAAGCGCCCCAACTTCCTCTATTCGGTCGACCAGGACCGCCTCTCACCTGCCGCCGCCGCCGTGCGCGGCGAGCTGCGCGAGACCGTGAAGCAGCTGGTGCAAAGCGGAACGTGGAAAGGGGTCAACCTGCTCTGAGCTTGGCCTCGATCGCTGTCGCCTACTTCAGCGCGGCCACACCCGCCTTGGCCACCGCCTCGTCCTGCGAACCGGTACCACCGGAGCAGCCAATGGCACCGACCAGCTTGCCGCTGTCCACCAACGGAATGCCACCGCGCGAGGCAATCACATCATCCAGGGTGAGCAGGTAGTTGTTGCCGTTTTGCACCCCGGCCTCGAAAGCCTTGGTCTCGCGCCGGTACCTGGCCGAGGCACGTGCCTTGTGGATGGCAATCTCGATGGAGGCCAACTGAGCCCCATCCATGCGCTTGAAAGACACCAGACTGCCGCTGGAATCGACCAGCGCACATACCATCTTCCAATTGCGGTTCTTGGACTCGCTCACCGCAGCTGTCAGCACGGCATCAGCGCGCTCCAACGAAACCGGGACACCGTAAGGCACATCAAACGGCATTTTCTCTGGCACCGCGTCAAGCGGGTTGGCTGACTGAGCGTGGCTGACGGTAACCGTCAGCAACACAGCCGCGAGAGGAATCATGGATGTCTTGAGGTTGAACAGCATGGCGTGTGTCTCCTGTTTGTGTTGTGCCATCAATGCGGGCATTCAGGATCTCGCCGTGTGCGCCGTCCTGAACGGTCGCAATGTAGTCGCCTTCAATGGGGCGACCCATGCGCCAGGCGCATGGGGGCATCAGTTTTTGTGATGGAGGAAAGTCTGGTGACGGCCCTAGCCGTCCACCAGTGCCGCTCCGACCCAACGCCCCGAGCGCACCAGCTCACGCGCACAGTCGGCCAGCACCACGCGGGTGGCCAGCCCTGCTGGCGACAGTTCGTCATCTGACAAGCTGCACAGCGCATTGACGCGCCGCGCCTGCGGGTCGGTCACCTCGGCCAGATGGAAACGCTGCTGTGCATCAGCAAAGCGGCCCACGGCAGCCCAAGGCTGCAGGGTAGCGCCAAGGCCAGCATCGACGGCGTCCATCAGCATCGGCAACGAGTCGATTTCCGCCACCACATGGGGCTGCAAGCGTGCCCGGGCAAACACCGTGTCGAGCGTGCTGCGCAGGCCGTGCGTGCCGGTGGGCAGGATCAGCGGCACACCCTTGAGCTGGGCCATGCGGACCTTGGCCGGCGTCTTGGCGCCCAGCCCCGAGCGCGAACGGATGTAGAACAGCTTTTCCTCCAGCAAGGGCATGACGCTCCAGCGGCGTGCGGCATGGGTATCGAACAGCACCGCCAGATCGAGCTGGCGCGCATTGAGCATGCTGGTGATATGACCGGACAGGCTTTCCACCATGTGCAGGCGCACATCGGGGTAACGTTCGCGCATGGCGCGCATCAGCGGCACACCCAGCACCGAAGCGGTGGTGGGCGCCAGCCCAACGCTGACCGTGCCCGACAGGCGCGCCTGCTGTGCGGCACGGGCCGCCTGCTCGGCATGGCGCAAGGTGAGCTGGGCCTCGCGGAAAAAAGCCAGACCAGCCTCGGTCGGCACCACGCCCTTGCTGGAGCGCTGCAACAGCCGGGTGGCCAGCTCGCTCTCGAGCCGGCTGATCTGCTGGCTCAGGGCCGACTGCACCATGTCGAGCTCCAGCGCGGCGCGGCTCATGCTGCCGAGCTCGACCACACGCACGAAATAACGAATCTGCCTGAGTTCCATAAAAGCCCGTCACGCGCCCTTGTTTGCCATGGCTGGGATAATCGCATACCTATGAGCAAGTCAGGCAAACAGCGGGTCGTGGTCGGTTTGAGCGGGGGCGTGGACTCCGCAGTGAGCGCGTACCTGCTCAAACAGCAGGGTTACGAGGTCATCGGCATCTTCATGAAGAACTGGGAAGATGACGACGACAGCGAGTACTGCTCTTCCAACATCGACTTCGTTGACGCCGCCAGCGTGGCCGATGTGATCGGCATCGAGATCGAGCACGTCAACTTTGCCGCCGAGTACAAGGACCGGGTATTTTCCGAGTTTGTGCGCGAGTACCAGGCCGGCCGCACGCCCAACCCGGACATCCTGTGCAACGCCGAGATCAAGTTCAAGGCCTTCCTCGACCATGCCATGCGCCTGGGCGCCGAGAAGATCGCCACCGGTCACTATGCACGGGTACGACTGAATGAAACAACGGGCAAGCATGAGCTACTGAAAGGCCTCGATCCGTCCAAAGACCAGAGCTACTTCCTGCACCGCCTGAACCAGGCGCAGCTGAGCAAGACCCTGTTCCCCGTCGGCGAACTGCACAAGACCGAGGTGCGCCGCATTGCCGAGGAAATCGGCCTGCCGAATGCAAAGAAGAAGGATTCCACCGGCATCTGCTTCATCGGTGAGCGTCCGTTCCGCGAGTTCCTGAACCGCTACATCCAGAAGGAACCGGGACCGATCAAGGACGGCACGCCCGCACCGGGCGACAAGGCCTACGGCCGCGTCATCGGCAACCATGTGGGCCTGAGCTTCTACACCCTGGGCCAGCGTCAGGGCCTGGGCATCGGCGGCATCAAGGCCAAGGGCGCGCAAAAGGGCGGCGGCGAGCACGCGCCCTGGTTCGTGGCGCGCAAGGACATGGAGAAGAACACGCTGTGGGTGGTGCAGGGACATGAGCACCCCTGGCTGCTGTCTCACACGCTGCATGCGCAGGATGCGAGCTGGGTGGCGGGAGAGCCACCCCAGCTGGGCACCATGGCGGCCAAGACGCGTTACCGGCAGGCGGATGCGGCTTGCACCATCAGTGGTATCGAAGGCTCGGCGTTCAGCCTGACGTTCCCACAAGCACAGTGGGCGGTGACGCCGGGACAATCGGCAGTGTTGTACGACGGCGAGGTCTGTCTGGGTGGCGGTGTGATTGACGCGGCACAAGGCTAATGCTTGGATTGCTTCATCCTTTTCCGCTTGCTTGAGCTCGTTGAAGGTGGCTGCTATAAAGCGATCACTTACAACAGGAACGGGAGAACAACTTGATTAGCAGGAACTTTGCTGACGCGGTCTATTTCACGTGCGAATCAAGTTAACGACATATGTCCAAGCGCGAGCTTATCCATAAGGAACTAACAGCACTCTACGATGAAGGCGTCAAGCTAGCTGTTGCCTTTCAAAAAAAGGAAGAGAAACAGTTTCAGTATTCGTATCAGCGTTGGTATACAAAGGCGTTAAAGGCTGTCGCCGCCCTCGCTTCAGATCGTCTGCCCGAATTTCGAAGTTACTACGAGGTCGATCCAAAACGAAAGTCTCTCGGATATGGAACCTACGCCATTCAAGACTACGTTAAGGGAGTCGCGCCCTCCAAGTTTCACTATCCGGACTTCGACACTCGAGAGGAGACGCTCAAGTGCTTCTTCAATCAGATCACTATTCTTGCATCGCTCAATGAACGCGTTGACTCACTGCTCTCCAACATAGAAGGCGAGCTATATGCGGAGCTTCAAGACAATGAGATCGTTATCGCAAGACAGTTGTCGAAGGTCAGCGTTCGTGCTGCCGGCGCGCTTGTGGGTGTCGTTATCGAGGGGCACCTACAGAAAGTGGCAACCAGTCATGGAATAAAACTAACTAAGAAGAACCCAACCATCTCCGATCTAAATGATCCATTGAAGGCTGCAGGTGTTATCGATACACCAGCATGGCGCAAGATTTCTTTCTTGGCTGATTTGCGCAATATTTGCTCACACAAAAAAGAGGCAGAGCCCACCAAAGAACAGGTTGAAGAGCTCATTCAGGGCGCTGAATGGTTGACCAAAAATGTCTTCTAACAACGTCAAGGCTCTTACAACTCAAGCCTCATCCAATGCAGCCGATTAAGGGAGTCCTTCCGCCAGACCTCGCCGAACAAATCGGCGACATGCCCCCTTCCAAAGCGCCTGCGATTAGGGTTTCGACGTACCGATCGCTCATGGAGCACATTGCGCGTATCGCATATGTCAACAAGGATTACCTGCTGTTTTTTCGAGGGCAATCGGACGACTACAAAAACAAGGCAGGAGCCTCTAGCTTCTACCCTTCTATTTATCGCGGCGATCGTGTTCCGCGTGAGCAACTTCAACGCCGCTTTGACTTGCTCTCCAGCGCGTCCTCACGTTTGATAGAAGCCTTCCGCATGAACAAGATTCAAGGAGCATCGGATGTTCGCAGACGCAAGCTTATCCAGTGGAGCATCTTGCAGCACTATGAAGTCTGCGCCACGCCGCTTCTCGATTTCACGCAGTCTGTGCGCGTAGCATGCAGCTTCGCGCTTTCCGATGCCCCCAAGGCCGATCCGTTCGTCTATGTGTTTGGTCTACCCTACTTGACCAACAGGATCTCGGTCAATTCTGAACAAGATCTAGTCAACGTACGTCTACTTAGTATTTGTCCGCCTGACGCACTACGCCCCTATTTTCAAGAGGGCTATCTAGCCGGAACGGACGAAGTGACAGTCGACTACTCCGCATCCAAGGATGAGCTTGATTTCAACTCTCGGTTGATTGCAAAGTTCCAGATTGGTCGTGGCAAGACCTTTTGGGGCCAAGGTTTCGCGCCGATACCCAAGGAGGCCTTGTATCCAACAGACGATCGCATTCTTGGTATCTGTAAGGAAATCGGTATCGAGGTCGAAGACGTTATCCAGCCGGCCGATCTTGGCCGCTTCCTACAAGCATGGACTCGACTTGAATCGCGCTTGCTTTCTCTTGCGAGGGAACTTTCGGATCGCGTTTACTCTGTTGCCGAAGCCATCCGAGTCCTTGAGCGACAGGAACAGCTATCTCCTCTCTTGCTTCAGCAACTCGGCGATGTACGCCAACTACGTAACAAGGCCGTACACGAGCCAACCCGACTTGAACCGGGACGGCTTGCAAAAGGCGAGCAGGAGATTGAGCGCGTCATGAATCTACTCAAGGGTGGAATCGTGCCATAAATATCATGATTTAGGCTAGCACCCTCATCACCCCATCCGCGCCAGCAGCGTCTCCATATCCTTCATCATGGCCGACAGATCGGCTTTCTGCTCCTCGCCCGGGGCCAGGCGCTGCTCCAGCTCCTGCTCCATGAAGCAGACCGTCATGCGCAGGTAGGTACTGTCCAGTGCCTTGCGCACGGCGCTGAATTGCTGGCCGATCTTGAGACAGGGTTCGCCGTCTTCGATCATGCGCTGAATGCCTCGCAACTGGCCTTCGGCGCGGCGCAGGCGGTTCAGGATTTCAGTGCGCGAATCGCTGTCGGTCAGCACCGTGGGCTTGCAGGCCTCGTCACCCGCGGCTGGCGCGGCGGCCTTGACGGGGGCTTTCACTTTGGCTTCAGCAGACATGGCCGTTTCCTTCACTTGAGTTGCTGGCCATCGGCGTCGCGCACCGTGATGCGCACGGGCACACCCTGGCTGACGCTGCTGGCCACGGTGCAGAAGTCTTCGAACTGGGTCAGCACACGGTCCAGGTGTTCCAGCTTGGCGGCAGGCACCCCCAGCGTCAGCAACACGTCCAGCCCCAGCACGCGCAGCCGGTTCTGCGCGTTGCGGCCGATCTCGGCCGTCACCTCGCATTGAATCGGCTCCGGTGCCTGCTTGAACTTGCGCAGCGCGAACAGCAGCGAGTCCGACAGGCAGTTGCCCACCGCAGCGGCCAGCAACTGCACCGGCGTCGGGCCCTTGCCCTGGCCCAGCGGCGGATGCTCGTCACCCAGCAGCTTCGGCACGTCGGCGCCGAAGTCGATCTCGAACTGGAAGTCCTGCTGCTGGCGCAGCAGCACGCGCGGCTTGCTCTCGCTCATGGTGTGCTCCTGCTCAGGTGCTTACTTGGTCTTGCAGACGTCGCCACCTTCGGGCACGCCCAGCTTCTTGAACAGGAAGGCCGGCGGGCAGAAGCCAGTGAAGCCGGACTGGAACAGGTTGAAGCCGGCGAAGGCGGTGACGGCCAGGAACCACTTGCTGACGAAGATCGGGCTGCCTTCGACGCCGAGAGCCAGCGTCAGCATGACAACAAAACCGGCCATGATGCGGATGTAGCGTTCAACAGTCATTTCAATACTCCTTAGGTTGAGGTGGGGGAAACAGGGCGCAGGGACACGCCGTCTTGCGACTCGTAGCGCTTGCGATAGAACGAGTAATACAGCACCGGGATCACCACCAGCGTCAGCATGGTGGACACCAGGATGCCGAAGATCAGCGAGATGGCCAGACCGTTGAAGATCGGGTCGTCGAGGATGAAGAAGGCACCGATCATGGCGGCCAAGCCGGTCAGCGCAATCGGCTGGGCCCGCACGGCGGCCGACTGCACCACCGCGTCCTTGAAGGCCATGCCCTGCTTAACCTGCAGCTCGATGAAGTCCACCAGCAGGATGGAGTTGCGCACGATGATGCCGGCCAGCGCGATCATGCC
>Ga0066487_100411_pt1 | contig 11697 bp, 5 predicted proteins | sample LakWasM129_HOW14_2_FD_59588 | JGI IMG/M metagenome (GOLD analysis project Ga0066487, IMG submission 59588) | Freshwater sediment methanotrophic microbial communities from Lake Washington under simulated oxygen tension - Sediment Metagenome 129_HOW14 | ecosystem: Environmental > Aquatic >... | reverse complement strand
CGGGTAGAGCAATTCGTCGCCGCCCCACGCGGCAAAGTTTTCCGGATCGGCGGCGGCGAGGGCGAAGCAGGTGCCGGGCAGGTGCTCGGCGGTGAAACTCGCGGACGCCGGCCGGCAGCCGAGCCAGCCGTCCGCGTGCGGTTCGAACTCGGCGGCGTCCTCGAATTCCTTCGCGCCGAGGGCCAGCGCGTGCGTGACGAGGAATTCGCGCGGCGCGCCGGCGAGCACGCGCAGTTCGAGGAATGACGCCGGCAGCTTCGCCGAACACCAGACGCGGGCCTCGACGAGGTCGTCCCCGAGCCGGTAGAGCCAGCGGACCGCGCCGGGTTCCATGGCAAAGGCCGAGGGGACGCCGAGCTGGTGCCATTGCCGGTCCTGGCGGACAAAGATCCGCTGTCCGCTGGCACGGGACACGTTCAGTTGGTTGCGCACCACGCGGAGGAGCCGGGCCAGGCTCGGGTTGCCGAGATAGCTCTGGGCGCCGAAAATACCCGCGGCGTAGCAGGTGACGCCGAATTGGGCGTCGTCGATCCAGGTGGCGGTGCCGCTGCGGAGGATATGCCCGTGCGGGCGGGCGACCGCGACCTCCTTGTCGCGGGACACGACATGCGTCTCATCGCCATGGAAAAACGAGAGCAGCCGGCCCGAGCCGTCGTTTTCCTCATGGCGGCGCGGGCCGGGAAACCAAGCGCGCCAATCGTCCGCCGCGGGGCTGGCACCATGCAGCCAGGGTGCGCTGATGAAAACCGGGACGGGGCTTCCCTCTGCCTTTGCCGCGTCGGCGGCCGGCGGCAGCCAGGTCGGCGGCAGCAGTTCATGAAGCAATGCAACGTCGGCCTCGCCGGAAGCGGCGGGATGGTCTTCGACGAAACGCGCCACGAAAACGATGTCGGTCGTGGCGCCGGGCGCGAGGTCCACCGGTTGGCTTTGCAGGCCGCCGAGGGCAAATTCGTATTGGAGGCGCTGCGACGGCAGCGCGGGCAGGCGGACGGCGGCAGGCTCGTTGGTCAGGCGGTGATCGGTGCCGAAAAACTGCCAGCCGTCGGTGCAATACGCCGAGGCGCCGTTGGCGCAGGCGAACGCGAGCCAGGGATGCCGGCCGCCGGCCATGGGCTGGTTCTGGCGGGCGAGAACGACGTGGCCGAGCCGGGCGTCGGCTGCAGGCAGCAGATCGAGATACTGGGAAACGTAGGCCTCGTTGTTGCGCACGGCGGCTTCGTCGCCGAGGCCGAGATCCTGGGCGTGCAGCAGATCGAGCCGTTGCGGAGCGGAGCCCGTGTTGCGCAGCGTGACGCGCCAAGCCCAGGCGGAGACCGTGGGATGCAGGGCGAGAGTGGTGGTGCATTCGAGGTTACGCCCGGCGGGAGTCGTGCGCCAGGTGGCGGCGTGTCCGTCAAAAGAAAACGCGAGTCCGGGCCCGACGAGCGGCGCCCAGCCGGTGGGCGCGCCGTTCGCATCTGTCCAACGCACCAGCAGGCGGAACAGGCCGTCCTCGGCCGGGCCGGGCAGCAGCTGGTTGAGCATCGTCTCGCCGTGCCGGAACGCGTAGAGGGCACCGGAAGGCAGCAGCTGGGCGCGGAGACCACTCGGGGCGGTCAGCTCCAGAAGGTTGAAATCAGCGGCGGCGCGAAGACGAAGGGACATGAAGACGGATGGACGGCGGTCCATGACGGGAGACGGAAGCCGGGAGGCGCGGTCCGCGCGGGAAAAGGAGAAAGTGATGGGCAAGGCCAAGACGACCCCGCCGAAAAAAGACACGAGAAGCAACGGAGGCCAGCGGGATCGGACCGCTGGTCTCCGGGTGAAACCCCACCCTGACTCAGAAGGAGAAGCGCATCGTCAGGCGGAACGTGCGCGGGCTCGGCATGATGTAGCTGTCCCTGATATGTATGCCGTCCGAGCCGGTGTAGCCCCAGTGGTAGCCGGTGACGATCGGGGACTCCCGATCCAGCACGTTGTCGACATTGAGGGCGATGCGCGTCGGCATGCCGCTGAACTTGGTTTCATAGGCGATGACCGCGCTCGTGTTGGTGACGGTCGAGCCGAAGTATTCCTTCGTGTCGTAGATGCCGGCATACGTCTTGCCCGTGTAAGACACACCCGCGCCGAAGGACAGGCCCTTGAGGGTTTCCTCCGTGAAGCTGTAGTTGGCGAAGAAGCTGGCCGTGTATTTGACCAGCCCCTGGTTTTTCGCACCCGGCAGGGCCTGGGCGAGCTTGTCCTGGACGTCCGCCAGCTTGGTGTGGAGGTCGTTGCGCTTGGTGGCGTCGAGCGCGTTGTTGTTGATGACGGCATTCCACTCGCTCAGATGCGTTGTGACATAACTGCGGGTGGCCGGGTAGTAGTCCACGATGGTCGCGTCGGGTTTGCCGAAGTTGGCCGACAGGCGGATGTTCTTCGTCGGATTGGCAGTGAGATCCAACTCGTAACCGGTTACGTCGAGCGATGTGGTGTCAGAGTAGGCAATGTTGCCGTTGCCGGATTCCGAGGGATTGCCCTGGGCGATGTTGAATTTCTGCCAAATGCCGCGGATATCGATCGGGTTTTCCACCAGATGGCCGACCGACTTGGTGTCGTAGCGGATCAGGGTCGCGTAATATTTGCCGTCACCCGAGGAGAAGCGGAGGCCGTATTCGAGGCCCTTGCCGGCTTCCGGGTTGGGGCGCGAGCCGTCCAGATACGGTTGGGAACCGGCGTGGGGCGGCTGGATGTTCTTGGAGTAATTGACGATGAACCCCAGGCCCGACTTGAGGTAATAGACGCCGCCGGCGGAGTAGGTGTTGGCGCTCTTGCTCTCGTTGGAGATGTTGTCGGTCAGGTTGGGGCCGCGGCGCAGCTCGCGCAGATGCTCGGTGTAGTTGTCCCGGCGGGCGCCGAGCGTGATGGCGAGGGCGTCGTCGAAGAAGCGGGACTGCGACATGACGGCGTAATCCTTCAGCTTGAACGTGTCGTCGAAGTCGAACCAGTAGCCGTCGGCCTTGGGCATGTAGGAAATCGCGCGGCCATTGGGGGCGACCTCGGGGGCGTTCATGATCTGGTTGGGCTGGTCGAGATAGATGCGGCCCCAGATCATGTTCTGCACCCAGTCGGCGGGGTTGGAAATCGTGGTGCCGTTGCCGACCTGGCCCAGATACTGGCGGGCGGATTGCTTCAGGTCCTTGCTGGAGGCGGAGACGCTGAAGACCTGCTTCCAGGACGAGCCGAAGAGGGTCGACTCGAAGTGATAGTTCAACTGGGCGCGGGCCTCGGTGGTGGCGCGGCTCTGCGTCTGCTTGCTCAGGAAGAAATCGGCGAACGCCTTGCCGAAGTTCGGATTGGCCGTGCCGTCGGGGAGCTGCTTGTTGATGTCGATGGAGGCGCCGCCGGTGCCCTCATAATCCTTGGCGGTCTGGTTGTCGATGTAGCGGTAGAACGAGGCGGTGCCCTCGATGTTGTCGTTGAACTTGTGGTCGATATTGGCGGTGAAGTCCTTGAATTCGATGTCGGACTGACCGTTGCCATAGGTCCAATCGCGGCTGGCGAGCAGCGGAATCTTGTCCGTCGTGGAGTAGGTGCTCTCCCACGGCAGCTTGATCTGGGAAGGATACCAGCCGCGGATCGGCTGGTAGTTCAGCGCCTGGCCGGAGTCGGCCAGACTGCCGGTGGTGGCATAGCCGCCCGCCCAACCCATGAGGGATTTGGAGCCAAGGCTCGGAATATAGACCCAGAACGGATTCAGCCAGTCGCCCCAGGCGCCGGCGTTCTGCATCGGAATGGTGCGGGCCGTGCCCCCGGTGGGCGCGGCGCCCCAGGTCTGCGAGGCGGTGGTGCCGTCCCAGCCCGAGACCTTGTCGCCGATCGTGGTGGAGATCAGCGTGCGGTGGAGCTTGGCGTATTCACCCTCGATGCGGACGGTGGTGTTGTCGTCAACCTTGTAGAGCAAGGCGACATCGCCGGCCTTGGTCTTGTTGATGTCGTTCTCGCGCCAGCCGTGGTTGTTGTCGTCCACGGCGTTCACGCGCAGCGCGACCTTGTCGGTGATGCGGCGGTTCAGGTCGATTTCGAAGCGGGCGCTGCGGTTGCTGTCGACCGAGGCCGTGCCCGTGACGAAGTCCTTGTCCACGCGCGGAATCTTGGTGTAGGAGCTGAGCTGGCCGCCGACGGTGCCCAGGCCGAAGATGATCGAGTTGGGGCCGCGGAGGAACTCAAAGCGTTCCACGTTGTAGGTGTCCTGGTTCTGGTAGAACGAGAAATAATTCCGCGTCGGCCCGGGGCCGCCCTGTTCGCCGGCGCCGGCGCCGCGGTAGTTGAACGCCCAGTCATGGAAGGCGGAACCGCCGAAGCCCTTGCCGGCGTTGCGGTCTTCCGGCACCACGTTGGGCGCCCACTTGAGCGCATCGCGGACGTTCTGGATGCCGAGGTCGTCGATGAACGTGCGGGTCACGGACGAGATCGAGGTCGGGGTGAACTTGATCGGCGTGTTCGTGCGACCACCGGCGAGCGAATCAACGGCGATGTAGCCGTTGTCCTTCTCGGTGTTCACGACGAACGTCTCGAGGACGAGCGTCTTTTCAGCCGGATCGACCGGAGGGGCCGAGACCGTCTGGGCCATTAGCGAGGCGGTAGAAGCCAGCGCCAACGCGACTAGTTTGTGGGTGTATGTTTTCATGTTACTCTGGTTAGGGAGTCGTATGTTTGGGGTTGGGTTGACAGGGTGACTGACGGGAAAGGGAGCGGACGGGGGGCGAATTGGGGGAGGTCAGAGAATTCAGACAGATATGGCGGGGCCAGGTGCGGTCGGATCATTCCAGTTGCACGCGGCCGAGTTGGTAGGCGCCGGCGCGCAAGGGCGCCCAGGACCAGTTGAGTTTGATGATCTGCTCCCACTCGTGGGGGCTCTCGGAAACGGCCGCGACGGTCAGGCCGAATTCCAGACCGGCGTGCGGCACCAGCCCGAGGCCGGACCAGGGGATCGAAGTCTCGACCGTGTAGCCGTGGGCCGCCGGCGTGATCCGCGCTTCGTTGACGGGATGCCGGTTGAGGCTGTGGGCGGGAGCGCCGACCCGGTAGGTAGACTGGTAATCCTGCGTGCTGCTCCAGTTGAAGCCGTCGCCGTCCGGGTTGATGAAAACCTCGACGGCACGGCGGCGCTCACGCGGCACGCTGTAACCGGCGGGAGTGTCCGTGACCTCAGCGTGAACATAGAGGGCTTCCTGATCCCAGGTGAGGGCGAAGCGGAACGCCAGCGGCGCGTCACCCGGCCGGACATCGGCATCCGAGTCCTTGAACTCCAGTCCCGCGACCGTCTGCCAGTCCCACTGCGCATTGGGCAGTGCCTGCGAGACGATCCGGGCCTGGCGCGGGGGCGGCAACGGCTTGCTGCCGGCCAGTTCCCGCTGGGCGATGACCGACGTATTGGGGCCGAAGGCGGCTTCGCCGAACTCCGCGATGGCGGCGCGTCCGGTCTGCACGAGCGGATCCGCCTGGAAGGCGCGCCGCACACAGTCGTGGCCGAGCAAATTGGCGGCGGTGATGACGAAGGCCGCGGCGGCTTCGGGCGTGGCGGGGAGGTGCGGCGGCAGGGCCAGGGCTTCGATCGGGAATTGGTCGAGTTGCAGAACGGACAGCAACGGATCGGCCGGCACGGTGTCCTTGTTGGTGAGACTGGCGTAAGCGAGCTGGCTGGCGGACGCACCGGAGAGAACGGTGCTTTCGTCGAGCCAGAGACCGGGCAGCAGGGCGCCGGCAACATCGGCCGGGGCCAGCACGTTGACCGCGCCCACCGGCTGCGTGGCGCGACTGAGTGTGAGCCAGTCGCTGGCCGGCCGGGTGCCGCTCGCGATCTGGAGGAAGACTCCCAGCCGGGACAAGGCGCCGAGTTCCGCGGCGGCGGCGGGGAATTTTCGCCAGGCCGTTTCGTCGAGCAGACGGGTTGCGTCCGCCGCGACGGCCGGCGCGGATTGGCGCAGGGCGATCAGGGCTGCGGCGTAGAAGGCGTCGGGCTGTGCGGGGTTGGCCACCAGCAAGGCGCGCGCAGTGGTGACGAGATCGTTGCCTCCGACCAAGCCGAGCCGCTGCGCGGCGATGAGCGCGGTGAGCTGCAGGCCGGGACTGGCCGACTTCGTTTGCAGGCCTTGCCACGCGCTTTTCGCCCGAGAGAGGAGACCGGCCTGTTGTCCGGGGTCGAGGTCGCGCGAATAGGAAAGGAATCCGGCCTTGTGCAGGGAGAGCTTGGTCTCGGGGGCCTGCATGAAAAGGCGGTTGATGAGTCCGGTCCGGAGATTTTCGGCCTGCACTATGGAAATGCCGACATCGATGCCGAGCACGTCCGGGTTGACCCAGCCGGTATTCGGGTTGAACGCATCGACAAAGCCGTAGCGGGACCAGATCCGGTCGCCATAGATCGTGCGCATCGTGTGCAGCACCGCCAGGGTTTCCTGCGGGGCGAAGGGCAGGGAGCCGGCGGCGGCACAGGGGACCAGCGTGCCGTCGAGGGAATTGTCGCGGGTCGTCCGCGGCGGCCCGCCCCACGCCTTGTAGCCGGTGGCGGAGTCGGAGGCGGTCAGCCCCCAGAGATTTTCGCTCCAGGCGGGAAACTCCGGGCGGAGATCTACGCTGAACTGGCGTTGGGCCAGGGTGGCCAGCCGCGTATTGCGGAAGTAATCGGCGAAGGCGTCGCGCCGGTTGCGCAGGTCGATGAAGGCTTGCGGAAACTGGTTCACGAACAACGGCGGCTCCTGCAGGTAGACGTAATCGTGATACCGACCGAGCGGGCGGCGCTGCCAGCTTTGCCAGTAGTCCGCCTCCAACGGATGCCGCGAAACGCCCAGCCCCATGAAGCTCATGAGCAAGTGTTCGGAGTAGGCGTTCCAGCGATAGCGCGAGAATCCGGTTTCATCATGCCAGCTCAGGGTGACGAGCTGCCCGCCGTTCCGGAACCAGTTCCAGTCGATGTCGTCGAGGAGCCGGTTCACGAGACTGGTGATCTCGGGGTCGGTGAAATATTCGCGGGCCACGATCGCCCCGGCGTAGAGCAGGCTGGAGTCGATGGACGACAACTCGCACTGCCAGGCGCGGGCGCCGGTGTTCATGTCCATGAAGTGGTAGAAGAAGCCGTGTTGGCGCGGGGCCTTGGTCGCCAGGAAGCGCAGCATGGAACGGACGTGGCCGACCGCATCGGCTCGTTTGACCCAGCCGCGCTCGGTGGCAATAACCCAGGCGTTGAACGCAAAGCCGGACGCGGCGACGCTGGCCTTGCCCTCGCTGGCAGAGCCGTCGGCCCGGGCGCGGTCCCGCACGAGGCCGGTGTGCGGATCCGCCTGTTCAACGAAAAACTGAAATCCCGTGCGTTCGATCTCGTCTAGCAACCGGTTGTCAGCCGGGTTGGGGCAGAATCGCGGAGTCGCTCCGGCGGCCGGCGCGGCGCGGAGTGCGGGACCACTGCTCAGCCACAGCAGCGCGCAGCTGGCGGTGCATAACGTTAACCGGACGGCAGCTTGAAATGGCTGGCCCAATGGCATGACAGGTCGGGGCGAAAGGGGTGGTGGTGTGTGGGCCAATGCAGGGGCATTGGGCCGGGGTAGTTCGACAAATAAATGACAACGTTTGCAATGCAAGCCTGAAAACAGGGTTTTCTGGTCGAGCCCGTCGGTCCTCGCATGCCGGCTCTCAGGAGGCCAACGCAGAGTAAAATGAACCGTGATTTAACGTCACACAGACTGGATTTCCGGGGGCTTCTCGTCCCGGAGCAAGAAAGATGCAAACATTTGCAATACCGCGCCAGCCGCCCGGCGGGCCGCTTACTTGCGATCAGATGGTCGCAAGGGACGCGTGGACTCCCGGATCATCATGGGTGCGGGCATGTCGTCCAACACCACCCGCCGGGTGTGGCTCGGCGCGTTCGCCGCTTCCACGATCAAGCCCACCGCGCGCTCGGCCAGGTCGGCCAAAGGCTGTCGGATGGTGGTGAGCGCGGGCTGGCACGCCGTGGCCCAGAGACCGTCGTCGAATCCGACGATGGAGATGTCATCCGGGCAGCGCACGCCGGCGAGGTGCGCGGCATGGAGGGCACCGAAGGCGATTTCGTCGTTGGCGCAACAGATCGCGGTCGGGCGTTCGGCGCATTGCAGGATCCGTTCGATGCCCGCGCGTCCGCTCTCGGCGCTGAAGGCGCCGGTGTGAATCCACTCGGGGCGGGGCAAGGCGCCGGCTTTCTGCAGCATTTCCAGATAACCCTCCTTGCGCTCATGGGCGTCGCGGGAGCCGTCGGGTCCGAGCAGCAGACCGATGCGCCGGTGACCGAGCTGGAGGAGAAGACTGGCGACGGAGCGGGCGCCCGAGCGGTTGTCCACGCCGACCACCGGCACGCCGAGTTCGCGCACGTCCGTGTCTTCCGGCAGGGTGGATTTGGTCAGGACGAACGGCCGGCGGAAGCCCTTCAGTTCCTCGATCTCCCGTTTGCTCAGCGGCTCGGCGAGATAAATGATGCCGGAGGAATCCATGCTCAACTGCTGCATGGCCTCCCGGAAGTTGGAGCTTTCGCCCCGGCGCATGGTGGAAATTTGCACGCCCCAGCCACGCGCCGCCGCGGCGTGGAGGGTGCCGGCGAGAAACCGACCGTAGTATTCCGAGAAGAAGATGTTCTCATCCAGCGGCACGACCACCGTCAGCGTGGCATTGACGCCCTTGCGCAGCATGCGCGCCCCGGGATTGGGCGAGAAATGCTGCTTCTCGGCGAGATCCATGATCTGTTTGCGCCGGTCGGCGCGGACCAGGTGCGCGGTTTCCGGTCGCAGCGCACGGGAAACGGTCGACGGGGAAACGCCGAGGCTTGCAGCGATCTGCACAATGCCCGTTTTATCCAGGCGGGGTGAGCGGGAACGGGGCATGACAAGGTATGCTGCGGCGATTCTCACTCAGCGCAAGCAAACGTGTGCAAAGACGGCCTGCGCTGCCCGTCGGACGCCACCGATGTCAGTCCCGGATCTTTCCCAATAGCCGTCCGAGGTATTTTTTCGCGTAATAGATGCTCCGCTCGCGCACCAGCGGCTCGGGCGGCTGGCGCCGCAGACCGAGTTCGGGCGTCCGGGTGAGGAACCGGCCTTCGTCCGGCTGCAGGATGATCCACGCTAGGACGAGCCGCAGGCGTTCCGGGTCAACGCGGAGTTGCAGTTCCTCAAACACCACGCGACCGATCTCGGCCTCGTGCAAATCCGCGCTGATGTCGGCGATGGCCGCGACGCTGAGCAGATGGCGCACCCGTTGGGCGGCATCCGCCACGCGACCGGGCGGCCAGTCCCTGAGCTTCGCGGCGAATTCGGCCGCGAAGGCTGGCCTTTGCGCGGGATTGAACGGGGGCGCGAGGCGCGTCACGAGTTCGTTGTCTCCGGTCAAATCGTCGTAGGTGATGCTTTCCATCTGCGCATCGGTGATCGTCCCGTAGCCCCCGCCCGGCGGCAGCACCGACTTGAGCCGGCCGGTGGCCAGGGCGGCGCATCCCACGGCGAGCCACGCCAGCAGCGCGACGCCGGCCCACGCCAGTTCGCGCCGACCGGCCCGCCGGCCCGCATCCCAGCGAAATAACTTGTTGCCGGCGATGCCAGCGGCGGCACCGATCACCAGCAGGGCAATCAGGCTGAATCCCGCTCCGGCGAGACCGCGCGGATCGTTGGCGCAGCGTTGCAGGACATCGACAGCGTAGCGACCGGGCATGAACCCCGCCAGGCGTTGCGCCCAGATCGGGAGCGCCGACAACGGCACGCCTACTCCGCCGATCATGATCATTGGCAGGAACAGGCATTGGCCGAGCGCCTGCACCGCCGGCACATCGCCGGCCAGCGCGGCGACCAGCAAACCCAGTCCGAGAAACGCAAACGCGACTACAAAGTAGGCGGCGATTCCCTGCATCGGATGCAGGGGCAGGGGCGTGCCGTAGATCAAACGGGCCAGGCCAAGCTGCAACAACACCGCGCTCGCCACGATGACGAGTCGTGCGAGCAAGGTGCCGGCGAGCAGGCCGCCGGTCGGGACGGGCAACAACCGGTAGCGGCGCCAGACGCCGCGTTCGCGTTCCGCCACCAGCCCCGTGGGCAGACCGAAACACGCTCCGCCGAGAATGGTGATCGTCAGCAACTGGCCCACCTGGCTGAGCAACGGCGGTGTGTCGGCGCGAAACACACTGCCAAACGCCAGAAGGAAGAACACCGGCACCAGATAACCGTAGACCAGTGCCTGGGTGCTGCGAATGTTCAGCCGCAACGTGAGCAGGAAATGCCGGAGCAATCCGGCGATGGCCGATCCACGGATCATCGCTGCTCCTCCGCGGTGGTTTCCATCCAGGCCCGTCCGGTCAGTTCGAGAAACACATCCTCCAGCGACGGGCGGTGAATCTGCAGGTCGAGCATTTCATTGCCACCGGTGGCGAGCAACTGGCCCAGCGCGCCGATGGTCCGGTTGGCGTCCTGGGTGGAGAGGGACCAGCCGTCGGCCATCGGCTCGTGGCGGGTGACTCCCGGCAATGCCGCCACCGCGGCGGCGGCGAGCGGCTGCGTCGTGCGGAAGGCGAGGCGCGGCGTGGCGCGCGCGCCGGCGATGAGATCGGCGGGTCTCGCGGTGGCGATGAGGCGGCCCTCGTGCAGGATGCCGATGCGGTCGCAGAGCTGGTGCGCCTCCTCCAGATAATGGGTGCTCAGCAGGATCGTCCGGCCGGCGGATTTCATCGCGATGATCAACCGGTGCAATTCACGTCGCGCGCGCGGATCGAGTCCGGCGGTGGGCTCGTCGAGCACGAGGACCTGCGGTTGATTGACGACGGCCAGCGCGAGGAACAGCCGCTGGCGCTGGCCGCCGGAAAGCGAGTCGAAGGGTGCGTCCGCCTTGGCGGTCAGGTCGAATTGTTCCAGCAAGTCGCCCGGCCGGGCGGCCGCCGGATAGAACGCGGCGAAGAGCCCGAGAGCCTCGCGCGGTGTGATCTTGTCCTGCAGCGCGGCGAATTGCAGTTGCGCGCCCACGCGGCGACGCGCCTCCGCGGGATTTTTCCGGGCGTCGATGCCTTCGATCTCGACGGCGCCGGCATCGGGTTCGCGCAGGCCGAGAAGACATTCGATGACGGTGGTCTTGCCCGCGCCGTTGAGGCCGAGCAGGCCGAAAATCTCGCCGGGCGCCACCTCGAAGCTGACTTCCTGTGCCGCGGCGATGGTCCCATAGCGCTTGCTGAGCGCGCGGACGCGTATGCCGGCTGGCGGGGGCGATGACATCGGTCCCCATGCCAAACGGGCTCGGCTTGCCGATGTCAACGTGAACCGCGCCGGGTCGCCGCCCCGTGGTCCTTCACTGCAGAGTTCTCCTCGGTGCCGGGAAAGGCGGGGAGCGGGGTGCTACTGATCGGCTTGCAAGATGGCGAGGCCCGCCTGTGAGATACGCACATCGTCCTCGGAAGGGCCGCCGCTGAAGGCGGCGAAGAACCGACCGGTCCGTCCGCTTGCGACCACTCCGCCCTGCCAGCCGAATTCACCCGTCAGGGGAGGGCGCGTGCCGCTGCCGCTGTTTTGCAGGGTGGCGGCCATTTCCGACAGCTTGGCGTAGGCGATGCCGAGGAGATTGTCTCCCTTGTTTCCCGGCGTGGGCGGATTGGTAAGGTGACCGACGATCAGCATTTTTGAAGACCAGGATACCACTTCGCCGCCGGGGGCAAAGGCGACCACGGCGACGCCGGTGACC
>Ga0066487_100407_pt1 | contig 11752 bp, 8 predicted proteins | sample LakWasM129_HOW14_2_FD_59588 | JGI IMG/M metagenome (GOLD analysis project Ga0066487, IMG submission 59588) | Freshwater sediment methanotrophic microbial communities from Lake Washington under simulated oxygen tension - Sediment Metagenome 129_HOW14 | ecosystem: Environmental > Aquatic >... | reverse complement strand
CCGAAGGACTGCGACTATCCCACCATCGCCGATGGCCTCGAAGGCATGCTTTTCATCCAAACCGTGGTCAAATCGTCGAGTCGCGGTGCTCGGTGGATCAGGTTTCCGCGAGCGTAGAGCCGTTGCCAGATTTTCTTCGGCCCTGCGTCGATTTGCGAGCAGTCCTCCGGGCTCGTCGTTGAAAAGCACCGTAGCGACAGGCTGGCGCTCAAAGCCAATCAAGTAGCCATCAGTCCTCGCGCAATGCGGATTGGGTATCGGCGTCGAAGAGGTGCGCCTTTGCGAGGTCGAAAGCAACTTGCGTGGATTGATCGGGCGAGAAGCTGTATGTGGGAGGGATACGGGCGATGAGCGCATGCGCTCCCGTGGTGAGATGCAGGTAGGTTTCCGAGCCCATCGGCTCTGAAACCGTGACGATGGCGGCGATGTGGCTTGAAGGGTTCTGGGAGACGGAGCCATCGACGATGCGGACATCTTCGGGCCGGATGCCGAGCACTACCTTGCGCTTCGCGGTGCCGGCGACATCGCGCCCGCAGCCGGAATCGAGCGGAAGCCGGAAGCCGCCGGCGGCATTACGCTCGACGAAGACGGCCCGATCGTGTTCGCGGACGATGACGCCGTGAATCAGATTCATTGCGGGGCTGCCGATGAAGCCGGCAACAAAGAGGTTGGCCGGTCGGTTGTAGAGTTCCAGCGGCGCGGCCACTTGCATGATCCGGCTATCGTTCATCACGCAGATGCGGTCTCCCATCGTCATGGCCTCGACCTGGTCGTGGGTGACATAGATCATGGTGGCGCCAAGGCGTGTGTGCAGGCGGGAAATCTCGGCCCGGGTGGAGACGCGCATCTTGGCGTCGAGGTTGGAAAGAGGCTCGTCGAACAGAAAGACGGCCGGTTTGCGGACGATGGCCCGGCCGACCGCGACGCGCTGGCGCTGCCCGCCGGAGAGAGCCTTGGGCAGCCGTTGAAGATAATCGTCGAGTCCGAGCATGGCGGACGCCTCGCGCACGCGTCGTTCGATCTCTTCCGGAGGAGCTTGGCGCAATCTCAACCCAAAAGACATATTGTCGTAGACTGTCATGTGCGGGTAGAGCGCGTAGTTCTGGAAGACCATGGCGATGTCGCGGTCCTTGGGGGGGACTTCGTTCACCACGCGCCCGCCGATCGTGATGGTGCCGCTGGACGCCTCCTCCAGTCCGGCGATCATGCGCAGCGTAGTCGATTTCCCGCAGCCGGAAGGGCCAACCAATACCATGAATTCCCGGTCCCGCACGGCGAGGTCAATGCCGCTCACGGCCGTTACCCCGGAGCCGCCGCGTTCCGGATAGGTCTTGGTGAGCTGCGATAAGACGACTTCGGCCATGAGTTTGGTAGATGATTAACGGGGAGGTGTCGCTGCGAAAACCGGTCTTGGGATTACGGTCGTTCGATCGGCCCGAGAAGAGGAGCTTAAAACGGCCGGCCCGTGGTCGGCCACCTGGAAATGAGCTTGGGATTCATGAATGTGGAGCGGCAAACCTCAGCCACGATAGGCGAGCAGCTCGTCGTTGGTGAGCGGGGCCACGGGTTCGGCGCTGGTGGTGAGATCGACGCGGGCGCCCGTTTCAGCCGACTGATAGACCGCGAGAAGAATCTCCAAGATGTGCAACATGAGCTGGCCGCTGGCCCGAGGCGGACGACCGTGTCGCAAAGCATGCGCCATTTCCGCCACCCCCAGGCCTCTGCCGGTAGCCGTGAAGCCGCAATCCGCGCCGGGCGTGAGGACAGAATTCAGGCCGGGGCCGAGAAGCCTGCGCTCGGCGGTATAAAAGTTGGCGTCGGGCAATCGCAAGTTCGCGACGGTGCCGTAAATCTCCACGCTCGGGTAATAGCCTTTCACGTCCTGGGTAGCGACCAGGGTGGCGACCAGGCCGCTGAAGAATTGAAGCGTGGCCGCGGCCGTGCCCGGGCGCTCAAGGGCGAACTTGAGCTTGGTTTTCGGGTCGATGCGCGGGGTGAAGCGGAGAGGCGCGGCGCCGGTGACGCTGCGCACGGGGCCGAGAAGCTGGACCAAGGCGCCGACATAATATGGCCCGAGATCGAGCACGGTGCCGTTGAATACCTTATGGTAGTACTCATCGGAATACCGGTTGATGGTCGTGATCGCCGCCGCGGCGACCGGTTCGCCGATGGCTCCATTCGCGAGCAATGTCCGGGCTTCCTGCAACCCGGCGCCGAGAAAGGTATCGGCCGCGCCGGCGACGCAGAGGCCTCGGGCGGTAGCGAGGTCAAGAAGTTCGCGGCCTTGGTTGAAGTCCAGCGCCAGGGGCTTTTCGGTGAAAAGATGTTTGCCCGCTTGAAGAACCTGCCGACTCGTGGCGAAATGGGCCGGAGCGGGGGTGAGATTGACGACGATCGCGATCTCGGGATCAGCCAACATCGCTTCCGGAGTCAGGACACGCGGAATCCCGAACTCAGCGGCGAGCTTCTGGGCGCGGGGCCCGTCCAAATCGGCGCAGGCGGCGGCCCGCAGCACGCCGCCGAAGTGCGGCACGATATTGCGCACATAGGCTGGAGCAATAGCTCCGCAGCCCAGAAAACCGATGGCGAGGGGAGAGGTGGAAGTGGCAGGCACGGTGGGATGGGTTGGAGTGGACGGGATCAAACGGTGATCATGGCTTTCAGCAGTCCAGGGCTGCCGGCCAGGCCGGGGAATCGCTGAGGAACTTTGCTGAGCGGCAGGCGGTGTGTGATCCAGTTACGAGGGTCGATGCGTCCCGTCTCGATCAATCTGATGATGGCCCCAAAGGTGTGTGGCGGGGCGTTGCGGCTGGCCAGTAAGGTAAGTTCGCGGCGATGGAAATTGGAATCACTGAAGACGACTTCTCCCTGGTGCAGTCCGACAAAGACGATACGCCCGCCATGGGCGGGAAGGTCGAAGGTGCGGTTCATGGAACCGGGATTGCCGGTGGCGTCGATCACTATGGCGGGTGGATCGGCCGCCAGATTAGCTGGCTCGGTAAGAACGGCCACGGTGGGATGAAGCCGCCGGCAAAAAGCCAGCCGCTCGGCGCTCAGATCGAGCACGGCGACGCGGGCGCCGGTTTCCAACGCGAAGGGAACGACACTCAGCCCGATCGGCCCCGCCCCGATGACGAGAATGAAGTCGTCGGCGGTGGGTTCGGCGCGTTCGACGGCATGAGCGCCGATGCCGAGGGTCTCGACCAAGGCCAGTTGGTCGAAATCGAGCACAGTAGAGCGGTGGAGTTTGGCGGCGGGAACTGCTAAGACTGGCTGCATGCCGCCGTCGACGTGCACGCCAAGCACCCGAAGCTCAGCGCAGCAGTTGGGGCGGCCACGGTGGCAGGCTAGACAGCGCCCGCAGTTGAGATAGGGCTCGACCGCACAACGGTCGCCCTTGACAAGATCTCCGGGGGCGTTTCCGGGATCAACTACTTCAACACCGAGTTCGTGGCCGAGCACACGCGGATAGCTAAAGAAAGGCTGGCGGCCAGCGAAGGCATGAAGATCGGTGCCACAGACGCCAATGCGATGGATCCGCACGAGCGCCTCTCCAGCCCCTTGGCGCGGTTCCTCGGCGTTGTCACGACGAACAAAGCGTCCGGGCTGCTCGAGAACGATCTGCTGCATGGGTTGGATGAAGGTGGCCTAAAAGAATGAAGGGGCGACAGGATCAGCCGAGGCGATAAACGCGGCGGGCCGTGTCGACAAAGATGGCCCGCTGTTCGGCGACGGGAAGATGAGCGACGAGGTGTCGCACGGTATCGATCCAATGTGAATAAGAGGACGCCCGCTTGACCACCGGCCAGTCGCTGCCGAATAGCAGCCGAGTTGGTCCAAAAACGTCGAGCGCGTGGGCCACATAGGGGCGCAGACTTTCGGCCGTCCAAGTTTGATGATCGGCCTCGGTTACGAGGCCGGACAGTTTGCAATCAACGTTAGGTAAGGCAGACAGGGCAGCGAGGTGCCGACGCCACGGATCGATCTGCCCTGCTCGAATGTCTGGTTTGCCGAGGTGATCGAGGACAAAAGCGGTTTCGGGGCAACTACGAGCCAACTTGATCACGAAGGGCAACTGGTGATGGTAGCAGCAGATGTCGAAACTCAATCCGGCAGCAGGGAGCCGCTGGACGCCAGCTACGAACTCGGACGAGAGACAATAAGCGGGATCGGTTTCATCCTGGAGGAGATGACGCACGCCGCGAACCAGCGGGCGGCGGCCCAATTCGGCGAGGGCGGCGGCGGTGGCAGTCCCGGCGTTCATCCTGCAATGGGCCACGATGCCAGCAATACGTGGTTCGGCGGAACTCAGGCGTTCGATCCACTGGACTTCCTCGAGGGCCGGCGCGCCGCATTCGACAAACACGATCTGTTCGGGGAACCGCGGTCCGGTTTCTGTCTGCAGATCCGGCGGGCAATGGCGGTGCTGGATCGCGGATAGAGGCTTGAGCCACTCGTAGGAGTAGAGGCCAGGGTCCCAGAAGTGGACGTGGGTGTCGATATAGTTGAATTTCACAGTCCGGGGCCTATTCTGCAGCTGGTTGCGGGGAGGTTCACGGCGGGACCTGCGGGCAGTAGCGTCGGCCGAAAACGATTCGCGCAAAACAGGGGGCGACGTCGGCGCAGTACATGCGCAAGCGAGGTTGGAGGGAGCTGTCAGCGGTTGACGAAATGGGTTCGCAGAAAATCGAAGCTTTCCGCAATGCTGGCGAACGGATCGCGTCCGTAAGTGTCGTCTTGTTCGACAATGAAGGACCGGCAGCAGCCCTGCTGGGCGGCTGCGATGATGGATTCGAAATCGAGCACGCCGGCGCCCAATTCCGCAAATTGGACCTGCCCGCGGGAAGTGATCCGCATGTCCTTCAGATGAAGCAGGGGCAAGCGGCCGGCGCGGGCTAAGCGTTGCGCCCAGGTCGTTGGGTGGCCGCCACCGGCCTGGATCCAGTACGTATCCATCTCGATGCCGAGGGTAGTTTTCTCGAGAATCCATTCCAGGATCGTGCAACCGTCTAGTTTGGCGAATTCGAGATGGTGATTGTGATAGGACAGGGCGATGTCGTTCTGCCGCAGCAGGCGACCGGCTTCCTCGAGGCGCGCGAGCCAGCTTTCCACGGCGAGCCGGTCTGAAAAATCAATGCCGTGCGGGTAAGGGTAAATGGCTTGCCGGACGCCCAATTCCTTGCACCGCTGAATGGCCTGTTCGGGATTGGCGAGCAAATCCAATGACGGCTGATGGGCTGAAGCGATCGTGATGCCGTAATTGGCGCAAATCCGCACAAACTCGCTTCCTGGCATCAGGTCGGGGCGAACCCCGCCGAGTTCCACCGACTTGAAACCGATGGCCGCCAGCCGGGCGATGCAGTCGGTGAATTTGGCCGGCGTCTCGAGATGCTGGCGGATGGTGTAGAGGTTGATGGATATTTGGTCGAGTCTCATAGGCGGAGCGAAGCGAATAAAGTGGAAGGGAAGCGACTCCATCCCGGTCGGTGGCGGCGGGCAGGTCAGAGAGACAGGCGGGATTGGGCTAAGGCAGGCGAGAACATGGCGCGCCGGGCTGGGGCTCGGTCAGTAGGTGTCGACCAGCGAGCGGTATTTTAGACCGCGGCGGATCTCCGCCACCGTACGGAACCGCGTGAATTCAACCGTGACGGTTTTGGCTTCGCGCGGATAGAGCTCGAAGTAATTGTCCGTGGCGCGATATTCTTGGCCGGGAAAATCGAACGCGAATCGGTGTTGGAAAGCCGAGGAATGGAAGGTAAGGGCAAGCTTTGAATTCGAAAGCCTCCGCACCTTGACCGCAGTCCGAGGCCGGGGCAGTGCGATGAAGCGGGGCGGCGAGAGAAAAACCGTTTCTTCACTCACGCGCCGGCCGCCGAGGCTGAGGGCGATGCGAAGATAGACATTATCTCGCCCATGTCGCTCCACGTGCCAGGCGAGGTCGAGGGATGCCTGACGTTTGCCCGTGCCGGGATGGAGCTGCACCGCTTTGCGGCCCCGCTGGAGCATCCGGCCGTCAAGATGAAACAGATCCCACTGCAGTTCGCCCCGCGCCGGTTGCGGTGCGTCGAATACCGTGTAGAGATGCACGTGGCGGATGGTCGAGACGCGGATGTTGCCGATGCCGGACAGTTCGTCGCCCGGGACATGAGCTGAAACCATGGCTGGTGCGAAAAACCGACGGGCAAGGTAGTGCAACGCCTTCCAGCGGCCTGTGAATTCGACCGAACTCCACGAGGCCACGGGCCAGCAGTCGTTGAGCTGCCAATACAACGCGCCCATGCAGCGGGGCATGTTGCGCCGCCAATGCTCCACTCCGGTCTGCATGCAATAGGCTTGGTTGAGTTGGGAGAGGAAGAGCAGCGATTCCTGGTCTTTGGGGTAGCGATAGCGACGGGAGACATAATCGAGGATGATCTGGTTTCCGTTCGGGTTCTTTTGATGATTCGTCATCGTCGGACCGAACACATTCGCATCAGTGGCCGGGCAGAAGGTGGCCTGGGTTTCCGACCCGTTGAAGCTCTGCATGCCGAACTCGGAAACGAAACGGAAAAGATATTTCTCGTAATCCTTCACCGGATTGCGGCGATGCCAAACGTCCCAGAAATGGGTGTCACCGCGCCGTGCGCTGGCGGCATGAGTGTTGTCGTAGTCGCCGACCCAGGGGGAGGTGGGCCAGTAGGCGGTCGCGGCGCCCTCCCGGGCCACGACCTTGGGGAGTAGCCGATGGAAGAGGATCTCGTAGTCGCGCCGGCTCTTCCGGTGCTTGGTGAGATCCTGCGGATTGCAGTGGAAGATCTCGTTGTTGCCGCACCACAGGGCGAGGCAGGCGCGGTCGCGCAAGCGGCGGATTTGATAGGCCGCTTCCTGCTCCACGCTGGCGAGAAACGCCCGGTCTGCCGGATATTGGGTGCAGGCAAACATGAAATCCTGCCAGACCATGAGCCCGAGCTCGTCGCAAAGGTCGTAGAAGTCGTCGCTTTCATAGATGCCTCCGCCCCACACGCGGATCATGTTCATGTTGGCTTCCGCCGCGTTCAGCAGATCGCGCCGGTAGTCGTCTCGCGACAGCCCGGCGACAAAACTGTGGGCGGGAATCCAGTTGGCGCCCTTCGCGAAGACGGGGCGACCGTTGACCACGAACTGGAACGATTCGCCCCATCGGTCGGCATGCCGATCCAGCTCGATCATGCGCAATCCGATCCGTCGCCGCCATTCGCCGATGGGTCGTCCATCCGCCCGCACCAACTGGAGCGCGAGCGTATACAACGGCTGCTGCCCCTGTCCGTTGGGCCACCAGAGCTGAGGGCGCTCGACCTGGATTTCCCGTCCGACGCCCTTCTGCACCAGCTGGTCGTCGAGGTGCAGTTGCCAGAGGCACTGAGCGGTCGCATCCGGCACGGCCAGTTCCGGATCCAGGTGCAATGTTACGCGTCCGCGCTGGTGTTGCTGGGTCACCCGAACTTGTTTAAGACGGTTGTCGGTCCACCCCTCCAGTCGGACATCGCGCCAGATTCCGGCCGTGACGAAACGAGGTCCCCAATCCCAGCCGAACTGGCACTGCTGCTTGCGAATCCGGGTGCAGCCGCCGATCCGGTCCCCAAACTGACGGGGGCGGTGACCGGTGCGATGAGTGCGCACATACTCCGTGGCACGATGCAATCGCACAAGCAGGACGTTGCGCCCGGGTTGCAGCAGCCGTTTGATGTTCCAGCGCCAGCCGAGAAACATGTTGTCCGTGCGGGCCACGACGTGGCCGTTGAGCATGACAGTGGCGATAGTGTCCAGGCCATCGGCCACGAGGTCCACCGCGGTTTGCGCGTGCAGTTCGGCTGGAATGACGAAGGCGGTGCGATATTCCCATTTGCGTTCCTCGATCCACTGCAGGGCGTCTTCGTTCTGGCCCCGGAACGGGTCAGGGATTCGGCGCTGGCGATACAAATCTCGGTGGACGCACCCCGGAACGATTGCTGGCGACCAAGGGAATTCGCGGGCGGTATCCCGGAATTCCCAGGACAAGGAAGCAAGGGGCAGAATTTGCATGGGCGGACGAATATTTTGCGGGCTAAAACTCCATTCCGAGCGTGCGGCAATTTTGCACCAAAAATCGCGCAGAGCCAATCGGCTGTAGGCCGAATCTCCTTCATTTTTGGACGACCTCGGGCGCAGGTTTCCGCACCTCGGTCGTGCGCCAGCTCCAAACCGGCCAGTGATTCCGTCCGGTCGCCAGCTTACCGACGGTTCGCCGTTTCAGTGATCGCCGATGGCGACAACGACGGATCGGCGGACACGGCGAGTCTGGCGTGCGCGAGGTCCGAACCGGTGAGGAGAATATCCGAGCTGTCGTCTGTGACCCGCAGGTATGTGTCCGTGCCGGCCGATGCCACGCCGGCGGCGATCCGCGCACGCCGGACCCCGCGCAGGCAGACGACTGGTTGGGCTCCGGCAAGCGCCGGGCTCCGCCATCCCTGCACATCGAGGTCCTGCACATCGTCACACACCAAGGCGGAGCGATAGTCCTCGCCGACAAATCGCAGGTCGATGTCGCGCAAAACGATCCCCTTGGCGTGGCGGATATACAGCCCGCTGGCCGGCAGGGGACCGAACATCGAATACTCTGGATAGGCGCCGGCCTCCTCGGGTATCGCCGCCGCCGCCGTGGCCGCCGCCGCCGTGGCGGTATGCGAGTGATGCAAGATCAGCTGCATGTTGCTGATAGTGACATCTTCCACCGGATGACCCGGCAGGCCGCTGATCGAACCGCACAAAGGGCGGAAGTCGTCGGAATCGAGGTGAGCAACGATATTACTGATGGAGATATTTCGCAGCCGGCCGACCGCGAGTCCCTTGGCCGGGTCCATCCATTTTTGCCCCCGGTCCCCCAGTTTCAGGAACACAGCCGTACCCACACGATTCATGACGATGTTGGAAATGACGATCCCATCCATCGTGCCGCCATCCACGATTTCAAGCGCAAGACCGGCGGCGTTGATGTTTTCCATCGTCAGGTTGGAAATGGCGATGTTCCGGAAGCTACCGATCGACGCCGTGCCGAATTTGACGCCATTAGCGAGCGAACTGAGGACGCAATTTGCGATCGTGATGTTCTCGCAGTCGCGAAAGCTCGACTTGAAGCAGATGGCGTCGTCGCCCACATTGAAATAGCAATCGCTGACGCGGACATTGCGCGATCCGTCCAGATCGAGTCCGTCGTTGTTATAATCGAGCTTCTTGCTGTCGACGGTCACGCCGCTGATCCTCACATCGTCGCAGTCGAGGTAGTCCTGGCTCCAAAAGGCGAGGTCGTGAAGTGTGATGTCGCGCACCGTCACGCCTTGGCAACGCACGAAGCTGAGGCCGTAGGGGCGCTTGAGGTAGGCGTCGCGTTTCGACGCGCCGCGCCCGATCAGATCCTGTTTTGTGAAGTTCGTGTGATGACCCTGGCCGTCGATCCGTCCCTGGCCGGTAATGGCAACATCGTGTTGGCCGTCGGCACACACCAAGCTGTAGCGGCCGAACTCCAGGCTGGCGGGGTAGAGATGGGAGATACGTTTGAACTCGGGCGTGTCGGCTGGCGGAGGGGCGGGGTTCTCGGGGTAATCTTGCAGTTCCGTGCTGCCCAGTAGCACGGCGCCGCCAGCCAGATGCAATGTGACGCGGTTCTTCAGATAAATCGTGCCCGTGAGGAAAACGCCGGGCGGCACGTAGACCACGCCGCCACCGCTTTCCGACACTTCGGTTACGACACGGTTGATGACAGCGGTGTTCAGCGTGCGTCCATCGGCGACGGCACCTGCCGCCACGATACTGCGGGTCACGGGTGCGCCGGCTTCGCCGCCGTAAGCTGCGGCGGCAAGCACCAGGGCGGTTCCGCTGGACAACGCCCGCTGGAGAAAGCCGCTCGCGCGGCGACGAAGTCGAGATCGGCTGGGAGCGGTGAGGCGCAAGGTTATTTTGGGTGCTTTCCGGATTTGGGCAGGCCCATGATCGTGCGCACCGGCGGTGTCCAAACGGCGATATCCGGGCTTTTGCCCCCGGCCTGGCGAAACGCACTCGGACTCAGCACGAACCTTCGTTTGAAACGGGTACTGAAATAAAAGGCGTCCTTGAAGCCGACGCTGTCGGCGATTTCACCGATGGAGTAGGCGGTAGTCATAAGATAAAATCGGGCGAGTTCGAGGCGTCGCTCCTCGATGTATTCGTGCGGCGAACATCCCATGCCGGTGCGGAACAGCAGGCAGAATTGCGATCGCGAAAGATTTGCCAGACGGGCCAGGCTGTCGACGGAATGCGGCGCGTCGAGGTGATTGTGGAAATAGGCGATGGTTTTTTCGATACGAGCATCTATACCGCTGCAGCCCTTGCGCGAGAGGCTTTCGGCGCTGGCCACCCGCAACAGCACGCTGTCGAGCAAGGCGTCGAGCAGCGCCGGGCGCTGTTCCAGTTCCGGCATGCGCAGATTGATCTGGAACATTTCTTCCAACGTGGCGGTGATGCGATTTCGGGTGGTGGGATCGGGCACGGCGTATTGCTGGGGGCGCTCGTTCTCGAACCAGCGGACCACGTTTCTAATTTTTTGGGTAGGACGAAAGTGAAGGAAATAGAACCCCCACCCGACCTTGGGATCGGCCACGCGATAGCGCCGGACCAGTTTGGGCGGGAGCAGGAGAAGTTCCCCGGGCACGGTGCGGACGGTTTCGTTGCCAATAACAATTTCCCCTCCACCCATGAGCGTGAAGTAGAGGTTCCAGTTCGCCAGATCCTCTTCATGCCAGGCAGCCGCTTCTTTTTCATACCAGACATAACCGGTGCGGGGGAACAGTGGATAGGAAGATCCGATGTTCAAGTTCATCGGACGAAATCATAGGTGTTCCATCCGTGAGTCCATTCTAATTTTGAGGAGGAAGCGTATCGTTTCGGCATTGGCCTCAAATGCTCCAGATCGTAGTGCGGCATCCTGCGCGCGCCGGCCGTCGGTTCGTGGAGGCGCTGGCGCTTTGAGGCATGACAGGCGCCATTCAAGATGACATGAAGCACTGAATCGGCCCCGCTTTTTCCGCATGAACCACTGGCAGCGCATTGAAGAGGACGTCTTCCTTCACCGGGACAGTTGCCAAGTCTACGCGGTGCGGGGGAGAAATGGCAGTTGGCTGATCATAAACGCCGGCGCGGGCGGCGCGGCCGGCCGGCTTGCCCAACTGGGCGACGTAAGCGAGGTCAGCGTCCTTTTGACCCATCACTTTCGAGATCATACTGCCGGAGCCGAATTGTTCCGGCAACGTGGGGCTCGGATCCATGCTCCTTTCGGCGAACGCGAGCACTTGAGCGATCCGCAGCAAGCTTTCAAAGCCGGTGAACCGTGGCTGCTCTACAACTTGGCTTGGGATCATTTCGCCCCCATCAAGCCGCTCCAGGTCGATCGCTGGATGCGGGATTACGAGAGGCTGTCTGTGGCGGGCCTGTCGGTTGAGGTTATTCCCGCGCCAGGCGTCACTTTGGGCGCCGTCGCCCTTCTGGTCGAATCGATGCAGGGCCGCCGGCTGGCGTTCGTCGGCGAATTGATGAGCGAGCCGGGGCGGCTGGCCCGGCTTTCGCCGTTGCAATACCAATACAACGACCTGCTGGGCGGGGACAATGTGTTGCGCTCCTGGGAGCGCGTGCTGGCGACTCGGCCGGAACTCGCCCTGCCCAGTATGGGCGAGCCATTCGCTGGGATAGCTGAGGCGGTGGCCCTGCTTCGGACGAACCTGGAGAG
>Ga0066487_100406_pt1 | contig 11770 bp, 10 predicted proteins | sample LakWasM129_HOW14_2_FD_59588 | JGI IMG/M metagenome (GOLD analysis project Ga0066487, IMG submission 59588) | Freshwater sediment methanotrophic microbial communities from Lake Washington under simulated oxygen tension - Sediment Metagenome 129_HOW14 | ecosystem: Environmental > Aquatic >... | reverse complement strand
TGGTAGAGCAGCGGATTGAAAATCCGCGTGTCGGTGGTTCGATTCCGCCCCAGGCCACCAGAACGCAGTCCCAGTTAAGTCAACGACTTAGCGAAGGACGCAAACAAAGCGGCCCCTAACAAGGCCGCTTTTTTGTTGGGTTTGTGGCAGCGCCACTGACACCCCTGTCAGGCAGCGACTGTTACGCGACGACGCACGACGACGCTTCACTGCGTTCGACGGCGCCGTCAACCCACCCTGGAACCTCGGGCGAAATAGAGCCTCCGGAGCCGATTTCGGCCGCTCTGTTACACGGATATAAGTCCGATGTCCTAGACGCAACTCCACTACTTAGGAGTTGTTTGTGTTCTCACAGAAAGCCAGTACGGTCGTCGCCCCGACGACCCCCTTCGCGGCGTGGCTGCCGCGTACCGTCCACGCAACCACTGCGTGCTCGTCGTCCAACCCCACGTCCGCAAATCTCGGCGGCGCTTCCGCCAAGGAGGTGCGCCATGGCTAAGGCATATCGTGTAGGTACCGGCTGGGCAATCCGGCCGCAAATCGGCGGTGAGCGTGTGTACTTGGATGGGTTCGCCACCAAGACGGAGGCAGAAAAGGAGGCTGGGCGTCTCGACCTCGAGTTCAAGAACCGCGGTCGACCCAAGCACGCGGGTCCCCACAAGACGACGCTGGCCCAAGCTCTGCAGCTGTATGGCCTGGAGCGCCTGCCTTTTCTCAAAGGCGCTGTGCAAGAAGCCAATCGCATCAACAAAGTGCTGCGCGCTGCCGGTGAGCGTGTCTTGACCGTCAAACGAAAGCAGAACGCGGTTGACGTCTCGGACAAGGTACTCGCTGGAGAAGGCACGGCTTCGCCGTCGCCCGCCAAGCAGGGCGTGCTGTTCGAGGTGAAGCTCCTGTCGGCGAGCGAGAGCGCCAAGCGCGCCATCCCCAAAGGTCTCCACGCACATCGCGACAAGCTGGCGGCTTCGACCATGAGCAGCGCTGCCTGCCGAAAGCGCCTGGCCAGAAAGTTCGTGGCTGACATCGTCGGGCATGAGGTGCAGGAGTTGATGGATGCGTTGCGCCGAGACGGGTTGTCTGCGTCCAGCGTGCACTTGGAGCGTGCTTCGCTTCGAGTCTTCTTCAACTACGCCGCCAAATGCTGGAATTGGGCTGCGCCGGCTCGGAATCCGGCCGTCAAGTTGACGATGCCGACTGTCGACAACGGACGCGACCGCATCATGTCCGAAGAGGAGCAGGAGCGCATGGAGGCGGCGCTGGAGGACTGCCGCAACAAGCTGGTCCAGCCCATGCTAGTGCTGCTGCGTGAGACGGCGATGCGCTCGTCTGAGCCGCTGGAGCGCGCTCGCTGGTGTGATGTGCGATGGGAGCGCAAGGTGCTGTATTTGTCGGACGCCAAGGCCGGCCAGCGCGAGGTGCCGTTGTCCCCGTTGGCGATGCAGGCGCTCCGCGACTTGCGAGCGCTGCAGCCGAACGCCACTGAGCAGTCTGGCCTCGCAGCTATCAGCTACGAGTCGCTCAAAGCGGCTTGGACGCGTGCATGCGAGCGAGCCGGCGTGGAAGGGCTGCATATGCACGACCTCCGTCATACGGCCGCTACGCGAATGGTGCTCAAGACGGGCAATTTGGCGCTCGTCAAGGCGCTGACGGGGCACAAGACCGACTCGCAGCTGGGTCGGTACATCAACGTCAAGGCCGACGACGTCGTGAAGGTGCTGCACGCGGACGTCGAGCCGTCGCCCCCCGCACCCACATCGCAGCGCATCACGCCTGTCATCGACTCCATCGACGGCAACGTCGTGCGCCTTCAGTTGGCGCAAGGGAGGGCGGCATGAGCAGGAAGCGCCTGAGCACTGAAATGCAGTCCCTGGCGTGGCAGCTTCAGCTGGCACCTCAAGGAGCGTTTGGCCGCGCGCATCACGAGTCGCTCATCGAACGGCTGGGCTTGTGCCCTGGTGAGGATGCAGGCCGTCGAACAACGTTCAACCAGCTGCGGCAGCGGGCCGCAATCGCTGCCACGCAGTTGCAGTTCACGGATGCTGAGGAGGGGACGTCGTCCCATGTCGACGAAAGGGGGAGTGCATGAGCTTCGAGAAGCACATGAAGGTGTCGGGTCGTCTGCTGGCACAGGTGACCGCCAAAGATTGGCGATGGCAGCCCGTCGAGGGGGATGGCTCGCCGACCTGGGAGCTGGTGCAAGACGGTATGCCTCGCAGTGAGGTGTATGCGCTCGGCGAGGTGCTGTCGCCCCAGGCGCGGGTGATTGCGGCGTTCACGCCGGCGGCGCTCTTGGAGCTTTCTGCTGTTGAGGGGCATCGACTGGACGCCGCGGAGCGGCTCGAGCAGGCCTCCATGGTGCTGCGGAGGCATCGCGACGGCCTTGCGGACAAGACTTCGCAGCACTACTTCTATAAGCCAGAGCCAGACTCTCCACTGCGACAGCAGTGGTACGACTTCGTCCGATACAAGACTGATTGGCAGCCCACTCTTGTTCGCAGTGATAGTGCCGTGTGGCGCACGGCGCCTTTTGAATTCCGGCGAGAGACTCCAAAGGCGTGGGCCCAGTACCTGGACGGCGTGGAGATTCCGACGGCCAGGTTCGCTTGGGGAAAGACTGCGGCCTATCTGGGCTGGTTGAACCTTCCCAAAGAACAAGGCGGAGCTGGAGTTCCTAAGGACCAGGTCGACACGTTGGCCTGGTTCGCCGTTCGAGAACACGTCGAAGCCTATGTGCGATGGATGGTCAAGCGAAGTGGTAATCGGTTCAATGGGACAACCTTCGAGTTCTTTTCCTTGGCGATGTCCCTGCTGAGGCTGGATACGGGCTACTTACAGCAGCAGTCGAAGTTCCTCTCGACGCTGCCGCAGGAATACACCCGGCGTGATTGGGCTGAAATGTGCAGAGACACCTTCACGCTGCTAAACAGCCTGCGTACGCGGCATCGAAAGTCCCGCAAACAGACGCGCGACCCGAAGGAGCCGCTGCGACACATCCTGGCTTTGGAGAACCCGATGGACATGGTTGCGGACATGGTCCAACGCATGCGTGCCGACCGTCCGCTTGGCGGCGCTCCTTGGCGCGAGGCAGTTTGGGCTCGCGACCTTGCTCTCATCAAGGTGCTTGTCTCGAACCCGTTGCGTTTGCGGAATATCGCGACGCTGACCTGGCGCGCCGATAACACAGGGCAGCTCTACCAGCGCCCGGACGGGTCATGGTGGATTCGCATCGACAAGGAGTTTTTCAAGAACGTGCGAGGGGCGGCAGGCGAGAGCGAGTACGACATGCCAGTCCAAGAAATGGCCTGGGTTGACCTAGAGCGGTATCTCAGGGTCTTTCGCCCGCGCCTACTCGTGAACGACTCTGAGTTCGTGTTCGTCGCGTCGCGGCATGGACCACAGCGGCGAGACAGGCCGACGCCATGGACAGAGCTGTCTAGTCGGATTGTTCAACTTACCCGGACGTATTTGTGGCGTTGCCCCGGCGTTGGGACGCACGCGTTCAGGCACTTGGTGGCGACTTCCATCATCAAGGCATCGAAGCTCACTGATTTCAAGACTGCCGCATTGGTGCTGAACGACCGATTGAGTACGGTTGAAAAGAACTATTTGCACTTGCGGTCTTCAGATGGGGCGAATCGTATGAATGAACTATTAGGTCCTACGCTTCGTCGAATGTGACCGGAACAGCTGCCTGTGCGCTGGTTTCTGCCCTGGATTGCGCTCAGGGCCTGCTTTGGTAGAGCGGATTGGTAGTCGCGGCTCTTCTCTTATGAGTGCCGCGATTTAATCTTTTGAGTCAGCGTCGGCGCGTCTTGCGGCAGCTTTCAGGCAAGTGATGCGGGTCTGTATGTACATTCGCATTACATTTCTGCTTGTCCTATGGGGAGGCGTATGGACCGGAGGGCCTTCACCAACGCGAAGCCTCTGCGAAGAGGACGCAAACCCCGGGTCCAGGAAGGGTCGCAGCAAGACATGTTTGGCTAGTCAGGCAAAGGCGATGCGGACGTGCGAGGGAGGCCATGACCAAATTCAATGAATGGTGCGTCGAGACCGAGGTGGCTGTGCCAAAGCATCGGCTCAGGCTGGTTGCGGCCGAACCAGCCAAGTTGACGCATGCCATTGGCGCTGTTGCTGCGGCACTGCCTGACTACTACGCCTCGCCAAATCGTGTCGCCGAGTTGCTCCGGAAGTTCAACAAGAGCGCTGCGGCCAAGTATGTTGAGGAGAAGCTGCCCACCAGCAAGTCCATTCGTTCGGGTGACCTTGGCGAAGTTCTCTGCACAGCCTACGTGGCCGAGAACACGCCCTTCGTGCAAGGCATCAAGCGGCTTCGCTGGAAGGACCATCGGAACATGTCGATGCGCGGAGAGGACGTGCTTGCGTTCAGTATGGGCGCCACTGCTGGAACACTGAAGGTGCTCAAGGCAGAAGTGAAAAGCCGGACGCAGATGACCTCAAAGGTTCTTGGCGAGGCCAGAGACGCGCTGTCGAGCAATCAAGGCCTGCCGTCTCCGCATGCTGTCTCGTTCGTGACGGACCGCTTGCATGAAGCGGGTGAGACAGCACTCGCCGACGCTTTGGATGAGGCGCTTCTGAACAAGGGGCTGAACACCACTCAGGTGACGCACATGCTCTTCACCTTCTCAGGCAGCGACCCAACAAATCTTCTCAAGGCAAACCTGTCTGGGTACAGCGGACCGGTTCCGCAGCACTACGTGGGCCTGCGTGTCGAAGAGCACCAGAACTTCATCAAGAACGTCTTTGAAGCGGTGGGCAAGTAGTGGCGGCAACCCTTGATGCCCTCCGGGCCAGCATTGAGCAAGCAGTGCAGCAGGGATTCCGACACCGGCTGCTTGCGCGCGGGCAATCCAGGGGGATGATTTGGCGAGACGGTGAACTGCCTGCGGACGCGCCCAACTTCAGTCCTGAGCTCTCCGACGATTTGCTTGGCTATGGATATTCCCTGCTCCAACAGGGAATGCGGTTCGCCGACCTTGGTGGAGAACCTGGCCTGTCTCGAGCAGCGTACGAGGTCGCTGCTGAGTCGCTTGAAGCTGTCGTGGCTAAAGGCCAGCACGATGAAGAACGCGACTTTCATCGCTTGGTTGCCGCGGCCGCATATCACCTTGGCCGCTTCTCCGCGCGCGCTTACTCCCTCCTTCACCGAGACCTCGCCGAAGCAAACCTGTCCCTGGTGGAGATGAGTCTCGCGAAACTGATGCTTCGCGACCTCGAGGGGCTCAGTCGAGATGTCGAGCAGTGGTTCCAAGAGGGCGCGGACACTGACGAGTCCTTGGTGGGCGGTCTTCAAGAGGCGGTCGGCGAGGGGGATGCGCCAGCGAGCAACGACCGCCTGGTCGATATCCTCACTACCGTGCTTCGCGGCAACTTCATGGCTGCACTGGCCGTGGCGCTATTGGCGCTGGAACGTGGAGAGCAGAGCCTTATGGAGCAGGCGAAGGGCCGCCTGACCTTGGGCCTTCAAACTGCGGCAGAACTCGCCCACGTAACCCAGTGGTGGTGCCACCGGCTTGCGATTCAGCTACTGGACGGACTGTGGAACACTAGTTTCCACCAGGTGCTCCCGCACGATGGCCCGCCCGGCGCCGATGTCGGTGAATGGAAGTACCTGCGCCGTCTGTTCATCTGCAGTCTCTACCGACGCAGCAAGTCCGAAGTGGAGTTGTGGCCATCCCAGCTTGAAGCGGCTGGCAAGGTCTTGGACTTTGACTCCAATCTCGTTCTTTCCCTGCCGACCAGCGCCGGGAAGACTCGCATCGCTGAGATGTGCATCCTGGCGTGTCTAGCACAGGGCAAGCGGGTTGTTTTTGTGACCCCGCTGCGGGCGCTCTCCGCACAGACCGAAGTTGGACTGAGGAAGACCTTCAACCCTCTCGGGAAGAGCGTGTCCAGTCTGTACGGCAGCATCGGAGCCAGCGGAGGAGATGTTGACGCACTGCGAACGCGGCACATCGTTGTCGCGACCCCTGAGAAGCTCGACTTCGCATTGCGTAGCGAGCCATCGCTCCTTGACGACGTCGGACTTGTCGTCCTCGATGAGGGGCACATGATTGGCCTGAGCGAGCGAGAGGTCCGCTACGAGGCTCAGATTCAACGCCTGCTTCGAAGGACCGATGCCGCGTCGCGCAGAGTTGTCTGTCTGTCGGCCATCCTGCCGGAAGGTGACCAGCTGGAAGACTTCGCTGCGTGGCTGACGAACGACAAGGCGGATGGTCTCATCAAGAATGCGTGGCGCCCAACCCGGCTTCGGTTCGGTGAAGTCGATTGGAAAGGACAGCACGCACAGCTGAACATCACGGTTGGCGACGAGAAGCCGTACATCCTGAAGTTCCTGACCGAAAAGAAGCCAACAAAGGGTCGGGCCAAGAAGATGTTCCCTTCAGACCAACGGGAGTTGTGTCTTGCCACGGCCTGGCGCCTCGTCGAAGAAGGCCAGTCCGTCCTGGTTTTCTGTCCCGAGCGCAGGTCGGTGCTGCCCTATGCGAAGCGCATCGTGGACATGCACAAGCGTGGGCACCTGGCTCCCGTTCTCGGACAGTCGGCTGATGTGCTGACGACTGCCCTTACCGTTGGGTCTGAGTGGTTTGGCCAGGACCATGTGGTTCTCAAGTGCTTGAAGCTCGGCGTGGCTGTCCACCATGGCGCCTTGCCAACGCCCTACCGAAAGGAAGTAGAGCGACTTCTTCGCGAAGGCGTACTTAAGGTGACTATCTCGTCACCGACATTGGCCCAAGGCCTCAACCTATCCGCTACCAGCCTGGTCTTCCATGGGCTGACGCGAGCCACTGAACTCATCGACATTGCCGAGTTCCGAAATGTCGTGGGGCGTGCCGGTCGCGCGTACATTGACATTGAGGGCTTGGTTCTCTGCCCCATGTTCGACAAGCAGTCTTGGCGACGGAAACAGTGGGGCGAGCTCATCTCCAGCGCCAAAGGTCGTGAGATGGAAAGCGGCCTGCTTCGGCTGCTTGTGACCTTGCTCAGGAGAATGCAGACAAAGCTCAATAGCACGGACCTGGACCAACTCGTCCAGTACGTTCTGGGCCAAGGCGCATGGGACTTTCCGGAGTTGGTTGGGGAGAGCGGCGAAACCGCCGCCGCCGAGAAAGACGCCTGGCGAACTCACCTGATGAGCCTAGACACCGCCATCTTGAGCTTGGTCGGTGAGCAGGAGTTTGACGAGAGCCAGATTGAAGCAAAGCTCGAGGAGCTCCTGACCTCCTCATTGTTCAGGCGGCGGCTAGCGCGCAGGAGCGAACCGGCTCAGAAGGTCATCAGTTTGGGGCTGTCGGCGCGCGCCAAGGCGATTTGGGCGGAGACCACCCCGCTGCAACGAAGAGGGTACTTTCTCGCCGGTGTGGGGCTGGCCACCGGACAAGAGCTTGACAAGCGAGCGCCGGAACTCGAAGAGCTCTTGCTCCGAGCCAATGTGTATGTTGGAACGGGCGAGTCTGAGTTGGCAGTTGAGGCTGTGACGGCGTTCGCTGAAATTGCCTTCGGGATTGCCCCATTCGCCCCACGAAGCTTGCTAGACGACTGGACTGCCTTGCTGCGCCTATGGCTGCTTGGACAACCACTCACCGCGTGGCTGGCTGGGGACAGCGATGACGCCATCACGTTCATCGAGCAGGCCTTTGTCTATTGCTTGCCTTGGGCGATGGAGGCCGTTCGTGTTCGCGCGGCAGTTCACGAGGACTTGTTCTCCGATGACGTCAAGCTCTCTGACTACCCTCATGCGCATGCTGTCGCAGCGCTTGAGACGGGGACGCTCTCGATACCGGCAGCACTTCTGATTCAGTCTGGGTTCGCATCGCGTTTGGCTGCGATACGCGCTGTCGAAACAACTGGCGCGGCCTTTGACTCGATGTCGGGACTTGAGTCCTGGCTCAAGTCCGATGCCCTCTTAGCGGCGTCGCAGGACGATGCTTGGCCAACCGTGGAGACCCGCGAGCTTTGGCTGGACTACGTTTCGAGCACGAGCGGTCCTGCTGGCAAGGCATGGGCGGCGACGAGCTACACAAGCCCAGTTCAGTGGACGGACGTTCCGATGCCTCCGGGCGTGCCGCTTCGGATAGGTGGCGGTGTTGGCCGTGAGCGAGCGGTTCTGCGTCCGGACTTTCAAGTCGTGGGCACGGTTCCGTGGACTCCCAATGCGGGGCGTCGCGGAGTCTTAATAGCGACTGCGGCTGGTGCCAACGACTCGGTGGACCTTCAGTACATTGGTCCCGAAGACCTAGTCAGTGAGTAGCTCAAATACAGAACAAATGGGGAGCAATGTAATGAATGCCGCGGATGTCGTATCCAAACCAAGCGGCAGATGCACAAGCATCGGTGCCTGTCACCAAGCCGCAGTCGGCTTTGGCATTCCGTCGGCGCCTGGCCTTCGTACTCGGCCCGCCGCCCCTCTGTACATGGCCGACCTAGGCACTATCCCCACCGGAGGGCGGCGCCCTATCCGTCATACTTTAGGTGAGGTGCATTGGGGCAAGCGTTAGATGTAGGGAGTGCTCCAAGACTGGATTCAAATAGGCAGAGACCTTGGCAACTCAACCAATATTTGCCCGGCTTCGAGCCGGCGCGAAAGAACTAGCGCGAGGGGCGAGTGGCGGCCGCAATATCACTCTTCGTGGTCATGCGGATATCGGCAATGGTGCGAGTCGTCTTGTTTTCGCGAAGCTGCTGGGTCCGCGCCGGCTCGCCAATGAGTTGGTGGCGTCACAAATGGCGAGAGCTCTTGGCCTGCTGGCACCCCAATCATTTGTCGTTCAGATGAGTAAGGAGAGCTTTCCGGACCTGTTCGCTCGAGAGCAAGTTGCGGTCGAGCATATTGTTGCTTTCGGCTCGGACGCCTTGCCTGGTAGCCCGCTCTCAAAGCAGGTGAATCTGGAGAACCCGGACCATGCCAAGGTGTTCTTCGATAACCTGAAGCAGTGGCAGCCGTTATGCGCGTTTGATTCTTGGATTGGAAATACGGACCGGCACTGCGCAAATATTGTCATGGACGGCGACTTCCGGTTGTGGGCCATCGACCATGACCGCGCGTTGGGCACTGACACACCGTTCAGCAGCCTAATTTCCAGACTGCCTCGTGAAAACAGGTTTCTTCAGGACCACGGTGGGAAACTTGAGCTGCGAATCAAACATGAGGTTTCTGCGGTCTCCCAGGAGCTTATGAAACGGGCAGGGATTCTTGACATCTTGGGCGAGGTGGCCGATAGCTGTGCCGACCGGTGGATGGCGGCCGACGATGTCCCCGCGCTGGTGGCCTACATAGAGCAGCGTCTGGAGATGGTCGACGAGCTTGTTTGCGAATCGCTCGGCATCCCGAGAATCAACTTGGCTTGAACCGATGAACTTTGCGACTCCAGTTGGAGACAGCCCGTTCCCAGACAAGCCAGCGCTCTCGCCCGTTTTGGTGGTGACGCTGTTCATTGAGCCGATGGACTTCTCGGGCGAGAGGCTTTGTGCCGGTGTGGTTGCTTGGGCCGGTGGGGAGGCGCTGCATTCAGGTGCACAGCACCTGCTGCGCTACGGCTGTGTGTACGGAGGAGCGGTCGCCACCCTTGAGCTCGTCGCCAACTTGGCACTTACGTCGTTACAGGAGCATTTGCTTGCGACTGGTGGGGCGCTTGACGGACTGAGCCAGTGGCGCGCGCCAGCGGCGAGCATTGCCATCGGAGAAGTGCGGGTCACGGAAGCGATATCGCTCGCTGAGGCCGTGACGCACGGGCTGCATGAGTTCTCTTCCGCGGCGGCTACGACACCTCGTGAGCCGCTCGCGCGCGAGAGCGAAGTCGTCGGCGACCGATACGCGTCGATGTCGTCCCGCCGGCTGGAGCGAGACATCCGAGATGTGATTGAGAAGACTGCTCCCCGATTGGCTGCGGGGTTCGCTCAGCAATTCGTGGTGCGAGAAGGCGCCCGCCCGCTTGTGCTGGGATTCTGCGGGCGACGAATTGTTGCCAACTTCGCGACCCTGCCTCGCAAACAGTTGTCAGCAGCGGTGCGTGTCTCGAAAGCCAAGTTGTGGGACTTGGAGCAAGCCCGTGACGGAGCAACGCGGGGATGGTTTGCCCAGGCGCCGCAGTCCTTTGAACTCCTGCTCAGTCTTCCAGCGGATGTTGTCAATGCTCCCATTGGTCCGTCAAGAGAGCCTCTTGCCGAGGCCTACGCCGAGCTTGAGTACGAGGCGGACCGCAAACAAATCATTAGCCGCCCGATATTGGCCGCTGCTGAAATGGCTCGCCACCTCATTGAGGTCGAATCGACATAAGTCCAAGAGTCGTCGGCTACTTGCTTGTTGAGGTCTTGGTTCCCATGCGCATCGAAGTCCTTTCTTGGAAATACACGACGGTGCGCTCATTGACCCGTAGTGCTACGGCTTTGTCGTTCGATGCGATGTAAATGCCGACGACGGGTGCGCCATCTTTGAAGTTGACCTCCATACACCCCTTCGCCAACTGGGAGGCGCTATTGCAAGCGATGTTCTCCAGCACCTTTGCTCCTTGGCTGCGGCCGGCGCTGTAGGCCACGAGTGGCAAGGCCAGAACGAGCATCGTGAACATCATCAGCATCACGGGAACCACTACCGTGGCCGTTGCTGTAACCCCACCTACTGCAGCGGAAAAGACGTTCGGGCGTTGAAAGTGCTTACGCGCCCAGGAGCGGGCGGATTCGGTCGCATTTTCTATCGGCGGCCACATCAACAATCGCACGCCCGCAGCAATAGCCAGGCCTAGCAACCCGGCGGTAAGGACAAGCGATGGCCCCTGAGAATTCAGAGCATCGAGTGCCTTGCCAAGGACAATGAACAGCATGCCGTAGTTGTTGAGCAATAACTCCATGACCTGCTGAGGAAAAACCTCTGAGGGAATGTCGAACACGGAAAGGTAGCCCACCCAGTAGAGCCAACCTACCAATGTGCCCACCGCCGTCAGACTTCCTCCGCCAAGGAGTAGGGCGGCGCCAACGCGATGCCATGATTGAGGCTTCGTCGTCGTGGCCGACTGTTCCATTGGCATCGCAGGTTGAGCAGTGCGCTCATCCGGCGGCGCGGCTGCAGCCTCCTCGTGCACCGAGGGTGTGGCGGATGACTCGATTGAAGACGTGCTGCTCATGGTGCGATTACCGGAGTGGCGACGGTGGCCGATTTGCCCAGCAGGGAGCTTGGGTTCGAAGCAGCGCAGAACGGGCAGTTCAGTGAGGCAGTGGCCTCAACTCCTTCGCGCTCGCCAGACAGCAGGTCCAGCAAGACGTAGTCGCCGGAACCATGCTGTGGCATGGCGTGCGGAGCGATATAGCTGCACAGAAACTCATTCATCGCCCTCGCGGCAACTTCGGCATTGAAAGTGACGACGGCAGGGCTCGGGGCCTGAACGCCATATCGTTCACGCTCTCGCTGCTCTTGCGATTTCGTCGCATTGGCAAGGGCCGCTCGGTCGATGAGACCGTTGCACCATAGGCAGCCCGAGCCCGGTCGAACATGCCGCACTGCGCCAAAAACGCCTCTCAGAACCTTCTCCTCCTCCGTCTGCTCGATGTGAACCTTGGTTCCCACCTGGACCATGGGGATGAAGAATTGCTGAGCGAGGGCGTTGCACGTCAGACGAGCTTCTGCCGTGTCTGCGGCCAGGAAAATGAAGTCGCAGTTCCGGAGTCGAACCGAAGTTGCGCCGCGCGCGACGTCACCAACGATGGCATCTACTTCGGCACCAGGGTTGATGCTCAACAACTGCCGCTTAGCGATTTC
>Ga0066487_100395_pt1 | contig 11966 bp, 8 predicted proteins | sample LakWasM129_HOW14_2_FD_59588 | JGI IMG/M metagenome (GOLD analysis project Ga0066487, IMG submission 59588) | Freshwater sediment methanotrophic microbial communities from Lake Washington under simulated oxygen tension - Sediment Metagenome 129_HOW14 | ecosystem: Environmental > Aquatic >... | reverse complement strand
GACCGCCGCCTTCGCCGGCCTTTCCGCCCTCGCCGCCAGCCTCTCCCCGCTGCGTGAACTCAGCGACTACACGTCGACCGAGCAGTTCATGCAGAAATACTACAAGGAGATGACGCCGGACGACATGAAGAAGGTCCTCCAGCGCATCACCAACGAGGTCGAGCACCAATACGGCATCCGCCCCCACGTCCGCGACCTCAAGCCGATGGACGGCGTGGAGTTCGTTTACGCGCTCAACCTCACGCGTTGCATCGGCTGCCGCAAGTGCGTGCACGCCTGCGTCGCCGAGAACAACCAGTCGCGCAGCCCCGAGATCCAATACATCCGCGTCCTCAAGATGCCGCACGGCTCGATGGACGTCGAGAAGGGCAACCACACCTACGACGACAAGGAGGTGCCGGACAAAGGCTTTTTCTACATGCCGATCCAGTGCCAGCAGTGCAAGAACCCGCCCTGCGTGAAGGTGTGCCCGGTCAACGCCACCTGGCAGGAGAAGGACGGCATCACGGTGATCGATTACGACTGGTGCATCGGCTGCCGCTACTGCGAGGCCGCCTGCCCCTATTGGGCGCGCCGCTTCAATTTCACCAAGCCCTCGATCCCGGCGGACCGAATCAATCCCGAGATGTCCTATCTCGGCAACCGCCCGCGCAAGCAGGGCGTGATGGAGAAATGTCACTTCTGCATCCAGCGCACCCGCGCCGGCCGCTATCCCGCCTGCCTTGAGGTCTGCCCCGTCGGCGCGCGCAAGTTCGGCAACATTCTCGATCCCAACAGCGAGGTCTCCTACATCCTCCGCGAAAAGCGGGTGTTCATCCAACTGAAGGAGGAAATGGGCACCTCGCCGCGGTTCTTCTACTACTTCGACAAATGAGCCCGAAGTTCATCCACCGGAATTTCGCAAAATGATCACCGCCACCCGCAACTATTTGGTCTTCCTCCGGCGGTGCGCGCGCATCGCGTTTGTCGGCGACTGGCGCTACTACGCCTGGATGGGAGTGCTCACCGTGATCTGCCTGCTCGGGCTCAACGCCTATGCCAAGCAGCTCGTCCACGGCCTCGTGGTCACGGGCATGAGTGACGAGGTGTCCTGGGGCGTCTATATCGCCAACTTCACCTTTCTCGTCGGCGTGGCCGCGGCGGCCGTGATGATGGTCATCCCCGTCTACATCTACGACAACGAGGAGCTGCACGACCTCGTCATCTTCGGCGAACTGCTCGCGGTCGCCGCGATCATCATGTGCCTCCTGTTCGTGACCGTGGACCTCGGCCGGCCCGACCGCTTCTGGCATCTCATCCCCGGCATCGGCCAGATGAACTTCCCCAAGTCGATGCTCAGCTGGGACGTCATCGTGCTCAACGGCTACCTGCTGCTCAACGTGCATATCTGCGGCTACCTGCTCTACAGCCGCTACCAAAACCGGATGCCTGCGAAATGGTTCTACATCCCCTTCGTCTTCCTCGCCATCATCTGGGCGGTCTCCATCCACACGGTCACGGCCTTCCTCTATGTCGGTCTCGGCGGCCGGCCGTTCTGGAACGCCTCCATCGTCGGCCCGCGCTTCCTCGCCTCGGCCTTCACCGCCGGTCCCGCCATCATCATCCTCGCGCTGCAGGTCATCCGCAGCGTCACGCATTACCGGATCACCGACAAGGCGCTGCTCACGCTGCGGGCCATCGTGCAGGTTTCGATGATCATCAATGTGTTCCTGCTCGTGTGCGAGGTGTTCAAGGAATTTTACTCCGGCACCACGCACGGCGCCTCGGCGAAGTATCTCTTCGTCGGCCTGCACGGCCACCACGCGCTCGTGCCGTGGATCTGGACCGCCATCAGCTTCAACCTCATCGCCATGGTCATCCTCTCGCTGCCCCTCAGCCGCAGCCTGAAATACCTCAACGTCGCGTGCGTGCTCAGCATCGTCGGCATCTGGATTGAAAAGGGCATGGGCCTCGTCATCCCCGGCTTCATCCCCACCCCGCTCGGCGCCATCGTCGACTACGTGCCGTCGATCAACGAGACGCTCGTGTGCCTCGGCATCTGGGCCTTCGGCCTGCTCTGCTACACCATCTTCCTGCGCATGTCCGTGCCGATCCTGCAAGGCCGCCTCGCCAAGTCCAACGAGGGCCAGCCGGAAATCCAGGGCGACGAGCCCGACACCCCCGATTCTCTCCCGAGTCCCGCGCCGCATTAACCGTCCGCCATACCCCACGCACCATGGCCACGCAACTCACCGCCACCGACGCGAAGCAGTCGCTCAACGCGCATGTCGCTGCGAAAGGCGCCGAGATCTTCGCCCGCTACGGTCCCGAAATCGGCTGGCCCCAGTTGCAAGCCATCCTGCAGGACCGTGCCTGCGTGCGTTATCCCTGCACGCTGGAGTTTGACAGCGCCCGGCTGAATCCCGGCGAGTTCGCCTACCCCGAGCCCAAGGGCGACATGCCCGAGGAGGGCTTCACGCTTTACGTTCATCCGGTCTATATGACGCAGCTGCCGATGGTGCCTTACCTCGCCCTCTACCAGCTCGTCACGGTGAACTACGGTGAATTCGCCTCGGCGGACGACGCCGAGACCTTCGCCTCCTATGCGCTCGGCCTCGACCGCGAGGAGTATTACCAGACGCTCTGCGGCCTCGCCGACCAACTCGGAGCCGGCATCGATCCCGGCTCCGGCCACCAGCCTGAAAGCGGCGGTTGCGGCTGCTCCGGCTAACCAACGAATTCTCCGTTACCCTCCCCCGTCAGCGAACCTACCAACGAGCGCATCTCATCTCCTGCATCAGCGATCTGTAGCGGCGGTCTGTGACCGCCGTCAAAGTCCAGGCCATGCATTCGGCGGTCACAGACCGCCGCTACAGACATCTCAACGCGTCCACCCCAGATAAATTGAGCGAGCAACCCTCCAACCGGCCCGAGCCGGCCCTGCCCGAGACCCTGCGCCGTCTCGAGCAACGACTGGCCCGCCTTGAGCAACACCTCCGGCTTCCGCCGCTCGAGGAGACCCCGCCCGCGACCGCCGGGTCCGTTGCTCCGGCCCCCGCGCCCCTGCTCGCGCCCGCGGTTTCCGCAGAGAGCGAGGAGGAACTCGAATATGTCGTCGGCCAGAAATGGTTCGCCGGCGTCGGCGTGCTCGTCCTGACCTGCGGCGTCGGCTTCGCCCTTTCCCTGCCGCTGGCCGGCCTGCCGTCGGCGGCGCCTTCCGCGGCCGGCTTCGCCCTCGCCGCGATCCTGCTGTTGGTCGCGCGGGTCTGGCGGAAATCATTCGAACTCGTGTCTGGCCACCTGCGCGGCGCCGCCATGGCGCTGCTGTTCTTCGCGACGCTGCGGCTGTTCTTCTTCGGGACCTCGCCGGTGCTCGCGATCGGCTCCCTCGCCGGCCGCGGCGTGCTGGCCGCGGTGGTGGTCGTCAACGTCGTGCTGGCGTGGCGCCGGCGGTCACCCTGGCTGCTCGGGCTGGCGATGGTGACGGGGTTGGTCAGCGCCATCGCCGTCGGAGCGCCGTTCGGCGTGTTCGTCACCGTCGCCGCTCTCGCCGGACTGGCCGCCTACGCGGCGGTGCGGCACGACTGGCCGGGCTTGCTGCTCGCCGCCTTCCCGGCGGTCTATGCCACCCACCTGCTCTGGGCCATCAACCGCCCGTGGTCGGGCCGCGCCTTTCACGTGCAGACCGAGCCGGCGGCGGGAACGCTCTTCCTGCTCGGCTACGTCGTGATCCTCGCCGCGGGCTCCTGGCGGCGACGCGAACGGGCGCACGAGGATCCGGCGACGATCCTGGCCGTGCTGCTGAATTGCGGCGCCAGTTACGGAATCTTCCTGTTACAGTCGCTCCGCACACCCGCCGCCGACTTTGCGGTGGCGCATCTGGCGGCCGCGCTGGTTTATCTGGGCTTGGCGGTGGCTTTCTGGCGGAGCGAGGCGAGCCGGATCTCGACTTTCTTCTACGCGATGACGGGCTACCTGGCGCTCAGCGCCGCCATCGCCCGCACCTTCCCCGCGCCCGACGTCTTCATCTGGCTGTCCGGCCAGAGCCTCGTGGTGGTCGTCACGGCGCTGTGGTTCCGCTCGCGCCTGATCGTGGTCGCGAACTTCTTCATCTATGTCTCGATCGTGCTGGCCTACATGGTCGTCGCGAAGGAGGAATCGGGCATCAGCCTCGGCTTCGGCGTCGTGGCGCTGCTGACCGCGCGCATCCTCAACTGGAAAAAGGAGCGCCTGGAGCTCAAGACCGAGCTGATGCGCAACGCCTACCTCGCGAGCGCGTTTGTCGTCTTCCCCTACGCGCTCTACCATCTGGTGCCCGGGGCGTATGTCAGCGTGTCGTGGGTCGGCGTCGCCGTGGTCTATTACCTGATGAATCTCATCGTGCGGAATCCGAAATACCGCTGGATGGGCCACCTGACGCTGCTGCTGACGGTGCTCTACGTGATTGTGGTCGGCATCACGCAGCTCGCCCCCGCCTACCGGATCATTTCCTTCCTGGTGCTCGGCACGGTGCTGGTCGTCGTATCGCTCATCTTCACCCAGGTGCGGGCGCGGCGGAAGCGGGAGTAGCCGAAAGCGCGGAGGCCACTGTAGGAGCGGCTTTATGCCGCGATCCGAAGATGGCGCCGCCCGCGAATCGCGGCATAAAGCCGCTCCTACAACCATACCAAGAAGGCGCAGCAAGACTGCGCCCCTACGGGTTGGATATATCCGGCCTCACTTCCCCTGGATGCCGCCGTTGTGGCAGTCGGCGCAGGTCAGATCCGCGTCGTATTCGCCGCCCGGGTGCTTGAACTCCAGGCCGGAGGCGTTGAGCGCGGTGAGCTCGGCACCCTTGCCCTGTGAGAGGATGACGTGGCAGGAAGTGCAATCGCTGGCGCTGACGGCCTCGCCGGCGGCGGTCTTGTGCTTGTCATCGTGGCAGCGGAAGCAGCCGGGCCAGTCCTTGTGCCCGATGTTGTTCGGGTAGACGCGCCAGTCGGCCTTGCGCTCGGGGAAGATGGTCTCGGCGTAAATCTTCTGCACGGCGGCGACCGTGGCGGGCACCTCGGGGCTGTCCTTGTATTTGGCCTTGATGAACTCGGCGATCTTCGCGGGAGCGTCGGCGGAGCCCGCGATGTCCTTCTGGAGCAGGGCCTGGACGGCGGTGCGCTTGATGTTGGGCAGGGTCGAACTGAGCGTGCCCAAGGCCAGGGATTTCTCGACGGCATCGTTGGCCGTGGGGAAGACGTGGGCCGGACGGTTGTGACAGTCGATGCAATCCATCACGCGGACGGCGGCGGCGGGCGGCTCGCCCTTGAACTCCTCGTTGCGGTAAATTTTCTGCGTGCCGTCCTTCTTGTTCGTGACACGCATCCAGACGATGTCCTGGCGTTTCTCGTCGGCGGCGTAGTATTCGACCTCGCTGTCCTTGCTCACGTGCCAGTGAATGCCGCTCAACGGCGTGCCTGGACGGCCCTCGTTGACCTTGAGGAGCAGGCGGACGCTGTAGGGCGTGGTCTTCTTGTCGGAAAGGTAGTGGTCGAAGGTGAGGTCGACGTTGCCGAGGAACTTCTCCGGCCAGTGGCATTTCTCGCAGGTCTCGCGCGCGGGCCGGAGGTTCTTCACCGGCGTGTCGATGGGGCGCTTGTAACTGTCGAGCGTGTAGGTGATGAGCTGGTGCGTGCCGTTGATCTTGGCCTTGACGAAGGCCGCGGCGCCGGAGCCGACATGGCATTGCACGCAATCGACCCGCGCGTGCCCGCCCCGCTGGTAGGTGGCGAACTCGGGATTCATGGCCTGGTGGCAGACCTGGCCGCAGAACATGGTGGACTCGGCGTAATGGAAGGTCTGGTAGCTGCCAAAGGCGCTGAGCAGCAGGAAAACCACGCCGCCCGAACCGAGGAGGATGAGGTAGCGGCGCTGCCCGGGGTCGGTGAAATCCAGCCGCCACTTGTCGGGCGCCATCGCATGCTTGATCGCCCAGCGGCGCTGGGCCCAGGCACCGAAGAAGGCCGTGGCGATGCCGGTGATAAGAAAGACCGGCGCGACGATGTAGGTGAAAATGCCGAGGTAGGGATTGTTATGGTCCCCGGTGAAATCCATCCACACCAGCAACGCGAACGAGAAGAGCGCGCCGATGGCGACGACCCCGCCGATGGCGCTGATCCAATTGTTGAAATTCGACCGGGGCTTCAGCACCGGCACGGGTGGCTTGTCAGTGGGTTCTGTCATGGGCGTGGAAGGATCGTAAAATTATGGAGCCACGGCGACCTCGCCGTGCTTTCGCAGAAAGCCGCAGCGGGGTCGCTGCGGCTCCAAGGAAGGAACGACCAACGAACGGCTCAGGCCTTGAACTTGCGGACGTAGGCGACGAGGTCCTTGATCTCGTCGGCGGAGAGCTCGTCCTTGAAGGCCTTCATCTTCTCCTTGCCGTCGATTTTGACGCCTTCGGTGATGGCCTTGACCATCTCCTCGTCCTTGAGTTCGGCCTGCACCTTGGCGTCGGTGTAGTCGCGGAGCTTGAGCTTCTTGCCGGTCTTGGTCTGGGCCTTGCCGTCCGTGCCGTGGCACGAGGCGCAGTTGTTGTCCCAGTTGTCGGCGGCGGGAGCGGCGAGCGCCACGCCGGTGGCGAGGGCCAGCGCAAAACTGGCAAGGGTTATTTTGGTCGTGGTTTTCATAGGAGAAACAAGTCGGGAGGTTGGAGGTTGTATGGTAGAAAAACGCGCCACCAAATGCGACAAGGATTTTGTCGTCGGGTTCGGCGTGGACGGGCAGACTGGGACCGGCCGTCAGGCCTTGAATTTGCGGATGTAGGCCACGAGATCCTTGATCTCGTCGGCGGAGAGTTCGGCCTTGTAGCCTTTCATCCTCTCCTTGCCGTCGACCACCACCCCGTCGGCGGTGGCTTTGATCATGTCCTCATCCTTGAGTTCGGCCTGCACCTTGGCGTCAGTGTAGTCGCGGATCTTCATTTTCTTGCCCATCTTCGTCTGGGCCTTGCCGTCCGTGCCGTGGCACGAGGCGCAATGGTTATCCCAGTTGTCGGCGGCCGGAGCGGCGAATGCCACTCCGGTGCCCAACGAAAGAGCAAGGCTGGTCAAGGCAACCTTGGTGCTCGTTTTCATCGTGTATGCGGGTTGAAATTACAGGGCGTAATCGAGGGAGACGTAGGCCAGCGGACCACGGAAGTTGGTGTTGCCGCCGGTGGTGTCGTTCTTGCTGTCGAAGTAGCCGACCTTGGCGTTGCCCATGATCCGGTCGGAGAACTTGTGCTTCACGCCGACGGTCACGGACACTTCCTTGGCGCCAGCGCCATAGGGCTGGGTGTAGAGCGCGAGCGACGGATAATAGTTGTCCGCCTTGTAGTAGGTGAACTGCACCTGCAGATCGTCGGTCTTGGAGAGCACGGTGCCGGCGACCAGGCTGCCGGTCACGTAGTTGTTATCGGAGCTGCCGATGAAGTAGTTGGCCGGGACCACGCCGGCGTTAGCCACCGAGAGGTTGTGCAGGCTAGCGGTCTTGATCGTGTTGAAGACCATGTCGGCATTGGCCTGGAGGTAGAACTGCTGGTTCGGATTCCAGTCCATGGTCACCCCGAGGTTGTGGGTGATCATATCCATCGAATCATACTCCGGATAGAGGGCGAGAAAGCCCGTAACCTGCCGCTGTCCCTTCTGGTAGATGTAGCGGGTGGTGAAGCTCAGCGTATTCGTGGGTTTGACCACGGCGGTCAGCTTCACGCCTTTGAGCTGCAGGTCCAACTGGTAGTTGTTGTCGTAGGTGGAAGCGGTGGGGGCATTGGTGTTCGTGTTCCAACCCGTCGCCTGGAAGCTGTGATCCTTGTAGAAGGCCTCGGCGCGCACGCTGAGCGCCGACTGCGCGCGCCAGTTGGCGCCGACCGTGTAGTCGTAGTTGTCCTCGGACACATCCCGGTAAATGACGCCCGCGAACGAGGTGGTGGCGGGGTTGTAGGCCGGCGTCTGGTTGTCGGTGCCGGTGCCCTTTTTGTGGCCGATGGTCGCGTAGAGCGACAGGTTTTGGAATCCGGTGTAACGCAGATCCAGCACCGGGGTCAGCGACTTTTCGTGAACGACCGAGTTCTGCAGGCGGCTCGTCGTGGCGAAAACCGGCGGGTTTGCCGTGCTGGCGGTCACCACATCGAAGGTGCTTTTGCCGGACGCATTCTCATCCCCGCTCGCCACGGCAAAATTGGCGGTGAAGTCGCTGCTGACCTTGTAGTCGAGCGCGAGCTTGCCCTTCCACCCGTCCACCTGGCTGCGGCCGACGAGGTTCTTGACGGCGTAGGCGGTCAGCGTGCGGGTCAGATTGCCCGTGATCGGGGCGTTCGTGACCGTCATGCGGTCCCCGGAGGAGGTCGCGGTGACATGCTCGTATTTGACATCGGCCAGTAGGTCCATCTCGGGCGTGAGCTCGGTGACGGTCGTGAGGACGACGGCCTTGGTCGTGGTGTCCTGGATGTCATAGGTCGATTGGTCGACCTCATTGTTGAACGACATCCATTGACTGGCGGGAGTCACGAAGGCGACGGGCGCGACAATGACCGTCGCACCCGGCAGCACGCCCAGCGTTTCACCGGAGAAACGGGTGACGTAGTGGAAGTTGTTCTTGCTGGATTTTTCGCCGACCAGGGCCAGCTGCGCGACGGTCTTGCCCATCGTGTGCTTGACCGTGCCTTCCAAGGCCTGGTTGCGCTCGTCGACATCGAAATAGCTGGGCGTATTCTTGCGCACGGTGGCGTTGCTGTTGCTGGTCGCGCTCACGCCGACCACGCTCAGGCCGCCGTTGAGCATCCGGTAGGTTTGGCCGGAGTTGTCGCTGTCGCCCCAGCTGATGGAGTCTTTCTGGCCGTTGCGCATGCCGTCGGTGTAACGGAGGGTGAACTCGGGGGCATTGGGACGGGCGACCTTCACTTCGGCCCAAAACTCACCGCGATCCAGGTGCAGATCCTGCGGGTTCAGCTTCATGAAGGAGCCGGTGACGGGGAAGAAGCCGCCCACGCCGTCGTAGAACGTGCGGAAGCGCTTGTAGCCGATGTCGAAGGAGCCGACTTCGTTTTTGTCCAACTTGAGGCTGAGGAGGTAATCCTCGGTCTGGGACAAAGCGCGCCCGTCAATCGTCAGCGAAGTGTTTTCGGCCACATCCTTGAGGAGATGGAGATCCTCGATGCCGAGACCACCGTTGCTCTTTTGGCGGGTGCGGTTCTGGAAAGCCGCTTCATCACCCGAGATCGAGGCGGCCTGACCGGAGACCTTGATGTAGCTGTCGAAGGTGGGGAACGCGTCGGCCGACAGGGCCTTGTCAGCAGCCAAGGTCCGGACGCTGCCGAGAGTGAGCACAGCGCCGGCCAGCAGAGCCGAGTTGCGAATGAATTGGGAAAGGAGTGCTTTCATGGTAGGCAAGGTTGGCTGGTTCAATAGCGGAAGTGGTTGTTGGCGTTGGAACCGTGGATTGCCTCGTGGCAACCCGCACTCCAGCAGGCACCGCGCTGGGCGTCGGAGGAGTGCAGTTCACCGGTGTGGGCTACATTGAACCGACTGCTGGTGCTGATATCGCCGGGCGCGCTCGCGGGGGGCATCGTGAGATGGCAGCGGAGGCAGAGGTTGACGTCGCGGGCGACGAGCATCTTCTGGTTCACCGTGCCGTGCGGGTTGTGGCAGGCGACGCAGCCTTCCTTCACCGCGCCGTGTTCAAAGACGAACGGTCCCTTCTGGGCCACGTGGCACTTCGTGCAGGTCTCGTTCATCTTTTCCATCGCGGCGCCCGAGCCCTTGATGGCGTTGCCTTCATGGACATCGTGGCAATCCACGCAGGAAACCTTGCCGGCGAGGACCGGATGCGAATTCGGCAGGCTGAACTCACCGCGCTTGTCGAGGTGGCACTGGAAGCAGGCCTCGGGCGACTTGCCCGGGTTGACGATGGTGGCCTTGCTGCCGCCGATCTTGACGTGCAGCGAGCCGGCTCCGTGGCAGGACTCGCAACCGATGTCCATGCCGTTCGCGTCCTTCATCGCCAGCTTCGCATGCGTGGCGGAAGCAAAATGCCCGGTCTCTTTTTCATGGCACTCGACGCATTTCTTGGAACCGACGAAGGTTGCCCCTGCCACTTGCGGTGGGGCAACGACGGTTCGGTCGGCGACCACGCAGGAAACGAGAAGGAGTCCCCACGCGGCGACTCCTCCGAAAATCAAGGTGCTTTTGGTCCAATTTCTGGGTGTGCTCATGACAAGATGCTTTGGGTGTAACAAGGCTTGGTGTTTTGCGTGGATGGCTTGGCGATGTGTCACATTGTGCCACATACTCCTGAGCGGCACTCCGCATCGCTTGCGGAGGTTTGAGCGCCCTTTGCGCAGAAATTGCGCTGGGTAAAAAGGTCCCGCTGCAAAATTTCTACTCTGAAAATCGCTCGGCTAATGGCGGATAACCTGCCCTTCTGCTCCGCGCTTCCCTCCGCGCCTCGATAAGTTGGCGACCCGCGGTTCTCAGACGACGCCGGACCGGTTTCCCAAAAATCCGACCGGAAAACTTTTGCGGCCCGTGCGTCGCGGCGCGGTTCGCGCAGCCGGACACAAAAAGCCCCGGCGCGGATTCTCCGGCCGGGGCGAGGGTTTCTTCCGTGAAACGGTCCGGGATCAGAAGCGATACTGGACCCGCGCGGACACGATATGCGCCTCGTAATCGGCGAGCGTGCCGACCGCATCATCCGTGTTTTTGGCGTAGGCATAGCGGACGGTCAGCGAGGTGCGGCTGTCGATCCGGCGGAACCACGTGAGGCCGATCTGTTGCGTCCGCGCATTGGTGCCGTAGGCAAGGGAGTTGGCCGAGTTGTCGATGAAGTCGTTGAACGCCTTATAGAGGCTGTAATCAGCGTAGATATCGGAACCATCATCGATCGCGTAGCCGGTGCTGAGGGTGAAGTTCAGGTAGTTGGCATCGCTGTTCTTCACCTCGTTGGCGGCGGCGCCCGTCAATCCGACGGCGGGAGTCGTCGTCGTGTCCCACACATAATTGACCGTGCCCTGGACAAACCAGCGATTGAGCGGATTGAGCGAGACCGTCTCTGAGATGATGTGGCTGGTCATCTTCGCGCTTTCGTTGAACGCCAGTCCGATTTCCTGGGAGCGGATGGTGGATTGCTGGTAGTCATAGCGCGTGACTGTGCGCAGGATCGGGCTCACCCGCCAGGAGTAGCGGACATTGAAATCGTTGGTCTCAAAATCCTGGTTGGCAATGTAGGCGGGATAACGGTCGCCACTCGGCAGCCCCGCGGCGGTGAGGATTGCCGTGCTGTCACGGGGCGAGTTGTAATCATTCTGCCGGGCCTTGAAGTAATACTGCGCGGCGATCGAGGTGCCGGGAGTCGGATACCAGTTGGCCGTGGCGGAGAGTTTCTGCGAGTGCCGCTTGAACTCGGTGTCGCGGTCGATCGTGACGGCGGCCGCCGGCGTGCCGGGTTCGTCGATTTCCTTCTCGGTGAGATCGCCGGTCGCCTGCACCAATTCGGCCTTGAAGTTGAGCGCCACGTTCTGGATGCCCTTATAGCGGGCCTCGACGGTTTCCGAGAGGTTCTTCCATGACTTGGCGCTTTCGGAGCCGAGTTCCGTGATGGTGGTGGACTTGTTCGCCTGGACGGCGGTTTCCTCGAAATCGGCGTGGCTCGCCCAATCGATATTCTCCATCCGGAAGGACGGAACGATGAACCAGTTCTCGTTCGGTTGGTAGAGGGCGCTGATGTTGCCGACCGTCTGCTTCATCTCGGTGCTGCCGTTCACCCCGTAGAAACCCTCATCATGGAATTGCCGGTTGGCGGGCGCCGGATCGAACACCGAGTCGTAATCCGGACCATAGATGCGGCTGCCACTGATCGTGCTGTCGATCTTGCTGTTGGCGACTGCGGTGGTGACCGTGAGGGTCTCGTTGATCTTGTTCACATAAGAGCCACGCACCATGAAGAGATCGTAGTCCCGCCCTTCCTTCTGGGTGAGATAG
>Ga0066487_100394_pt1 | contig 11977 bp, 6 predicted proteins | sample LakWasM129_HOW14_2_FD_59588 | JGI IMG/M metagenome (GOLD analysis project Ga0066487, IMG submission 59588) | Freshwater sediment methanotrophic microbial communities from Lake Washington under simulated oxygen tension - Sediment Metagenome 129_HOW14 | ecosystem: Environmental > Aquatic >... | reverse complement strand
ATCAACGACGAGATCAGCGTCCCGTAAATGAACGGCCAGGCCCCATATTCATCCGTCACGGGATCCCACTTCGAGTCCGCCAGAAATCCCAGCCCGAACTTGCTCACCGCGAGGTGCGCACCGTGGTAAAGCTCCCAGCCGACCAAAAAGATCAACCCGACGATGGTCAGGGCGGCCAACAGGGTCAGCCAGCGGAAGGCCGCATCGGGCCAGCGGCGAGGCGGCGAAAACTGGGGGACGGCCGGAGCGTCGGAGGCGTTGGGCATACGGTCAGGTTAATGAAAACGGAGGGTGTGGTCTCACACCCTCCGTTGACGAACCATATAATGTTACAATCAGGTGAACTGGCCGGCTCAGTATTTGATCTCGCTAACGCGCTGGAGCACACGCTGCTGCACATTGGCGGGCAACGGCGAGTAATCGAGGGTGGTGGCCATCTTTTCGCCCTCGTTGTAGGCCCACTTCAGGAACTGGACGAGCTTGGCGCCCTTGGCGCTGTCCTTCTGCTCCTGATAGACCAGCAGCCAGGTCGTGCCGGCGATCGGATAGGCTTTCTCGCCCGGAGGATTGACCATCGAGAAACGGAAGTCGTCCGGGATGGTAGCCGTGGCCAGCGCCTCGGTGACGCTGTCGAGGGACGGCGTGATGTAGTTGCCGGCGGAGTTTTTCATCAGCGCGTAGGGCAGCTTGTTCTGCGTGGCGTAGGCGAGCTCGACGTAGCCGATCGCGCCGGGCGACTGCTTGACCTGGCCGGCGACACCGGCATTGCCCTTGCCGCCGAGTCCGACCGGCCAGTTGACGGAGGTGTTCTTGCCCACGCTCTTGCTCCACTCGGAACTCACGCTGCTGAGGTAGTCGGTGAAGATATAGCTCGTGCCGCTGCCGTCGGAACGGTGCACCACCAGGATGTCCTGATCGGGGATGCTGACACCGGGATTCTGGGAAACGATGGCCGGATCCGACCACTTGCGGATCTTGCCGAGGAAGATGTTCGCGAGGGTGGCGCCGTCGAACTTGAGCGTCGGGTTGCCCGGCAGGTTATAGCTGACCACCACCGCACCGGCAACCGTGGGAATGTGGAGGAGCTTGCGGGGCGCCTTGGCGAGGTTCTCGTCGGACATCGGGCCGTCGGACGCGCCGAAGTCCACCGTCTCAGAGAGGATCTGCTTCTGGCCGCCGCCGGAGCCGATGCCCTGGTAGTTGAAACGCACGCTGGGGTCGACCTTGGCGTATTCGTCAAACCACTTGGAATAGATCGGCTGCGGGAAGGTCGCACCGGCGCCGTTGATCAGCATCTGCGCCGAGGCGGAGGTGAAGGCGATGAGACCGGTGAGACCGGCAATGAGGAGTTTTTTCATGATAGGAACGGGAGGTTTTGACTGGGAGAACTGGCGAGGAGGGGAAAGAAGTGACGGACCGCAGCGCGCGGCCCGTCACAGGTTCGGGTGATGGTGGATCAGAAGTTGAGCTGCATCATGCTGCGGACGCCCTGGACCGTGGCCTTGGCGGGGGCGCCGGTGACGGTGTCCTTCGACTCGCCGGCGATGTAACCGAGCTGCCACTTCGTGTCGTTGCCGCGGAAGTAGTAGTTGAAGCCGACGAACAGCTCGCTGAGCTTGTTCATCGTGCCGCCGGACGGGGCCGAGCGGATGAGGTCACTGGTGGTCAGACCACGGCCGTCGGAATCGACATAGGAGTAGCGCGCCACGTATTCGATGTTACCGACCTTGTAGGCGGGCTGGATGGACCAGGCGCTGCTGGACGAGTCCTGGGTGGCGGAGACGCCCTTGTCGTTCTTGCTGCCGAAGTATTCGAGCTGCAGGTCGAACGCGCCGCTGGTGAATTGGGCGAAGGCGTTGTAGACGGTGAGATCGTTGCCGGCGCCCAGGGTCTTGCCGCCCTGATCAGGCAGGAAGCCGACCGAACCGCTGACGACGAAGGTGCCGCCCTCCATCTTGCCGCTATAGCCCAGGTTGCCCCAGTAGGCCACGTTGTTGTTGGCCGCGGAACCTTGGGAGGTCACGCCGGCTGCGGACTCGTCGCGCTCGGGATTGGTGAGGGCGACGTTGTAGAACAGGCCGCTGGCGTCCTTGCCGCCGAGGAAGAGGCCGGTGCGGTAGCTGCCGGCGCCGAGACGGCGGCCGTTGTTGCCTTCCACGAAGAAGCGCGTGCCCGGGGAACGCTCGATCGCGCGGAGGTTGCTGCTGGAGGTATACCATTCCTCGAGACCGAACGGCACTTTGCGGAAACCGGCGTCCAGCACGAACAGGTCGCTGCGCTTCCACTGCACGAAGGCGGCGTCGAAGGTCGAGCCGGCGAAATCGTAGTTCAGGTTGCCCGACCAGCCCTCGCCGAGCTCGGCCTTGGCGCCGAGATACATCCGGCGCATGAAAAAGTGGTTGGTCGAGACCGGGTCGGCGGCCGTGCCGTCGATATCGGTGCTGAGGCCCGCATATTGGATGTGGAAGCGTCCGCTGATCGTCAGCTTTTGCAGGAACTTGCCCTTGGACGTGGCGACATCGTTGGCCGATTCGCTCTTGGCGAGATCCTTCTGGATCTTGGCGGCTTCGTCCTGGTTGAGGATGCCCTTTTGAATAAGGACATCGATCAGGGCCTTGCTGTCCTGGGCGCAAGCGAGGCTGGCGCCAAAGAGGAGGCCGGTCAGCGTGAGCAGTTTGGATATTTTGGTGAACATGTGGTGGATTTTTTGCCGGTGTATGGGATGCGTCCCGGCGATTGGGCCGAAACGCGAGCCGGAGAATAGGGGGCGGATGTTACGGTTTCGTGACGCCCGTGTGACGAAGCGGCAAAATGCCCCCAATCAGGCCACTTGCGTGACGGGCAGAACTTGGAACCAACCCCGGCCGCTCCGGTCCCCTGCCGGGCCATCCGGCAGGCCAGGCAAAATGCGCTCGCCATCCGGGCAGGCCTTTCCACGTTGAATGCAATGTCCCAAGTATCAGAGCTGACCGAAGAAGTGACGGCTTTGGGCGCCCAGATGTTCAAGGTGCGCTTCCCCTTCGTCCACGAACTGCGGCAATACTCGTGGGAGAAATTCCGGGCCGATCTGCTCGCCGGTGCCACCCTCACCTTGGTCTCGATCCCGCAGGCGATCGGTTTCGCCCTGATCTTGAACCTGCCGCCCCAGCCGGTCATCGCCGCCGTCATCATCGGCGGCTTCGTCGGCGCCCTGTTCTTTTCCTCCCACCACCACGTTTTCGGTCCGACCAGCTCGATTTCCCTGATCGTGGCCGCGACTATCACGGCCAATTCCTCCGCCAGCGGGATGGAGCCGCTGCAACTCGCCATCTACCTCGCCTTTCTCATCGGCCTGATCCAGTTTCTCGCCGGACTCCTGAATTTCGGCGAGATCACCAAATTCATCTCCCGCTCCGTCGTCGTGGGCTACAGCACGGGCATCGGTGTGCTGCTCATCGGCAGCCAGCTGCACAACTTGCTCGGCTACGACGTCGGTCCCGCCCAGAATTTCATCACCAACGTCTGGCAGGCGGTGGTGAATCTCGGCACGCTGGCGATCCAGCCGTGGGCGCTCGGCATCGGTCTGCTGACCCTCCTCGTGTTCACCATGGTGCGGCGGTTCCGGCCGCGCTGGCCCGAGGCGTTGATCGGTCTCGCCCTGCTCGGATTGGCCGCCCGGATGTTCACGCTCTGGGTGCCGACCGCACCGTTTCGCCTGGTGCAGGATGAAGGTGCGCTGCACGCGATCATCCCCGCGTTTGCCGGCTTTCATATCGGCGAACGGAAACTGCACCTGCTGCCGGAACTGGCCGGCACGGCCATCGCCATCTCGATCCTCGGCATGCTCGAGGCCGCCTCGATCACCAAGGGGCTCGCCGGCAAGAGCGGCCAGAAGATCGAGCCCAACCAGGAACTCATGGGCATGGGCGCGGCCAACATCGCCTGCGCCTTTTTCGGCTGTGTGCCGGGCTCGTCGTCCTTCGCCCGCTCCGCCGTCAACTTCCAAAGCGGCGCCCGCACCCAGATGTCCTCGATCCTCAGCAGCTTTGTCGTGCTGCTCGTGCTCCTCTTCGTGACCCCGGTGTTCAATTTCATCCCGATCGCCGCCCTGGCCGCCCACCTGATCCGCGTCGGCGTGAAGATGATCAACCTGCACCAGATCCGCATCGCCTGCCGCTCCACCCGGTCCGACCTCATCGTGTTTGTCGTGACCCTCGCCTCCTGCCTGCTCCTCAAGCTGGACACGGCCATCTACGTCGGCATCGGCGTGGCGCTCGCCCTGTTCCTCCAGAAGACCAGCACGCCCACCCTCGCCGAATACGCCATCAATCCCGAGGGCAACCTCGCCGAATTGCGCGATCCCTCGCAGCGACCGCACCCGCAGATTTCCATCATCCACGTCGAGGGCGACCTCTACTTCGGCGCCGCGGACCTCTTCCAGGAGGAGGTTCGTCGCCTCGCCGAAAACCAGGACATCCGCGTCTTCATCCTGCGGATGAAAAACGCCCGCCACCTCGACGCGTCAACGGTCATGGCACTTGAGACCCTCAACGATTACCTCCAGCAGACCGGCCGGCATCTGATCATCAGCGGCAGCAACCGCGACGTCACCCGCGTGCTGCAGCAAAGCGGCCTGCTCGCCCAGCTCGGCGAAAACAACCTGTTCCCCGCCGAGGCCAACCCCACCGTGGCCACCCGGCGCGCGCTCCAACGCGCCCGCGAGCTCCTGCCCTCCGAAAAACCCGAGGTGCGCATTTTCTACGACACCAAACACCTGCCGGTCGACTCCGCCCCGACTCCGCCGCCACCCGCCACCCCGCCCGCGCCGACGACGGGCTGATACCAGCCACCATTCGCTTTTGGCTGATCGAGTCGGGAATGGAGGCGGGGTGCCTTCACCCCGCGGGTTATCATTTTCGCTACCGACGCCTCGCCGGGCGAGAGCACCCGGCCCACAAGTATCCGGCCCCAAAGTTTAAAACCACAGGGCGACTGGCATGAGGAATCAGCTGCCGGCCACCGGGCCGTCAGCGGGCGCCAGAGCGCGGCACGTGCCAGCGCGTCCCTCCAATCCGGAAACGATCGGGCAACTGCTTCACAGTGGTAGCGGCCCGCTGGCAGCTCCAGTTCGGCTTTATGCGGCATCGAGCCAACCTCATAAAGCCGCCCCCAAATAATCGAACCTTGAATCCGAAGACCTTGCCGCATTTCCTGCCCGCATGATCGGAAATCCAGTTCGGCCTTCGGCTTCGGCTGAATAACACTGATCAGCAGAAGAAAGATGAAGAAGACATACATCGTGGCTGCCGTCTGCGCCGCGTATCTTTCAACCTGGGGACTCACGGTATTCTACGGTGATCTTTGGCTTGGCCGAAACACGATTTCTAAAGCGAATGCAGAATGGCAGTATTTCCAATCCAAGGGGAGCCGCCACTATGCTTGGGACGCGGGTCCGCGGGTAGCGGTGCGGTGGGTCACATATCCCGCGCCCTTTGTTGTTCGAGCGGAGATTGATCGGTCCATCGGCACCTTTAACGGTAAAGGCTCAGTTTCGCTTTATTTGGTGACGCCGTGGCGCTGTTGGTCCTTCTTCGAGCGAGTGATTTGGATCTCATAGCAGCGTCGATCTTAGTCGCCCACAGCGCAACGCCCTTGCTCTCACCTGATTCGCCCATGATATCTCCGCTCCACATGGCCCCGTATTTCAAAAGAGACGGCTCGCCCGCTCAGCGGGCGTGGTTGATCTGAAGCGATCGGCCGAAGAAGACATGGTCATCGCTCCCGACAAAGTTGACGCTTACCTTCAAGCCAAGGGCATTGCCTCGCGCATGAGCGATCCTGAATGGTCTTCGGCGATTGAAGTGCTGTCACAGTATATAGGTGGAGGGCGAGCATTTCAGGTAAAACTCTTGCACCAGAAGGAAGATTCGTTGCGGCGTTTTAGTTGTAGTTTTCCTGAGTCCATCCCGCAGCCATACCGATTTATCGATTACATCCGGTTTGTCGTTGGAGACTCGTCTTCAGAAGTCGATTTGATTTCCACGCTGAAGAATCGAGCCATTCCGTTTCACCTCGTGCGTGAGAAGAATGGACCTAACGAAGATGATGTGGTCTCCTTGATTTACGTCGGTCCATCCAAGTAAGATGAACAAAGATAAGCAATGCACAGCGGGCGAGCTGGCGGCGGACATCCAGAATGGCCGACACAGCCGCACCGGGCGGTTCTGATCTGAGCTGGCTTCGGGGGATCAACCCCGGTGCGCATCAGCTGCCGGCCACCGGGCCGGTGGCGGGCGCCGGAGCCGGCAGCGCCACCACGGCGTTCAACTGCTCGGCCTCGCCCGTCTCCACCGCACTGAGCTGGATGAGGCTGTTGAGCGAACTGAAGTGCTTCGTCCACTCGAAGTCGCCCGAGTGTCCGCCGACCACCTGGTTGAACAGCTGCTTCTTCTCGCCCTTCAGCGCCTGGATGCGCTCCTCGATCGTGCCGGCCGTGACCATGCGGTAAACGAACACCGTGTTCGTCTGGCCGATGCGATGCACGCGGTCGATGGCCTGGTCCTCGACCGCCGGGTTCCACCACGGGTCGAGCAGGAAGACGTAATCCGCCGCGTGGAGCGTGATGCCGGTGCCGGCGGCCTTGAGGCTCACGAGCATCGCTGCCGCGCCCTGCGCCGTCTGGAAATCCCGCACGGGTTTCTGCCGGTCCACCGTCATGCCGGTGATCTCGTAGCGCGGCAGCTCCGGGTAATGCTGGTCGAGGGCCGTGCGCACGCGGTTGAGCAGCGTCACGAACTGGGAGAAGATCACGACCTTGTGCCCGCTGGCGACGACCTCGACGAGTTTCTCGATGAGCAGTTGCAGCTTGCCGCTGTCCGTCAGCGGCGAGTTCAGCCAGGGCAGCAGATCCGGATCGCAGCACACCTGCCGCAGGCGCGTGAGCAGCGCGAGGAAACCGAAGGACTTTTCGCGCAACGCGAGCGTGATGTCCTCGCCCAACCGCGCCAGGCCCTCGGTGCAGATGCGGGCATACTCGGCGCGCTGCACATCGGTCAGCGGGCAGAGCAGGTCCATTTCCACCTTCGGCGGCAGCTCCTTCGCCACCTCGTTCTTCGTGCGGCGGAGGATGAACGGCGCGACCTGCTGGCGCAGGCGGTGCATCGTGCCCTCGCGATCCTGGATCAGGGCGGACTCGAACGTCGCCCGCGAGCCGAGCAGGCCGGGCAAGAGGTAACGGAAGATCGACCACAGATCGAGCTGGCGGTTCTCCAGCGGCGTGCCCGTGAGGACGATGCGGTGCTGCGTCTTGATGGCGAAGCACGCCTGCGTGACCTTGGCGTCGGGGTTCTTGATGAACTGGCCCTCGTCGAGGATGGCGTAGCCAAAGTCGACGGAGTCGAGCAGTGCGCGGTGCTTGCGCAGCTGGGTGTAGCTGGCGAGCCAGATGCACGGCGCCTTGTTGGTCGTGAAATCATTGCCCGACTTGAGCGTGTCGACCTTGGCATCCGGGTAAAACCGCGCCAGCTCCTCGCGCCATACGGGCACGACGCTCGCCGGGCACACCACCACGTGGCGGCGCTGGCTGAGCGGCCGCGACTGCAGGAGCGCGATCACCTGCGCCGTCTTGCCCAGGCCCATCTCGTCGGCCAGCAGGCCATGGCAGTCGGTCTCGCACAGGTGGTGCATCCACTCGACGCCCCGGCGCTGGTATTGGCGCAAAAACTCCGGCAGCACCGGCGGCGCCACGGGCGGGGCCAGCACTTTCTGCCGCCAGGCCTCGATCTCGGCGCCGAGGGTCACCTTGATGCGGCTGTCGTTGAAGAGCGAAAAAATCAGGTAGGGCGGGATGGCACCGCCGGCCTGCGTCTCCTCGACGTTGCGGCGCCACTGGTTGAAGCTCTCCCATTTCTCCGGCGTCATCGTGACGATGCCAAGGTCGGGCAGCAACATGGGCGTGCGGCCGTGCTTGAGCAGCGCGGCCGCCTGTTCCTCCGTCAGCAGTTTTTCCCCCGCGCGGAAAATCCAACGCAGGTTCAGGCCGGCGCTGTTGCGCTTGTCGGCCACGGCCTCGATCTCGATGGCGCGGGCACCCTCCTTGAGGTTGTCCACCTTGACGTCGAGCTCGACGGCGAACTGTTTTTTCCAGTGCGGCAGGAGGTCGCGCAGGAAGCCGGGGATATCGGCCAGCGCATCCAGCGCGTAGGCGTGGGTGGTCTGGTTGTAGCGGAAGTGGGCTTTGCGGGCGTAGGTCGCCAACGCGATGAGCTTGGCGCGCTCCGCCGCCGTCGGATGGTTCGTGGTGTTGCCCAGCGCGGGGACGCGGCTGCGTCCCTGCTTCCAGTAGGCGAGGAAGACCAGACCGTCCAACGTGGTGGTGAAACTGAGCAACAGGTCGCGGGTGGGCTGGTTCGGGTCGGGCTTGGCGCCGTTTGTGCCGTTGGTCGCGCAATGGCCGTTTTCGCCATTGGCCCGGTTGCCCTTGGACGAACCGCCGGGGAGCAGCGCGGTCATCTCGTCCACCAGCAATTCCTCGATCTCGTGCAGGCCGGCGACGGCGATGGCGTTGGCCAGCATCTCGTCCGTCGAGGAAGAGCGGACCTTGATCGTGTCGCCATCCCACTCAATGACCGCGTATTCCTCGCGCTTCTCGACCTTGCGGTGGATGATGGCGTCCTTGGCGCCGAGTTCCAGTTCGCGAATCTCGCCGTCGCGATACATGTCATGCCCCCGTTCGACGTGAGCCGCGTCGAACTGTCCCTCCCAGTCCGCTTCCAGGCGGTTGAACCAGAATTCGAGCGATTGAGGAGTGTAGATGCGCTTGGGCCCGTGGGTTTGCATCAAGCTAAAGGCGAAACGTTAGAAACCTTCGCGCGCCTCGTGCAACCACTATTTGCGGAAAATCCCACCGGATCTTCCCAAGGGTAATTCACCCAATCGTCACCCGTCCGCCACGGAGTGTTAACACTTTACCGGCATGCTGGGGTCGCGCTCGACGGTTGGTCGGTCACCGCCGCCCGGGCCAACCCGATTGAACCTAGTCTTCGTAACCGAAACCTATTCTCCCGAAATCAACGGTGTCGCCATGACGCTGGGTCGTCTCGTGGACGGCCTCGCCCAACGCGGCCACCGCGTCACGATCATCCGCCCGCGCCAGCGGCACGAGTCCGCGCGTTTCAGCGTGACCCAGCGCGTCGCCTGCCGGCAGGTGCGCCTGCCCGGTGTCCCGATCCCCGGTTACCCGCAGCTCCGGCTCGGCCTGCCCGCCGGCCGCCGCATGCGCCAGCTCTGGACGCTCAGCCGGCCCGACCTCGTGCACGTCGCGACCGAGGGTCCGCTCGGCGCCTCCGCCATCACCACCACGCGGGCGCTCGGCATCCCGGTCACCTCGAGTTTCCACACCAACTTCGACCAATACACCCGCGACTACCGCATCGGCTGGCTGAAGCCCTTCGTGGCCGCCTGGCTGCGCCACGTCCACAACCGCACGCTCCGCACCTTCGTGCCGACGCGCTCGCTGCTCGCCCGACTCGAAGGCGACGGCTACACGAATCTCCGGCTGCTTTCCCGCGGCGTCGACACCGCGCTCTTCAACCCGGCCCGGCGCGACGAAACCCTGCGCGCGTCCTGGGGCGCCGCTCCGGGCGATCCGGTCATCCTCCACGTCGGCCGGATGGCGGCGGAGAAGAATTACCCCCTGCTCTTCCGCGCGTTCGACGCCATCAAGGCGACCGAGCCCCGCGCCCGCCTCGTGCTGGTCGGCGACGGGCCGATGCTTTCCGACTACCAGCGCCAGCGGCCGGACATCGTGTTCACCGGCTTCTACACCGGCATCAATCTCGCGCGCCATTACGCCTCGGGGGACATCTACCTCCACGCCAGCACCACCGAGACCTTCGGCAACGTCATCACCGAAGCCCTCGGCAGCGGCCTGGCCGTCAGCGCCTTCGACGAGGCCGCCGCTCACGAGTTCATCCGGCACGAAGTCGGCGGTCTCCTGGCCCCGGTGGGCGACGCGCCGGCGTTCCTGGCCAACGCCGTGCGACTGGTGAAGGACTCCGCCCTGCGCCAGCGACTCACCGCCGCCGCGCCGGGTGTCGTCGGCAACATGTCCTGGGACGCCATTGTCGACCGCTTCGCCGCCGACCTCGCTGAAGCCGCCTCCGAACACGGCGTCACCGCCAATCGAGAAACGAGAATCGAAAATCAAAAATTGGCTTCCCCCTCCCTCCCATGAGCAAACCCATCCTCAGCGCCCGCACCGTCATTGTGTCCGACATCCACCTCGGCACTCCGCACAGCAAGGTCGATGAAGTCACGCACTTCCTCAAGCACGTCCGCTGCGAACGGCTCATCCTCAATGGCGACATCATCGACGGCTGGCGCCTGCGCCGCGGCGATGCGTGGACCAAGGCCCACACGCGCTTCGTCCGCCGTGTCCTCACCATGATCCAGAAGCGCGACACCGAGGTCGTCTACCTGCGCGGCAACCACGACGATTTTCTCGGGCGCCTGCTGCCGATGCAGTTCGAGCGGCTGCGCCTCGTCGAGGAATGCGTGCTCGAGACCGCGCACGGCCGCTATCTCGTGCTCCACGGCGATGTCTTCGACGGCGTCGTCAAGAACATGGTCTTCCTCGCGCACCTCGGCGACGCGGGCTACGCGCTCCTGCTCCGCCTCAACCGTTTCTACAACTGGTTCCGCGCCCTCCGCGGCAAGGAATACTTCTCCCTCAGCCAGGCCATCAAGGCCCGCGTCAAGCAGGCCGTCAGCTTCGTGGGCAATTTCGAGGAACAGATCGCTGCCCTCGCCCGCCAGCGCGGCTGCACCGGCGTGATCTGCGGCCACATCCACACGCCCGCCGACAAGATGATCGGTGACATCCACTACCTCAACTCCGGCGACTGGGTCGAATCGATGACCGCCATCATCGAGCACGACGACGGCCGGCTCGGGCTCATCACCTACAAGGATTTCCTCTCGCGCTTCCCGCGTCCGGCCGCAGCCCCGTCCGAGGAAATCGACGAGCCCGTTTCCCTTACTGTAGGGGCGCAGTCTTGCTGCGCCCTCTCTGCCCCATGAGCCGCGTCCTGATTCTCACCGCCGGCTACGGCGAAGGCCACAACAGCGCCGCCCGCGCCCTGCAAAGCGCCTTCAACGAACAGCCCGGCGTCGACGCCGAGTTGATCGACCTGTTCGCGCTCCGCGCGCCGCGCCTCAACGGGATTTCCCGCCGCGCCTATCTTCAGCTGATCAACCTCGCCCCGAAACTCTGGAGCTGGATCTACCGCTGGCTCGATCAGTCGCCACACGCACCGCGGCTGTTCCGCACGCTGGCCGGCCACCGCGAGCTGCTCGGCCGGATCATCGCCGAGAAGCAGCCCGTCGCCATCTGCTCCACCTACCCGGTTTACGGGTGGTTGCTCAACCAGCTCCGCGCGGAGGGCCACGCATTCTGCCCGCACTACACCGTCGTCACCGACGCGCTCACCATCAATTCGCTCTGGTATCGCACGCCATCCGCCGGCTGGTTCGTCACCGACTGGGAATCCGCCTCCTGCCTCAGCTTTCAAGGCGTGCCGACCGAGCACGTCCACGTCAGCGGCTTCCCGGTCGCGCTTGCCTTCGCCGACCGGCCCGCCGCCTGGCAGCCGCCCGATCCGGCGGAGAGATCGGCGCACCGGATTCTGTTCATGATCAACTCCGGTCGCCGCCACGCTCTCGACATCGCGCGCGCCCTGCTCCTGCACCGCGACTGGCACATCACGTTCACGGCCGGCCGCGACGAATCCCTGCGCCAGGAACTCGCCGCGCTCGCCCGCGGCGCACCGGCGCAGGCCGAGGTGCTGGGTTGGACCGACCGCATCCCCGAGCTCCTGATGACGCACCACGTCGTCATCAGCAAAGCCGGCGGCGCGACGACCCAGGAATCCATCAACGCCCTCTGTCCGCTCCTCGTCAGCCAGATCGTGCCCGGGCAGGAGGAAGGCAACTACGAGCT
>Ga0066487_100393_pt1 | contig 11993 bp, 10 predicted proteins | sample LakWasM129_HOW14_2_FD_59588 | JGI IMG/M metagenome (GOLD analysis project Ga0066487, IMG submission 59588) | Freshwater sediment methanotrophic microbial communities from Lake Washington under simulated oxygen tension - Sediment Metagenome 129_HOW14 | ecosystem: Environmental > Aquatic >... | reverse complement strand
TCCCGCCGCGGGGCGGCGCCGGATGACGCCCCGGGTGTTCCGCCGAGGCAAGTCCATCCACGAACGAAAAATCAGTCTGGCGCCGCTGGCGCCGTCCTTCACACTCCCTCAACTCATGCCCCCCGCTGCTTCTCCAAATACCGCTCGGGCCGAGGTCTCGCGCGAAGGCGAGACGATGGTCTTGCGGTTGGGCGGCGACTGGCGCGTCACGGGGGATCACCCGGTCTGGGCCGAAACGGTGACGGGCCAGCGACCGCAGCGCGTGGTGCTGCAGGCGGATGATTTGGGCGCTTGGGACAGTTCGCTGGCGCTGTTCCTCAGCGCGGCGCGGGTCTGGAGCGCCAAGCACAGCGTGGAGCTGGTGGAGCAGGGGCTGCCAAAGGAGGCGGGTCGGCTCGCGACCTTGCTGATCAACAAGCCGGCGCTGAAGACGAAGCCCACCGGTCTGCCCGATCTCGTCACGGGCGTGGGCGAGGCGACGGTCAAACTTTGGTCGGAGGCGAAGGATCTGGCGCAGTTGGTGGGCGAATGTCTTTTCAGTGGCGGCCGGTTTTTGCGCGGGCAGGCGCAGTTTCGCTGGCGGGATTGCCTTTCCGAGATGCAGCAATGCGGCGCGATGGCGCTGCCGATCGTGGGGCTGATCAGTTTCCTGGTGGGTGTCATCATGGCCTACCAGGGCGCGGTGCAGCTGCGGCAGTTCGGCGCCGACATTTACGTGGCCGATCTGGTCGGCCTTTCCGTCGTGCGCGAGATGGGGCCGATGATGGCCGCCATCGTGCTGGCCGGCCGCACCGGCGCGGCGTTCGCCGCCACGCTGGGCAACATGCAGGCCAACGAGGAGATCGACGCCCTCGAGACGCTCGGCGTGTCGCCGATCGATTTTCTGGTGATGCCGCGGATCGTGGCGCTGTTCCTCATGATGCCGTTGCTGGCCCTCTATTCCAACTGCCTTGGCATCCTTGGCGGCCTGGTGGTGTCGGCCTCGATCCTCGACATCCCGGCCAGCCTTTACTGGGTCGAGACCAAATCCATCATCGACCTGTCCGATCTGAGCACCGGGCTGATCAAGGCGGGGATTTTCGGCCTGCTCATCGGGTTGTCCGCCTGCCTGCGCGGCCTCCAGGCGGAGCGCAGTGCGACGGGCGCGGGTCAGGCGGCGACTTCCGCCGTGGTGACGAGCACGCTGCTCATCATCGTGTCGGATTCGATCTTCGCGGTGATGTTCAACATCCTCGGCTGGTGAACATGCGAAAACGAATGAGAGTCCGTTCTTCCGGTAGCGGCGAGCGTGAGCGAGCGGACGGACGACCACTCGCTCACGCTCGTGGCTACACCCCGAGTGAGCCGGAGGTGGTGGCATGAGCGCGGAGACCGCCCACCGTCCCCTCGCGATCGAGATCGACGGCTTGGAATGCCGCTACGGCGAACGCGTGGTGCTGGACAACGTGTCGTTCAACGTGAAGCAAGGGGAGATCTTCTTCATCATCGGTGGCAACGGCTGCGGCAAAAGCACGCTGTTGCGCCACCTGATCGGCCTGCGGCAGCCCGTGCGCGGGAGCGTGAAGTATTTCGGGCGCGATTTCACCCACGCGGACCGCGAGGGACGCCAGGAACTGCTGCGCACCTTTGGCGTGCTCTACCAGAACGGCGCGCTGTGGAGCTCCATGACGATCGCCGAGAACGTCGGCCTGCCGCTCGAACTCTACACGGAGATCGACCGCCGGGAACGGGCCAAGATCGTTTCGCTGAAACTCGCGCAGGTCGGCCTGGCCGGCTTCGAGGACTATTATCCGGTTGAACTGAGCGGCGGCATGAAACGGCGCGCCGGCCTCGCCCGCGCCCTCGCGCTGGACCCGGCCATCGTGTTCTTTGACGAGCCGTCCGCTGGGCTGGACCCGATCACCTCGCTCAAGCTCGACGAGCTGATCCGCCAGATCCGCGACACCCTTGGCACGACGATCGTCGTCGTCTCGCACGAGCTCGCCAGCATCTTCGACATCGCCGACCGGGTGGTGATGATCGACCCCAAGGCCCGCGGCGTCATCGCCGAGGGTTTGCCCAAGGAGCTGCGCGACCACAGCCCCGACCAGCGCGTGCAGGAGTTTTTGAATAGACGTATGGAGGCCGTTCAGCAACAACAGGAGCCCGACAACCCGTGAAACTTAAACTCAGTCCCGCCGCGGTCGGCATGTTCGTGCTCGGCGCCATGCTTTTGGGCGTGATCGCGTTCCTTTCCTTCGGCGGCACCAACATCTTTTCGAAGCCGACGCGGTTTCTCATCTACTTCGACGAGTCGGTGAGCGGGCTCGACCCCGGCGCCTCGGTCAAGGTCAACGGCGTCCGCCTCGGACGGGTGGCGGCCATCAGCGTGCGCTACGACCAGCCCAGCAAGGAGGCGCTCTCCCGGGTGGTCTGCGAGATCGACCGCAACATCCTCACCGACAACCAGGGTGTCACCATCGACCTGACCAGCCCGGCGGAGATCCAGAAGCTCATCGACCGCGGCCTCCGCGCGCGCCTGAGCCTTACGGGCATCACCGGGCTCCTGTTCGTGGAGCTCAAATTTGAGGATCCGCGCAACTATCCCGCCGATCCGCGTTTCATGACCGAGCAGTATCCCGTCGTGCCCGCGATCCCGTCGCCCATCTCCGAGGCGCAGCAGAGCATCGTCGAGATCGTCGCCAACCTCAAGAAGGTGGACTTCGCCGGCCTGTCCAAGGATCTGAAGACCCTGCTCACGACGACCAACAAGAAAGTCGCCGAACTCGACCTCAAGGCGCTCGCCGAACGCGTCGGCAAGGCCGCCGACGCCGTGAACGCCTTTGTCAGCACCCCAGACGCGAAGCAGGCCTTCGCCAACCTCAACGGCGCCATCAGCGACACGCGGGCGGTCATGGCCAAGCTCGACGGCAACATCGGGCCCGTCAGCGACGAGTTGAAAAAAACCCTCGCCGACGCCCAGACGGCGCTGAAGTCCCTCGATGCCGCCGCCACGACCACGCGGAACTTCGTGCGTGACCAGGGACAGGTCGGCGACGATGTGGCCGTCGCGCTGCGCCAGGTGGCCGACGCTGCGGCCGCGCTGGAACGCCTGGCCGACGCCATCGAGCGGAACCCGACCTCGCTGCTCGTCGGCAAGAAGAAGCCGGAATGAGCGGGGCATCACGAAACTGCGAAAGGCACAACCACAGATGAACACAGACAAACCCAGATGGATGATGGTGGCTTTCAGCCTTCAGCTTTCAGCCTTCAGCTTTTTCCTTTCCGCCTGCAACGTCCTGCCGCAGCCGCAGGCGGACCCGGTGCGGCATTTCACCCTCGGCGGCGAGGTCGGTCCGGCGCCGGTGGCCAACGCCACGCAGGTGCGGCCGGTGCTGGTGGCGGGCCATCTGCATGGCCGGGCGCTGGCCGTGCGTGTGGCCGAGCACGAGGTGGCTTACCTCGACGAGGTCCGCTGGGCCGAGCCGCTGGACGTTTCCCTCACCCAAATCCTCCACGCCCGGCTGGGCGCGGTCGGAGGCGGGGCGACGGTCACGGTGAACGTCGAGCGTTTTGAACCGGTGCGTTACGCCGGCAACAGCGTGCAACTGGCCGCGACCTACACGATTCTCCCGGCCGGCGGCGACAAGGCCGCGGCGCAACGCGGCGTGTTCACTTCCAGCCCGCGGACCTGGGATGGCAAGGATCCCGGCACGCTCGTCGGCCTGATGCGCGAGGCCGCCGGAGAGCTCGGCGACGCGATCGCGGTCGCGGTGGCGGCGGCGAAGTAGGGAATTCGGGGCTGGCCCCGAGGCATTTGGTTAAATCACCCGCGGGCGTGGTCGCCCGCTCTCCAGTGGTTCGCTCTGGAGCCACGGCGACCTCGCCGTGGAACTCTCCTACAATGGAATCTTCTACCTGCTTTCGCCCGCTAAAACGGGTTTGCAGCAAGGGTGGACCTTGGCACGGTTTTGGCTGAAACATGGCGAACATGAGCACCCTTCGATGAACACCGGATTTTCAGTTTTCCGCTTTGGTCTGGAAAAAACCCCGGCCGGCAAACTGACGCAGCGGGTGAAAAACTGCGGCAAATTCTCCACCATCGAATCCGCCTTTGAGACCGCCCGCGCGGCAGCGTTGCGGGAGTGGGAGGAAGCCCTGGCGCAGCCCGACGGCGACGTGAAGGTGAAGGAAGTCCGCCTGACCGACACGGAATGGGGCTACGACCTGAAGCACGACCACCTCGTGGTCGCGCGCTTCTGGGTGCACGACGGCAGCCCGTCCGAGCTGGGCTGAGTTGGTGGGTCGCGCAATGAGGTGGGCGCCGGTGTCCCTACCGGCGCCGTTCGGTTCAGCTGATTGGTTTTCAACACAGAGCCCACGGAGATCGCAGAGGTTTCTGTTGCAGCGATGCGCGACTCACGTGCCCGGGCTGCCTTCCAGGGCGAAGCGGATCGGTTGGAGGATGCGGGTGTTGACCTTGCGGCCATCCTTGATGCCCGGCCGGAATTTCCACTGCCGCACGCCGTCGAGGGCCGCGCGATCGAAACCGTGGTGGGTGGACGAGACGATGGTGGCGCCTTGGACGGAGCCGGAGGTGTCGACGATGAATTCGACCACGATCTCGGCGGAGGAGACTTCATGCTGCAGTTCGGCCGGGAAACGCGGGGCCGGCTGAGCGACCGCCCGGGGAGTCCTGTCGAGTTGCCCCGGTTCGAACACTTTCGGTTGGTGGGCCCGGGGGTCGGTGTTACCGATGTTGGTCGGGATTTTCGCGATTTTGTCCGTGTTGATCTCCGGTGTAGGAGCGGGAGGCTGCAGCGGTTCGACAAAATCGCTCCGCAAATCGATCCGGCTGGGCAAATCGGGGAGTCGGGGGACAATGACGACCGAGGTTTCCTCCAGCTCCTTGACCTCGGTGACGGTCGGCGGCGGTTCCGGTTCGACGATCGGGTGCCACTCGACGGTTGGCGGCACGACGGGCTTGGACACGAAGATGGGGTGGTCGCCGTGCTGGTTGAAGGCCAGCAGGAAGACCGCGTGCACCCCGGCGGAGAGCGCGAGGGCGAGGAACACGGTCGAGGACTTGGGCAGGCGGTCGAGCCGCCAGTTTCCCGCGGCCCGGCAAATCGCCGCTGCAGGACGGGTAGGGTTGGTCGGTAATGGGGAGTCCATGCCTACACCACGGACGAGGGGGAGGTTTATTAGACAAACCATGCAAAATGTCAGCTGGATCACCAAGCCTCAAAAGGTAGCACGTTGGCGAGCGCGGTTGGGCTGAGGAGGATGGAATTTAAACACAGAGTGCGCGGAGGTCGCCGAGAGACAGACGACTGGTGTTACGTAGGCCAAGTATGATCGTTACTTGGTGGACATGTATCTGTCCCAACCGGCGGGTAAAGTTTACCTCAGCAATCAGCTGCTTTCTAACGATCATGCCGTCATCAAATGTGAGTGGGAGCGCTTCGACTGGGGCGACAAATGACGAGGTCGGGCGGGGCGCGACAGTGCGGAGATGATCAGCGGGAAAAATTTTGCCGGGTCGATGAGTCAGTCTAGCTGGAATGTTTATGCGTTCGCGTGAGATTTCGCGTTTTCTCCATTTCTATTTCTGTGTGTGGCAGCGTTTTGAAATGGTGTTTTTTACGTCAAAAATACCCCTAAGTTTATTATGAAATAACTAGACGGTGTCGCCCTATGTGTCCTAAGACGTTATTCATGACCAGAAGGGTTATAGCGCCAAGTGAGCTCCGAGCAATCTGAGCGCGTAAAGAAAAAGGCCCCCCACCGTTGTGCACGGCAGAGGGCCAGAGGAACTAACCGATATCAAAAGCACATTTCCCAAGAGCCTCCGCTGAGTCAAGCGGGGGCTCTTTTTCTTGGGTCATGTTGTTTGTAGATATTTGGCCGATGCTGAACTGCATCCGTGAGCGATAATTGCGAGACGACTGCCTATCTGGATAGAGATGGAAATAGGTTCATAATGTTGCAGGATTTAGTCGTGAGCAAAAAGGATAACAAACCGGCTGCATTAGATCACGCCCTGTATGAGATGATAATGTTGCTCCTGTCGCTGCCGCCCCTTTTCGACTCTTCTTTGGTGCCAGTTGTGCGGAGCGGTTGGCTCGAGGTTTTCGCGATTCATGCCCGGAATCTGAACGAGTTTTTTGGGAAAAAGAATCGCCGGGACGATGACATGAGGCCGGCGGATTTTATCAACGGTTGGAACTATGCGTATGTCTTTGACTCTGAGATCAAGGATAGGGCAGGCAAGCAAGTCGCTCATTTGACCTACCAGCGAGAAGCTCCTGAGGAGAAAACAAACTGGCCAGTTGTGAGAATCTTCACGAACTTGCGTGTTCCCTGTCTGGCTTTTCTAAGCGCTGTGCGGACACAAGATGACCTGATGGGTTACAGTGATAATCTCGCTCGCACAGAAATGCTCCTCAGGGAGTTGCCTAAGATCGAATTCGAGCCTCGTGCAGAATCGAATGCTAACATCGCGCCTGTGCATATTAGTATCAGTCGTTCTTCGATATTACCCCGTGCCCACTTGGATACGACCGACGTTTGAGGCTTGGTGGTTACAGGCCAGATGCGCAACAACTGTGGCTCGGGCGGCGTGGCTAACGCCGCCGACCACGCTGTATCCAAGAAGGCATGGGGATTTGGCGACTGCGGCGAGACATGAGCTATGAGCTGAGAGTTACCTCGCAGACTCAGGCAAAGCAGTAGAATTAGTCTGTGACTTGCCTGGCCCGGTCGGAGACCGGTCCTACTTCAGCGCAGCGGCGATGCGGGCGAGGGCCTGCTCGACGTTCTCGCGGGAGTTGAAGGCGCTGATGCGGACGTGGCCTTCGCCGCAGCGGCCGAAGCCGGCGCCGGGGGTGCAGACCACTTGGGCCTTGTTCAGCAGTAGGTCGAAGAATTCCCAGGAGTCGCGGCCGGTGTTGACCCAGATGTAGGGGGCGTTGTCGCCGCCGATGCAGCTCATGCCGAGCTTGGCCATTGCCTCGCGGATGAGCTTGGCGTTGCCGAGGTAGAAATCGGTCAGGCCGCGCGTCTGCGCCTGGCCTTCGGGGGTGTAGACGGCGGCGGCGGCCTTTTGCACGGGGTAGGAGACACCGTTGAACTTCGTCGTGTGGCGGCGGTTCCAGAGGGCGTGGACGGCTTGCGGTTGGCCGGCGGCGTCGCGGGCCATGAGGGTCTTCGGCACGACGGTGTAGGCGCAGCGGAGGCCGGTGAAGCCGGCGAGCTTGGAGTAGCTGCGGAACTCGATGGCGACGTCGCGCGCGCCCTCGATCTCGTAGATGGAGCGCGGGATGCCGGGGGTGCGGATGTAGGATTCGTAGGCGGCGTCGTAGAGGATGATCGCGTTGTGCTGCTTGGCGTAGGCGACCCAGGCGGTGAGCTGCGTGCGGGTGGCGACGGCGCCGGTGGGGTTGTTGGGGAAGCAGAGGTAGATCAGGTCGGCGGCCTCGGCAGGCGGCGCAGGCACGTAGCCGTTGGCGGCCGTGGAATCGAGATAGAGGATGCCGTCGTAACGTCCGTCGTGGTTCGCACCGGTGCGGCCGGCCATGACATTGGTGTCGACGTAGACCGGGTAGACGGGGTCGGGAATGGCGAGGCGGGTGTCCTGCGCGAAGATTTCCTGGATGTTGGCGACGTCGCACTTGGAACCGTCGCTGACGAAAATCTCGTCGGCTTCGATCTTGGCGCCGTGGGCTTGGAAATCGTGTTGAGCGATGGCTTCGCGGAGGAAGGCGTAGCCCTGCTCGGGGCCGTAGCCCTTGAAGGTGGCGCGATTCGCCATCTCGTCGGTGGCGGCGTGCAGCGCCGCGATGCATACGGGCGGGAGCGGCTCGGTGACGTCGCCGATGCCGAGGCGGATGACGGGCTTGTCGGGGTGGGCCGCGACGTAGGCGTTCACGCGCTTGGCGATGTCGGCGAAGAGATACGAGGCCTTGAGCTTCGAGAAGTTGGCGTTGAGGCGGATCATGGGAGTGAAAGTGAAAGAGAAAGTAGCGAGTAGCGGGTAGTGAGTAGCGGGTAGGAGACGAGCATGAAAGTTACCGCGCGGCCGGTCATCTATGAAACAAGGTGAAGTTCATTCAGCGTGGGTTGTTTGTCATGCTCGCTACCCGCTACAGGCTACTCACTGCTGGCCGAGCGAATGCGAGGCTTGATAAAGCTAACCGCTTGTGGGTAGATCAAGCCCGGAACGGGCCATGCAAAAGATCGAAAAAATTGATGCCATGCGGGAAGCGGCGGGCGCACTCCGCCAAAGCGGGAAGCGACTCGCCTTCGTGCCGACGCTGGGAGCGTTGCATGCCGGCCATGTCAGCCTGATCCGGCTGGCCCGGACAAAGGCGGACGCGGTGGCGGTGTCCGCATTTGTGAATCCGCTGCAATTCGGCCCGAGCGAGGACTTCGTGCGCTACCCGCGCACCCCGGCGGCGGACGCCGCGCTGTGCGGTCAGGAAAACGTCGATCTGTTATTCACTCCGACCGCCGAGGAGATGTTTCCGCGAGGATTTTCTACGACGTTGGTGGAGGATGCAGTCAGCCGGAGTCTCTGCGGGGTGTCCCGGCCGACGATGTTTCGGGGCGTGCTGACGTGCTGGCTGAAGCTGTTCAACATCGTGCGGCCCGACGTCGTGGTGATGGGGGAGAGGGATGCGCAGCAGCTGGCGGTGGTGCGGAAGGTCGCGGCGGACCTGCTGCTGCCGTTGGAGATAGTGACCGGCCCGACGGTGCGGGATGCCGACGGTTTGGCTCTGAGCGCGCGCAATAATTATCTGACGCCGAACCAGCGCGAGGAGGCGCTCGCGGTCTACAGCGCGCTGCGCAAAGCGAAAGAGATGGTGGAGTCGGGCGTGCGGAGCCCCGACCGGCTGGTGGCGGAGGTCACGCATCTCATTTCCGCCAAGCGCCGGCTGCGGATGATCTACATTGCAGTGGTGGATCGGAATACCATGGAGCCATTGCGCGAAGTGGTGCCCGGTCATTGCCTGCTCGCCATCTCATTCTGGGTGGATGAAATCCGGCTCACGGACAACATGCCCCTGTGAGGTGTTTGGGGGCTGTGAATAACTTGTCAGCTCCGCCGGGTTTTGGCTCGTGGACGGTGACGCCACGCGGCTGTGAACAGCGGGTGGATAGAGCGAAATTCGCCAAAGTTCCCCCACTCGGATGAGGTGACTTATCCAGAGCCTGTTCAGAATAAGGGTAATTCATGTTGGGCAACCGGCGGCTAAGCGCCTCTGGCAACGCAAGTAAAACGGTCGGCTCATTCCGGTTTTGGGCACCTTCCCGCAAGGACAGGAAGATTTTCGGCAAGCACACGGCCGGCGACCAAGGGGAATGCCCCGCCAGAGCGCGGAGAGACCCGAGGCGGCAGGTGGGGTAACTTGTGGGCGGGCGGCCAGTGTGAAGAAACCGGCCGGTCGGCGGGCCTCGGGCAAGACTGAGGGGTTGTATTTTACCAGTATCTTTGTGACGACTGGAGTGTTGTGAGTGCCCAATTTCCCGCCAAACCCCGCATAGCCATCATCGGAGCCGGTGCCCTCGGTTGTTACTACGGCGCCCGGCTCGCCAAATCCGGAGAGGAGGTGCATTTTCTCGTGCGCACCGGTCGCGCCGCGCTGATCGCGCGCGGCATCCGGGTCAAGACGCCGACGGAACGCATTCATTTGCGCAAGGTGCAGGTGTATGGCTCCGCCACGGAGATCGGCCCGTGCGATCTGGTCATCCTGGCGATCAAAGCGACCTCGAACGAGGAATTGAAGAACCTGCTGCCGCCGTTGCTGGGGCCCGAGACAATCGTGCTTACTTTGCAAAACGGCCTCGGGGTGGAGGAGCCGGTGGCGGATATCGTCGGGGCGAACCGCGTGCTGGGGGCGATCTGCTACATCGGTTGCACCCGCACGGCGCCCGGCGTCGTGGACTGCTCGTTTCCGGGACTGATGACGATCGGCAAGTTCGGCAAACCGGCCGGGGATCGCACCCAGGCGATCGCGGCGTTGTGGCGCCGGGCTGGCGTCAAATGCACGGCCTTGGACAATCTCGAAAGCCAGCGCTGGCACAAACTGGTTTGGAACGTGCCTTTCAACGGTCTCGCCATCGTCGGTGGCGGCATCACGACCGATGTCATGCTGGCGGACGAAGGCCTGCGCACGCTCGCCCGCCGTCTGATGGAGGAGATCGTCGAGGCCGCGGCGAAGTTCGGCCACGAGATCCCGCGGTCGTTCGTCGATCTGCAGTTCGAGCGCACGGCCAAGATGGGCGCTTACCGGCCGTCGAGCCTGATCGATTTCGCCGAAGGCCGGGAGGTCGAGATCGAGGAAATCTGGGGTGAACCCGTGCGCCGCGCCAAATCCGTCGGCGTGCCCGTGCCGCGCCTGGAGATGCTCTACTGGCTTATCAAGCGGATGATCGCCGCGCGCGACAAAGCGGCGCGGAAACGATAGGTCGCGGCGGATAAATGGTGGAGGCCCCGTCACCCGACGGGCCGCAGCCGCTGGAGCGCGGGCGACCCCGCCCGCGAGGTAATCAGAAGCAACGGCGAGATCGCCGTGGCTCCAGTCTTAAAGGTCAGATGACAAGCCGCCAACTCCGGCATTGCCCCGAGGCAATCCGCCGGCACGCTCGCCCGAAAATAATCCTTCATGGCCCAATCCACGCCGCCCAAATTCGAACCGTTTATTCCGGCCTCGGCCCGTCTGCCTGAGTTCACCTTCCGCGCCATCCTGACCGGCACCATCCTCGGCATCATCTTCGGCGCCTCGTCGCTCTACCTGGTGCTGAAGGTCGGCATCACGGTCAGCGCCTCCATTCCCGTGGCGGTCATCTCCCTCGCGATCTTCCGCGGCCTGTCCAAGATCGGCGTGCGGGACGCCACGATCCTCGAGCACAATATCACGCAGACCGCCGGCTCGGCGGGCGAGTCCATCGCGTTCGGCATCGGCGTGACGATGCCGGCGATCCTCATTCTGGGCTTCGACCTCGAACTCGTGAATGTGATGCTGGTGGCGATCATGGGCGGCTTGCTGGGCATTCTGATGATGATCCCGTTGCGTCGTGCGCTCATCGTCAAGGAACACGGCATCCTGAAATACCCCGAGGGCACGGCGTGCGCCGCCGTGTTGAAAACCGGCGCCAACGACGCGGACCGCGCCGCCGCCTCGCCCTCGGCCCAGGCCGAGATGCGCGCCGCCGAAGCTGCCGGGCTGGGCAAGGCGCCGGGCGCCAAGGCGATCTTCGCCGGTTTCGGCATCGGCCTGCTTTACACGACTTGCAACCTCGCCCTCAAGGGCTGGAAGGATGTTTCCGAAAAGGTGTTCGGCGCGCCGTTCAAAAGCGGCTCGGTGAGCGTGGAGGTTTCGCCGGCGTTGCTTGGCGTCGGCTACATCATCGGGCCCTACATCGGCGGCCTCATGGCGGGCGGCGGCGTGCTGTCGTATCTGCTGCTGATCCCGTTGATCAAATTTTTCGGCGAAGGGCTCGGCGAGCCGCTGGCGCCGGGCACCATGCTGATTTCGCAGATGGGGCCGGGCGACATCCGCCAGGCCTACGTCCTCTACATCGGCGCGGGCGCGGTGGCGGCGGGTGGCATCATCAGCCTCATCCAGGCGTTGCCCACCATCTGGCACGGCCTCAAGGGCGGCCTGCATGACCTCAAGATCGGCGGCAACCCGCTGAAGGCAGCTGGGCAGGGTGACGACCGCACCGACCGGGATCTTTCGATGAAATTCGTGGGCGTCGGCATCGTCGTGCTCATCGCGGGCATCATGCTCGCGCCGTCGCTGCACATGAACCTGCTCGGTGCGCTGCTGATCATCGCGTTCGGTTTTCTGTTCGTCACGGTCTCCTCGCGTCTGACCGGGGAAATCGGCTCCTCGTCTAATCCGATTTCGGGCATGACCGTGGCCACGCTGCTGTTCACCTGCCTGATCTTCCTCGTGGTCGGCTGGACCGGCGGACCCTATTACGTGACGGCGCTCTCGGTGGGTGCC
>Ga0066487_100389_pt1 | contig 12126 bp, 7 predicted proteins | sample LakWasM129_HOW14_2_FD_59588 | JGI IMG/M metagenome (GOLD analysis project Ga0066487, IMG submission 59588) | Freshwater sediment methanotrophic microbial communities from Lake Washington under simulated oxygen tension - Sediment Metagenome 129_HOW14 | ecosystem: Environmental > Aquatic >... | reverse complement strand
ATGTAGACCGGGTCATTGGTGCAGATGCTGCAACCGGTCGAGCCGGCGGCGGTGAGCGTGATCACCGGGCCGCGGCCGTTCCAGAGCCGGACCGCGGAGTCGATCCGGTTGCGCACGCCGGCGGACGACTCGGTTATGGTCTCGGCCTCGGCGGAGTGAATGTAGACGGTGACGCCGTCGAACCACGGGCCGTCGAACGTGGCCGAACCGATTGCGTAGACGCTGGGATCGTCGGCCAGGGCCGCCTCGGCCGTGGCATAACCCGCCGGCGGGAGGCTGGGGGCGTAGGTCGGGGCGTAATAGATTCGGAACGGATCCTGGCGACAGCGGGTGACCACGTCGGTGGTGGCTGGGTAGGTGTTGTAGGAACCGCCGAGGCCATGATGCAAGGTCGTGGTCGTGGCATCGCTCTTCAGGATGTTGTTCGCCCAGTTGGTGCTGTTGGGCACATCGACGTTGTAGCCGGTCGTGGTCGTGTCGGTGGAAAGCAACGTGGCGGCGATGCCGGACAGCGTCCGATTGACGCACATCTTGAACCGCGCCATGTCGAAGTCGATCTTGGCAATGGGGCGCGGCAGAAAAGTGCTTGTTGAGCGGCTGAAGGGATGGCCGTTGCTGTTGGTGGCGCGGCGCAGATCATAAAAATAGGCCGCAGGGATGGTGGTGACGGATTGAGTGAGCGGAACGGCCGAGGCGGTGGCGTAGCCGGAAAAGGCCAAGGGGTCGACCATCACGGAGGCGTTGTCGGCGACGGTGGTGAGAAGCCCCGGAACGATCGTGACGACACCGCCGGACATGGCTGAGGCGACCTGGTATTTGTTTCCCTCGATGTAAAGGGTGTTGCCCGGGACGATGGTGCCGGTGCCGTTGTCGATCGCGAGGGTGGTGTCGCCGATGGCGTAGCCCGCGGCATTGTTGATCAGATAATCGGTGCCGGTGCAGAGGGTGTTGCTCAAAGAATCGATGGCGGCGGAGTCGCCGTTGACGCCGGCGATGCGGAGACCGGGCGGGGCGATGTTAATGGTGTAGGTAGTCGAGGTGCTGGCGGGACCAGCCGTGGGCGCGGCGGTGACCAAATACCGGCGGGTCGTGCCGCCGGTGACAACCGTGAGGGTGTTGCCCGGCAGAATGGTGCCGGTGCTGCCCCGGAGGTTGATCGTAGTGGCGTTGAGTGCGTGGGCTCCGTAAATGGTGTAGCCCGAGGCGGTGCCCTTGGGGGCATAGAGCGAGTTCACGGTGATCGTGTCGTTGTTGGCGACGGCTGCACGCAGCCCTGGCGCCGCCAGGGTGATGGTGCCGACCGTGCCGGTCGCGTCGGCGATAACGAGATACTTGTAGCTGCCGATCATGATGGTGTCGCCGGCCAGAATGTTGCCCGTGCCGGTCTTGACCGCGACCGCGGTGGTTCCGGTGGCTTGCGCGCCGTTGATCTGGTAGCCGGAGCCGGCGTAGAAACCATATTGCGGAATACGGAGAACCTGGTTGCTGCCGACCGACGTCGAAGTGGTGTAGCGGTTGGGCAGATAGTTCCGATACATGTAATCGTCGGAATAGTCGGTGGGGGTGCCGTTGTTGTTGTAGCCGTAGGCGGGCTGGCCGGGCAGGACGACCTCCCGGATGGTGTGGGTGTTGTCGGAATTGGTCGTGTTGAGCCAGCAACGGTAGGAATGGGGCAGCATCGTGACGGTATCGGCGTCGGGCAGCTTCCCGGTCCGGACTTCGTCGTCGGGATTGACGATGATATACAAGCCGGCTTTGCGGGAGAACTGGGTGCCGGCCGTGATGAGATCGGCGGAGTCGGAACTGTCGGGCGCCTCGATCACGCTGCGTCCGCTGTTGTTGGAGGTGTCATCCAGACCGGGCAGCTTCATTTCGCTCACGTTATGCGCGCTGGTGCGGAAGTTGGTTCCGTAAGTGGAGGTGGCGAAGGTCCGGAAGTTGGTCACCGAGGTGGTGGTCACGGAGGAGCCGCCGTATTTGTGGTCCCGCCAGACCCCGGCGCTGCTCTTGATATCGGTCACCGTGCCGCTGGGATTTTGGAAGCGAAGCGGGCCGGTGCCGCCGGGACCAGTGTCGGCGCCGTCCATTTCATTGTAGGTGGTGCCCTTGTAGGCGCTGTTGGCGAAGAAACCGCCGACCGCGGAGACGCGGTCGGTGAACTGGACGATGTTGGTGAAACCGGTCTGGTCGCGAGCGATGAAATCGCCATTGGAGTGGACCGGGCCGCTGATCACCATGTCGGCGCCGGGAGAGAATTCCAGATCCTTGTCGTAGAAAATGGCGAACTGAAAGAGCGGCACCTCGGAGATCTGCATGTCCTGCTCGCAGTAGGAGGTGACGGCGCCGAGCGCGGGATGCGTCATCCGGGATTTGGCGACGATGGGCACGGTGCCGGTCAGGACCTGGAGGCCGTAGTTGCTGTTTGTGGGATCTGTGATCTGGGTGAGGCCGGTGTTGGAGGTGATGCCGGCGTAGGTCTCGACATCCGAAGGCGCCGAGTAGCTGGTGGTCAGAACATTGTCGGGCGGCAGGTAGATCTGGTTGGCCCCGCTGGTAAACTTCATCAGGCTGACGCTCTTCATGCGGTGCAGCTTGATGCTGATCTGCTCGGCGGAATACAGCGTGACATTTTCCGCCATGTTTTTCGCGCGCAGGATGAGCCGGTTGCGCTCATTGCCGCGACGTTCGCTCAGGGTGTAATTGAGCATGCTGGCGGTGAGGATGGCCATCATGGCGATCAGCATGACCACTGTGAGCAGGGCCGAGGCTTTGGGTGAGGAGAATTTGAGCGTGGGCATGGCGGTTATCTCCGGGGGGAGATGGTGTAATTAAAACTGCTGCTCGAAAGCAGGTTGTTGATCGTGCTGCCGTTGATGAACTCGACGTTGATTGAGATGAACCCATCCGTTGCGGTGGCGCTGGGTGACTCCGACGAGAAAATGGGATAGAGATCACCGGCCGCATAGGGCGTGTAAGGGGAAGGCACCACCCGACCCTTGCTACGGGCATTGAGCTGCTTCGAGCCGGTGAGGCTGGGGTTGCTGTTCAGGTTGATGGCGTTGAGCTCGGTGGTGAGATCGGTGTGCCCGTTGGATGTGGCCGCGGTTCCCTCGCCCCAGTCGGCCGTTTCGTAATACCGGATGGGAGCCTCGGCATTTACCGTGGTTTGATTGGTTGTCACCCGATAATAGATCCGGATCTGACGGATGTCGCTCGTCCGGTAGAGGGAGGTTTTGGTCACGAGGACCACACAGTCGCCATGCGCAACCCATTTGTCGTAGTCATCGTCGGCCGCATCGACAAAGGACAGCGGGGCATAGTCCGTGGTCAGGCTCACACTGCCGTCCAGCGAAGTGTAATAGGGGAAGAGATAAAAATAGGAGGCGTCGAGCGTCTCCTTCGATATCTGGGCCATGAAGCTGCGGAGACTGGCATTCGTCGCCAGACGCTGCGTGTCCTTATACATGGTGCGAAGGCCGAAGAGAAATGTGCTCATCGACAGGCCGAGGACGAGGGCGACAATCGTCATGCTGATCATCACCTCGACGAGGGTGAACCCTCGGGACGAGGGACGGGAAACCGGAATCGGAGTTTTCATTGGTCGTAGCGGGTGCGGATGAAGACCTCGCGGTCACGGATGGTGCGGGTGGCGCTGCCGTCCTGGAAACTGTAGGTGTAAACCAGCGTGAACTTCTTCACGTTGGCGACGTCGTGAGAGGTGTCGGGAATCTCATCGATCCACAGCCAGAGGTTCAGGTTGATCTGCTGGGAGACGGAGCCTGTCACGGTGGACAGGGGGATCGCCCCGATCCAGTTGTCCACCGCGCCGACGCTGGCCGCGGTGGCGTTTGGCGATGGTGTGGTGGTGGGACCCTGCGGCGTCGTGGGCGCGGCCACGGTTGAGGCCAGCGTGTGCACCACCTGGATCCACTTGACCGTGCTTTGGTTGATGCGCACGCGCACGTAGGGCGGAACCGGTGCGCCGGTTCCCGTCGGCGCATAAGGATCCACCTCATCGCTCGGCACGAGGGTGGCATAGTCCAGTTCCTTGATCTGCTCGATCAGGCCGTAAATCATGCTCGTGGCTGCCGCGTGGAGCACGCTGGATTCCGTGACACGTCGCGACTGGATGAAAGCGCTGATGAACCCGAGCATGACCGTGGCCATGAGGGTGAGGGCCACCATGACCTCAACGAGCGTGACCGCCCGGCTGTGGGCAGAGCGTTGACCTATGGGGGCGCAGGGATCGATTCGGGTGGCGCATAAGGCGCAGGCCGGAAGCGCGGAATCGCTCTGGGACGAAGGCGGTCGATTGGGGCGGATAAGCTGCATGGCAGCCCCAGTATGCCCTAATCAAAGATATAGTAATACAGCCCTAAGATAGCAGCAAAAGACTCCACTGAAGATAGAGGCCTAAGACTCTATCGCCTTAAGTATGTTATTCAGTAACGCCGGACTTAGCCGCTTCCACATACAAAGCGGCGGCTTGGGCACGGCGGGCGATGTTCAATTTCGTGAAGATCGTCGCCAGGTAGTTTTTCACCGTCTTCTCGGTCAGCCCCAGTTGATCGCCGATTTCCTTGTTCGTCATGCCTTGGGAGAGAAAGGCCACGACCCGGCGTTCCTGATGCGAAAGCTGATTGAATTTTTCCGCGGCGGTCAGGCTGCCGCGCTGCCTGACCAGATTCAGCACCTGTCCGGCCATGCTCGGATCGAGCACGGGATTGCCTTCTGCCACGGTGCGCAAGGCCGCGGCCAGAGTCGCCCCGTCGTTGTCCTTGAGCAGATAACCCTTGGCGCCGGCCAGCATCGCTTCCTGCACATTGCGCTCGTTGCTGTTGGACGTCAGGATCAAGACCTTCGTCTGCGCCCGCGCCCGGACAATCTCGCGACAGGCCTGGATGCCCGGCCGGTCCGGCAGGCTCAGGTCGAGCAACACCACATCCGGCTTGTGCTTGCCCACGGCGGCCACGCCATCGCCCGCCGTGCCGGCTTCGGCGATGATGGTGATGTCCGGATAATCTTCCAGCGCGCTGCGCAGTCCGAGCCGGATGATCGGGCTGTCGTCGATGATCACCACACTGATTGGTTTGGCGGAAGGCACGACGGTCATGCGAGAGAAACAACGGGCAGGGTCAGGAGGATGCGAGTTCCTTTTCCCGGGGTCGATTCGACGCGGAGACTTCCGCCGAGTGCCGCCGCGCGGACCTGCATGTTGGCAAGTCCGTGCCCCTGGCCTCCGATCCCCGGCGCAAACCCGGTGCCGTCATCCTGCACCGCCAGTGCGATCTCGCGATCGCTCTGGCCGGCGAGCAGCGTGATGGTGCGGGCGCGCCCGTGGCGCAGGCTGTTGCTCACGGCCTCGCGCAGGATGTTCATGACGTCGGCCGTCTGGCCGGGCGGGATCAGGGACAACGCCTCCTCATCGAGCTTCCGCTCGAATTTCACGCCGGCCTCCGCGGCGAAGGCGCCGATCATGGCCTCGACGGCTCCGGCGAAGGACTGCCGTTGGACGCTCGCCGGTTCCAAATCCGTCAGATAGGCGCGGACCTCCTGATTCAGCCGGCGCAGTTCGGTCATGCATTGGTCGATGCGCTGCTGCAGCGGCGGCGCGAGCGTGTTCTTTTTCTGCACGCTTTCCAAGGTCAGGCAGACGGCGTAGAGCGTCTGGCAGATGTTGTCATGGAGTTCGCGGCCGAGGCGGATGCGTTCGCCGACCGATTGGTCCAGCAGGGTGCGGTTGACCTGGAGATTCTCCTCGGCGCGCAGTCGTGCGCCATGTTCCTCCGCGAGGGCGGCGCCACGCTCGTTGGATATCTTTGCGAAATGCTCGATGCCGACAGCCTGCGCTCGCGTTGCCGCCCAAGGGTGGCGCGTGCCGCCTTCGGGCGGCAGGGTTCGCCGGGTATCGAGGAGGACGACCAGCAGCGGCACCAACGCGAGCAAAAGGGCCAGGAGCACGATGACGGCCATGATGCGCTGGTTCAGGATCTGCACGCGCAACATCGGCGGCGTCGCGAAGGTCACCCGGATCTGCCAGCCGGGGGCATCGGGCAGTTCCTGGGTGAAGGTCAGCGTGGAGGCCGGCGAAACCGACTTGGGCGGATTACCGGGGGCGAAAAATTCCACCTTGCCGCCGAGCAGCGCGCCGAGCTGGCGCCGGAACGCATCGTCGAATTGCCCGGGCGGCCGGCTGCTCGCGGCCAGCACCAGATTGAGGCGGGACCTCAGATCGTCCACCGCCATGGTTTGCACCTGCCGCGTCTCCCGCTGGAGCCACCATTGCAGGGTCACGGCTGCGCCCAGAAACAGCAGCAGGAGCAGCAAGGCGAGTCCCAGGGAGCGGGTGGTCAGGTTCATGGACGGGGCAGGTGGGTCGATAGCTATACACTTGGCCGGGGGCGCGTCAAAGTCTTCGACATTTGACCCGGGAGGGCTAGTTTTACCGCCTTTTATGGAGTCATTCTACATCACGACCGCGATCGACTATGTCAACGGCTCGCCGCATCTCGGCCACGCGTATGAAAAGGTGCTGACGGATGTCATCGCCCGCTTCCGCCGGCAGATGGGCGACCGGGTGCATTTCCTCACGGGGGTCGATGAACACGGGCAGAAGGTCCAGGCCAGCGCCAAGAAACGCGGCATCCCGCCCCAGCAGTTTGTCGACGAGGTCAGCGCCGAGTTCCGCGCCCTGCTGCCGCTCCTCAACATCACCAACGACGACTTCATCCGGACCACCCAGGACCGGCACAAGAAGGTCGTCCGCGCCGTGCTCCAGCAGCTTTTTGACAAGGGCGAGATCTACCTCGCGGAATACAAGGGCTTCTACTCGACCCGGCAGGAGCAGTTCCTGCAGGAAAAAGACCGCCAGCCCGACGGCTCGTGGCCCGAGCTCTTCGGCGAGGTCACCGAGATCACCGAGAAAAACTACTTCTTCAAGCTGCGCCAGTATCAGGACTGGCTCGTGGAATTTCTGACCAAGAACGAGGATTTCATCTTTCCACGCTACCGGCAGAAGCAGGTGCTTGAGTTCCTGAAGGACCCGCTCAACGACCTGTGCATCTCCCGGCCCCGCGAGCGGCTGGAGTGGGGCATTCCGCTGCCGTTCGACGAGAACTACGTCACCTACGTCTGGTTCGATGCGCTGCTCAATTATTACTCGGCGGTCATCGACCGGCCGGAGATCTGGCGCGAGGCGCACCACGTCATCGGCAAGGACATCCTCGTCCCGCCGCACGCCGTTTACTGGCCCATCATGCTGCACGCCGCCGGCATTCCGCTGCCCAAGGGCATCATTGCCCACGGCTGGTGGCTGCAGCGCGGCGCCAAGATGTCGAAGAGCACGGGCAACGCGCTCAACCCGCTCGATCTCGTCACGGAATTCGGCGCCGACGCCTTCCGCTATTTCCTCATCCGCGAGATGAACGTCGGTCAGGACAGCGACTTCACCCGCGAGCAGTTCCTCGTCCGCTACAACAGTGAACTGGCGAACAATCTCGGCAACCTCGTCAACCGGACCCTCAACATGACGACCCGGTTCGCTGGCGGCGTGCTGCCGGCGGCGGGGCCGGCCGGCGATCTGGAGCGCAGCCTGCAGGAACTCTGGATCAAAACCCGGGATGAATGCATTCCTCACTGCGAAGGCTTCCAGTTTCACTTGGCCCTCGAGCGGGCGATGTTTTTCCTGACCGAGACCAACGCCTACATCGAGAAACGCGCGCCGTGGAAACTCGGCAAGTCCGCCGACCCCGCCGATCAGGCGCTTCTGCGCACCTCGCTCGCGACGATGGCCGAGGCGCTGCGGCTGGGCGTGGCTCTCATCCAGCATGTCATTCCGACCGCGGCCGAAAAAATCAACGGCGTCCTCGGCTACACGCCCGGCAAGGTCTGGCGCGAGGAACTCGTCTGGGGCGCGAAACTCGATGGCGCCAAGGTCGCCACCACACTCGTGCTTTTCCCCCGGCCGCAGCCGGACAAACCGGCCGCGAAGGCGTGAAAATCCTTCCGGTCAACCCCACCGAGAACGTCACGCCCGAGTCATTGCGGGCGTTTTTGCTGCAATGCGCTGGCCTGGCCGCCGCTGCCGGCCGGCCGCAACTGGTCAGCATCAGCCTGCTCGTCGAGGATCTGGATCCGCTGGCGGTGCTGGAATCCATCTTCGAGCCGGCGGAACTGCACTTCTATGCCGAGCGCCCGGCGCAGGGCTTTGCCGTGGCCGGCGCGGAGGCGGTGCTCGAATTCACCGCGGATGGCCCCGATCGTTTTCTCCGGGCGCGGGATCAGATCGCGCGCGTGCTGGCCGACACCATCGCCGTCGGTCCGATCGAGGAGCCCTTCGCCGGACCGCATTTCCTTTTCGCGAATGGATTCGCCCACACGGCGACCGCGGATGCGGCCTTCCCGGCGCTGCGCTTCTTTGTGCCTCGCTGGCAGGTGGCGCGCATGGGCGACCGCACCGTGGCCGTGGCCAATCTCCTCGTCACGGCCGACGCGCCCGTCGATCTGCTGGCGGCGAAGGTGTGGAAGGCGCACGCCAAATTCCGCGCCTTCGATTATCGCAGTGCCCGCCGCAAGGACCGGCCCTCGGCGCCGAAACGCATCGAGGAAATCGGCGGTGACGGCGTCTACCAGCGCTCTGTCGCGCGCGCGCTGGAAGAGATCGCCCGTGGCGATTACCAAAAAGTCGTCCTGGCGCGCGCCAAGCGGCTGACCACGACAGAGGAGTTCCATCCGCTCGGTGTGCTCAACCACCTGCGGCAGCACTTCCCCGCCTGCTACGCCTTCTCGATCGCAAACGGCCGTGGCCAGAGCTTCATCGGCGCGACGCCGGAACGGCTCATTCGCGTCGCATCCGGACGGATGCACACCGAAGCGCTGGCGGGCTCGGCTCCGCGCGGCGAATCCGCCAGCGAGGACGCCGCCTTTGCGCGCGCCCTGCTGCAAAGCGAGAAGGACCTTCGCGAGCACCGTCTCGTGTTTGAGTCCATCGCGCGGCGGCTGGCCGACCTCGGTCTGCAACTGGAGCACGCCGGACAGCCGCGCCTGCTTGGGCTCGCCAATGTGCAACACCTGCACCTGCCGATCAGCGCCGCGTTGCCGTCGGGCGTTCACATCCTCGATCTGGTGGCGCGGTTGCATCCGACGCCCGCGGTAGGCGGCACGCCGCGCGAACCGGCCGTCGCGGCGCTGGCGCACCTGGAGCCCTTCGCCCGTGGTCTTTACGCCGGGCCGCAAGGATGGGTCGACCATCGCGGCGGCGGCGAATTCTTCGTGGGCATCCGCTCGGCGCTCATCGACGGCCACACGGCCATGGCCTACGCCGGCGCGGGCATCGTGGCGGGTTCCTCGCCCGAGAAGGAATTTGCCGAAACCGAATTGAAGTTCAAAGCTCTGATCGAAGCCCTCACCAATTCATGAGCAAGGGAACCGTCAGAAAAGTCGATTACCGCAACACCAACAGCGTGTGGGGCGGCGTGTTGGTGGAAACGCTTCATCGGCTCGGTCTGCGGCATGCGGTCATCTCCCCGGGCTCGCGCTCGACGCCGTTGACGATGGCTTTTGCGCGGCACTCCGGGATCGAGTCCATTCCGGTGCTCGACGAACGCTCGGCGGGGTTCTTCGCCCTCGGACTGGCGAAACGCGCGCAGCGACCGGTCGTGCTGCTCTGCACGAGCGGAACGGCGGGAGCCAATTACTATCCGGCGGTCATCGAGGCGCAGGAAAGCGGCGTGCCGCTCATCGTCATCACTGCCGACCGTCCGCCCGAGATGCGGGATTGTCGTTCCGGCCAAACGATCGATCAGCGCAACCTTTTTGGCGGGCATGTGAATTTCCACCACGAACTGGCCGTGCCGGCGGCGACGCTCCCGTTGCTGCGTTATCTCCGGCAGACCGTGGTTCACGCGTGGGAACGGACCCAGTGGCCCGAGGCCGGACCGGTGCATCTCAACGCGCCGTTCCGCGATCCGCTGCCGCCGCTGGCGGACGGCACCACCCGCAAGCTGCGCGCCCGGCTGCAAGAGCAGGAATTCTTCTCGTCGGTCCGGCCGATTGAGCGGGTGTTGTCGCGGATCGAGCGGACGGATTTTCCGGGCGACCGGCGCGGCATCATCCTGGTCGGACCGACCGAGGGCAGCCCGACCCCGGTGGAGGCCGGAATCCTGGCGGGCCTGGCCCACAACCTCGGCTGGCCCGTGCTGGCCGACGGATTGTCCGGCTTGCGCGGCGATGCGGAGCGCTACGTGGGTTTGATCACCCGATACGATTCCATTCTGCGCAGCCGGAAGGCCTCCCGTCGGCTGCGACCAGAGGTGGTGCTGTGCATCGGCGGCTGGCCGACCAGCAAGGTCCTGCGCGCATGGCTGGAGGAGTGCGCACCCGAGTCGTGGCTGGTCTCCACGCGGCTGCAAAACCAGGATGCGCTCCATCTGGCGACGCATCACTTGCGCTGCAGTCTCTGGGCGTTTGCCGAGAGCGTGGCTTCCTCCGGGCGGCGCCATGACGAATACGCCCGGCTCTGGCGGCGGGCGGAGGAGGCGGCCGGCGACAGCCTCGCCCGGAGTCTCGCGGGGGCGCACAAGCATTTCGAGGGCAGGGCCGTGCTCGAACTCGCCCGGAATCTGGCCGCACTGACACCGGTGATGGTCGCGAATTCCATGCCGGTGCGCGATGTGGAGTATTTCTGGCCCGCCAACGACCTCGGGCATCAGATTTACTTCAACCGCGGGGCGAACGGGATCGACGGCACGCTGTCCACGGCGCTCGGCCTGGTCCACGCGGGCCGGTCCGGCGTGCTGCTGACGGGCGACCTGGCGCTGCTGCACGATGCCAACGGGTTCATGCTGCGGCCGAAGTTTGCGGGCAGCCTGACCATCGTTTTGATCAACAACAATGGCGGCGGCATCTTCGAGCACCTGCCGGTGGCGCAGTTCAACCCGCCGTTTGAGGAGTATTTCGCCACGCCGCAGAGCGTGGATTTCAGGAAGCTGTGCGCCGCCCACGGCGTGACGCATGTGCTGGTGCGCGACGGGCAGCACCTGGGAAGCCTGCTCGCCAAACTGCCGGCAGCGGGCATCCGGGTGCTGGAGGTGCGCACCGACCGGAAACGCGATGCGGCGTTCCGGAAGAAGATTTTTGCCGACGCGGCCCGCGTTGTGGAGCAGGCGATGGGGTAGGCAATCTCCGCAGGCTGGAGCCGCAGCGACCCCGCTGCGGTTGGATAAAACCCACGGAGGGTCGCCGTGGCCCCAGCAGAGATGCCTACAATTGGATGGGCATGCCGACCTCGATGATCTGCATCGGCGGCAGCCGGTAGTAATCGCGCACCTGCCGCGCGTTGCGGCTGAGGAAAGCGTAGAAATGTTTCTGCCACTCGAACATCTGGCTGTCGCCGCCGGTGATGATCATCTCGCGGTTGAAGTAGTAGGTGGCCTCGTTGAGTTTCATAGGCACGCCGGCGTCGCGGATGTATTCCATCAGCGTCGAAACGTCGGGTGACTCCATGTAACCGTAGCGGCCGATCGCGCGCCAGACGCCCTGGCCGATTTCGCTGACGGTGAAGCGCTCGGCGTCGTCCACCATGGGCACGTCCTCCGTCGTGATGCTGAGCAGCACCACGGTCTCGTGGAGCACCTTGTTGGCCTTGACGTGATGCAGCAACACGAGCGGCGTGCCGGTGGGGTTGCCCGCCATGAACACGCCGGTGCCCCGCACGCGCACGATGTGTTCGCTGCAGGCGATGTTGCGCAGTTCATCCTCGGTGATCTCGTTGGCGTAGATGCGGCGGAAGATCTCGGTCTTGCCGCTCTTCCAGGTGTGCATGATCGCCAGCAAGCCCAGGCCGATGAAGATCGGCAGCCAGCCGCCATCGGCGAATTTGTGCAGATTGGCGCCGACGAAGGCGGTTTCGATGATGAGAAAGACGGCGACGATGGGCACGATTTTCCACCACGCCCACTGCCAGCGCAGCTGGGTCACCCGGAAATAGGCCAGGGTGGTGACCAGCATCGTGCCGGTGACCGCAATGCCGTAGGCCGAGGCGAGGTGTTCGCTGGAGCCAAACTGCAGCACCACGTAGATGGAGCCGAGGGCGAGCGCGATGTTGACGAGTGGCAGGTAGATCTGGCC
>Ga0066487_100388_pt1 | contig 12151 bp, 9 predicted proteins | sample LakWasM129_HOW14_2_FD_59588 | JGI IMG/M metagenome (GOLD analysis project Ga0066487, IMG submission 59588) | Freshwater sediment methanotrophic microbial communities from Lake Washington under simulated oxygen tension - Sediment Metagenome 129_HOW14 | ecosystem: Environmental > Aquatic >... | reverse complement strand
GTTGCGACATCCCCAGGTGCTTGCAGCCTACAGCGATTGGCGGGCGACCGTGTTGGCCATCGCGCCCACCCGGGCGTTGCCTGACCCGCAGTTGACGTTCGAGGCCGACGTGACGGACACGCTGATGACCTTCATGCCCGGGCTGATGTTCGATTTCATGACGCCGGGTAAACGCCGGGCCATGGCAAACGAAATGACGGCCGCCAGTCAGGTCGCTTACCGAAGCTACGTTTCTACCGTCTTGGAAGTAGCCACCGGGGTGCGCAAGGCATGGTTGGAACTTGCCTACGTGGACGAAGCCCTCCGCCTGCGCGAAGGTGCCATCGAGGCGCTCAATCAAGCCGCGGCCATGGCCGGAACCGACTATGTCACCGGCCGAGGCATGGGCACCTTGGAAGCCCAGCTTCGCCTCGAAAACGAGGTTGCCAAGGTGCGCTCCGAACTCGCCACGCTCGGCGACCGCCGGCTCGCTGCGCATGTCCGCTTTAAGTCCTCACTGGGGCTCACCACCTCGGACGCCGATCCGACCTGGCCACAGGCGACGCTCGCGCCCACGGTGCTCCCCAGCGAGGACGAACTCTGGCGCCGCACGCTGGTCGCCAATCCGGAACTCGGCCGGATGCGGGCGATGGTGGAGATGGCCATCGCCGGTGTCGCCGTGGCCCGCAAGGCGGGCACCCCTGATTTCACGCTCGGCGTGATGGCCGATTTCAAAGCCGACCCGCTGATGATCCGGCCGACCGCCACGGTCACGCTGCCGATTTGGCGCGAAAAGATCCAATCCAACATCGCGGCCGCCGAAGCGCGGCACGATGCCGCAGTCGCTCGTGTCAGCGCCGAGCAGCTCAACATGGCTGCCCAGCTCGCGCAGATGCTCTACATGGTCCGCGAAAGCGACCGGATGATCGAGTATATCGACACGACCGTGTTGCCGAATTACGAGCGCCTCATCGCGAGCATCGAAGCCGGTTATCAGGCGGGCATGACCGGCCCCGGGATGATCCCGGAGACTCGGGTCATGGCGCTGGCGATGCGGCTTGAACGTGCCGCCGCCCTGCGCGACCGCGAGAATGCCGTCACCGATCTCCTCCTTATGACGGCCGACATTGCTCCGGCGGGCACCCCGCTCCTGGCCGATTCTCCGAATTCCCATCGTTAAACTCCTTTACAATGAAATCCTCGTTTCGCTTCCTCCCGCTCCTCCTGCTTGGGCTTTTCGCCGCGACCGCCCTTTTCGCGGCCGAACAGCTCTACACCTGCGGCATGCACCCGCAGATCATCAAAAAGGAACCGGGCAACTGCCCGATTTGCGGTATGAAGCTGACGCCCATCCGCGCCAACACGACAGGCGCGGCGGGCGAACGTAAGGTCAAGTTCTACAAATCCACCATGATGCCAGGCGAGGTAAGCCCGAAGCCCGGCAAAGACTCGATGGGTATGGACATGGTTCCGGTCTATGAAGGCGGGGACGCCGCCTCCACGAACATCCAGATCGATGCCGCCACGATTCAACGGATGAACCTCCGCACCGCACTGGTCGAGCGCGGCCCGGTGCGGCGTGAATTCCGGGCGGTCGGCACCGTCAATTACAACGAGCAGGGCCTGCGCGACATCACGACCAAATACGAGGGATGGCTGGAGAAGCTGTTCGTCAACGCCACCTGGACTGCGGTCAAGGCGGGCGATCCGCTTTTTGAAATCTACTCGCCGGACCTCTACAACGCGCAGCTCAACTATGTCGTGGCGCTGCGCGCGGATGGCGAAGCCGGCGGCTCCCTGAGCCGCGCGGCGCTGGCCCGCCTGCAGTTGTTCGATGTGCCGGACGAGGTCATTGCCGAGTTGAACCGGACCAAGGAGCCGCATCGCACCATGGTTTTTCGCGCGCCTTCCGATGGCGTGGTGATCGAGAAGATGGGCGTGGCCGGACAGATGATGAAGCCCGGCGAACGCATCTACCGGCTGGCCGATCTCTCCTCGGTCTGGGTGCAGGCGGAAATTTACGAGAAGGACCTGCCTTACGTGCGCACGGGGGCGCCGGCGCTGGTCCGGACCAGTTATGGCCCCGAGCGCACGTTTGAAGGCAAGGTGGATCTGCTCCTGCCGGAGGTGCAGGAGCAGACCCGGACCGCCACCGCGCGCGTCGTTCTCCCCAATGGCGACGGCTTCCTCCGCCCCGGCATGTTCGTCGACGTGCGATTCTCGGCCCAGCTCGCGGACGACGCGGTCCTGGTGCCCGACATGGCGGTCCTGCGGAGCGGGGAGCGCAACACGGTGTTTGTCGCGTTGGACGGCGGTTACTTCGAGGCGCGCGAGGTGAAACTCGGTGTGCGTAGTGACGGCAACAACTACCAGGTCCTGAGCGGCCTGCGGGCGGGCGAACGCGTCGTCACTTCGGGTCAGTTCATGCTCGATTCAGAGAGCCAGCTTCGCGAGGCGATCCAGAAAATGCTGAAGCCGGCGGATACCGTGGTCGAACCCGCTGCCACCGTCATGCCGGCGGACGGTGCCACCAAGCGCAGCGGGGCCATCGTGGTGCCGGACGCCCTCAAGGGGCTGGCGTTTGCCGGAGCCGATGCTGCCGTGCCTTTGGCGAAGGACGATCTGGCCGGGTATCAGGCGCAACTGCCGGCACTCCGGGCCGCCCTCACTGCGTTTTATGCCGCCAATGAACACGCCGCGCACGGGCCCTTCGCTGCCTTCAAGAGCGGACTGACCGAGCCGACTGACCTCAAGTCGGCCCGCCGTGACTTCGCCCCGCTCAGTTCGGCCGTCGCCGACGCGGTGCGCACCGCCCAACTCGCGACCGAAACGGGTCTGCACGTATTCGAGTGCTCCATGGCCAAGGCGCGCTGGTTGCAACGCGACTCAGGCACCAGGAACCCCTTTTACGGGGAGAAAATGCTGACCTGCGGTGACGAGATCGACGGACCGCAAGCGGCACCCGAAACTAGCATGACGCACGGCGCTCCGCTGCTCGACGCGCAGGCCATGGCCGGCGCGCTTCCACCGGGGCATCCGCCCATTGGCGGCACAATGTCCGTGGCCGACTACCTCCGGATGCAACCGGGCATTGCAAGCAACGAGGCCAAAGCCGGTGCGTCGGGGGAAGGCTGCGGCAGCTGCGGGATGTCGGCGGCGGCCATGGCGGCAGGCGAGCCCTGCGAACACGATAAAAAATAGACCAGCCGATCTCCCATTTACGCAATACCGGCCGCGCCCTGCCGCGGCCCCTGACTCCCTCCCAACGTGCTCACCGCGATCATCAATTTCTCCCTGAAAAACAAATTCCTCGTGCTCGCGGCCACCGTGGCGCTTGTGCTCGGCGGCATCTACGCGCTGCACCGGATTCCCCTCGACGCGATCCCTGATCTCTCGGACACGCAGGTGATCATCTATACCGAGTGGCCCGGACAGGCCCCGCAGATCGTGCAGGACCAGGTGACCTATCCGATCACGACCAAGATGCTGTCCGTGCCCTCGGCGAAGGTCGTGCGCGGCTACTCGTTCTACGGCTTTTCGTTCGTCTATGTGATCTTTGAGGACGGCACCGATCCGTATTGGGCGCGCAGCCGCGTCCTCGAATACTTGAACGGCCTCCAGGGCAGCCTCCCGGTCAACGTAGCTCCGCGCCTCGGGCCGGACGCCACCGGCGTCGGTTGGGCGTTCATGTATTCGCTCAACTCGAAGAAGCACGATCTCGCCCAGCTCCGTTCGATGCAGGACTGGTTTCTCCGCTACCAGCTTGCGAGCGTGGATGGCGTGGCCGAGGTCGCCTCGGTCGGCGGCTATGTGAAGCAATACCAGATCACGGTCGATCCGCACCGGATGCACGCCTACAACCTGTCCATCGCCGACGTGGCGATGGCGGTGCAGAAGAGCAACGGCGAGGTGGGCGGTCGCTCGGTTGAGATGGCGGAAAAGGAATTTGTCCTGCGGGTAAAGGGCTACGTCACCTCGGTGGACGATTTGCGCAAGGTCGCCGTGGGTCGCGGCCCCGGTGGGACACCCATATTGCTCGGTGAAGTGGCCAACGTGGGACTCGGCCCGGACATGCGGCGGGGCGTGGCGGAACTCAACGGCGAAGGCGAAACCGTGGGTGGGGTCGTGGTCGTCCGTTACGGCGTCGATACGCGCCAGGTCATTCAGGCGGTGAAAGCGCGGCTGGACGAAGCGATGAAGAGTCTGCCCGAGGGGGTGACCTATTCGGTCGCGTATGATCGGACCGCACTCATCGACCGCGCGGTCCGCACGCTGAAGGAGAAGCTCATCGAGGAGAGCATCGTGGTCGCGCTGGTGTGCCTGCTCTTCCTGATGCACCTGCGGAGCTCCTTTGTGGCAATCGTTATCCTGCCGATTGCCGTCCTCGCCTCGATTGCGGTCATGTTCGGTCAGGGATTGAGCGCGAATATCATGTCCCTCGGTGGCATCGCCATTGCCATCGGGGCCATGGTGGACGCCGTGATCATCATGATCGAGAACGCGCACAAACACATGGAACACGACGGCGGCAAGAAGCCGCACTGGGACATCATCCGCGACGCCTCGATTGAGGTCGGCCCAACGCTGTTCTATTCGCTGCTCGTCATCACCGTTTCCTTCCTGCCGGTCTTTACGCTGCAATCGCAGGAAGGCCGCATGTTCAAACCCCTCGCGTTCACCAAGACCTATTCGATGGCGGCGGCGGCCATCCTGTCGATCACCCTCGCGCCGGTGCTGATGGGATTCTTCATCCGCGGGAAAATCCCCGCCGAGGACAAGAATCCGGTAAACCGCTTCCTGATCTGGCTCTATCACCCGCTACTGGACGTGATGATCAAGTTCCGCTGGGCCGTGATCATCACCGCCGCAGTGGTCGTTGGCTGGGTGTTCTTTCCCTGGAATTCCATCGTCGCACGCGTCCTGCCGGACGGAGGCGTCAAGGACGTGGCCCTGAAATTCGGCAAGGCGTTTCCCTACCAGAATATCGGCTCGGAGTTCATGCCGCCGCTCTACGAAGGCGACCTGCTCTACATGCCGACGACCTTCCCGGGCATCTCGCCGACCAAGGCGCGCGAACTCATCCAGCAGACGGATCAGATCATCAAGTCGTTTGCCGAGGTGCATCACGTCTTTGGCAAGATCGGCCGCGCCGAGTCGGCCACTGATCCGGCGCCAATGGACATGATTGAAACGACGATCATGCTCAAACCCGAGGAGGAATGGCCGGTAGTCGACATCAAGGACGACAACGGCAAGGTCATCGCCCACCGGCGGCGCAGCATCGACGAACTCACTGCAGCGATGAACAGCGCCGTGCAGATTCCCGGCCTGACGAACGCGTGGACGATGCCGATCAAGACCCGCATCGACATGCTCGCGACCGGCATCAAGACGCCCGTTGGCATCAAAGTCGCGGGCTCCGACCTGCGCGAGCTGGAGCGGATCGCCGGTGAGATCGAGGGCGTGATCCGCCGCGCCCCCGGCACCAGCAGCGTCTTCGCCGAACGGGTGATGGGCGGCAACTACGTCGAGTTCGACATCGACCGGGATGCAATTGCGCGCTACGGGCTGACCGTCGGTGAAGTGCAGGAGGTGTTGCAAGTCGCGTTGGGCGGCATGCCGCTGACCACCACGGTGGAAGGGCTTGAGCGCTACGGCGTGATTCTCCGCTATGAACGCGACTACCGCGAAAATCTCGAGGCCCTGCGCGAAATCCTGATCCCGGTGAAGGGAACCGGGGCTGGCGGAGGCATGGGCGGCACCGGAAGCGCGTCCGGAATGGCGCAGGTGCCGTTGAGCCAATTGGCCAAAGTGCGGGTCGTTGCGGCCCCGATGGGCATCAAGAGTGAGGCAGCGATTCCGAATGCCTGGATCTATGTCGATGTGCAAGGAGTCGATCTCGGCAACTACGTCCGGGGCGCGCAGCAAACGGTCAACGAGGCCATCCGGCGCGGCGAAATCAAGGTGCCGGCGGGTTACACGATTCTCTGGAGCGGCCAGTATGAATACATGCAGCGGGCCCAGGCGCGCCTGATGCTGGTCGTGCCGCTGACGCTGCTGCTGATCATCTTCATCATCTATCTCAACACCAAGTCGTGGATTAAGACGTTGATCGTTCTCCTGGCGGTCCCGTTCTCGCTCGTCGGGGCTTTCTGGGCGCTGCACCTGTTCGGCTACAACATGAGTGTGGCGGTGTGGGTCGGCATCATCGCACTGGCGGGCCTCGATGCCGAAACCGGTGTCGTGATGCTGCTCTATCTCGATCTTGCCTATGACGAGTGGAAAACCAAGGGGCGCCTGCTCACCCCCACCGATCTGCGCGACGCGATCTATCACGGCGCGGTGAAGCGGGTTCGGCCCAAGGCGATGACCGCAGCGGTTATCATCGCCGGCCTGATGCCGATTCTCTGGAGTCACGGCACCGGTGCCGATACCATGAAGCGCATTGCCCTGCCGATGGTGGGCGGTGTCATTACCTCCACCCTGATGGAACTGCTCGTCTATCCGGCGATCTTCTATCTCTGGCGCATTCGTTCTCTGCCCGCCCAATCGGCACCTTCATCGCCCGCAACCCCGCCGGTCGAAGGATTGGCGACGCCCTGATCTTCGGCCCCTCGGATGAAAGCCCCGCAAACATTCCTGGTCATTGTGGTGTTTATCGCGGGCGCTGCCGCGCTCTCAGTGATTCGCTTTCGCAGTCAGGCCGGGGACGTCCTGCATACCGTGGGGCAGTTTGAGCAACTCAAGCGAGGTGACCGGGTTCGTTATCTCTGCCAACAATGTGACGCCACGAAGGAGATCCAGATCGATACCGAATCGACTGCGATGGAGCTATGCCGGGAGGGCGCGACGATCAGTTGCCCGGGCTGCAAGGAAACCATGAAAGTCGTCGTCAAATCCGCGCCGGCAAGGCCTGCATCCATGTCCGAGGTTCGTTTTGTCAGCGACAAGGGACACGAATGCCTTGTCCTCGCCAAAGCACCACCTGGTAAACAGCCCTCGACGCAACTTCCCCCATGAGTGCCGAGGATACCAAGGAAGAGTGTGCCGTCTGCGGCAAGGATTTATCCGAGGCCAACGGGGTGGCGCATCTATACCATGATGGCCGCCGTTTCCCACTGTGCTGCCCCATGTGCATGCAGCTCTTCCAGCGTGCGCCGGCGCGCTTCGCGCGCGGCGAACGGCCGCAATCGATCGTGGAGGAACTCATGGCGGAAATGAAATGGAAGGAGACAGGGCGCTGGTAGCCTATCCCCATGAAGCCCGGCCATTCACTCACCCGACTACTCAGGGGCTGGCAGGTAACGCCGCCGCCGGACCCGAATTTTCAGTCTGGGGTATGGAAAAGAATCCGCCGGCCTTCCCCAGCTAAGGTCCCGCGCCTTCAACGCGACCCGGCCCGGGATGTCACTGACAGCAAGAGCCCCGGACGAAGCGCTTAGCCGGGGGAATGGTTGAGGGATTCGTCGGCGCCGGACCGTTCAAGACGATACAGTCGGTTTGCCGGTCTCTTGCCATGAAACTCCGTTTCCTTCTGCTCCTCGCTTCGTTGATCCTTGCCGGTTGCGCCACCCCCTTTCGGGCGCCGCCGGACGTGGCTCAGATCAAGCTCGAACGGGTAGATTCGCCTGTGATCATCGTGGAAAAGGTCTGGCTGGAGCGGAAGGGTGGTCCGCTGACCCTGAAGGGCTATGTTCTCAAGCGGCTTCGCGTCAACGATACCACGCAGACGCACCTTGATGTGACACTATTTGACGGATCCGGGCGCGTGCTCCGGGCATCGGTCGAACGGTTCACTCCGCAGCGCATCGTCAAACGCTTTCGTCGGCAATCATACGCCAGCTATAGCATGAATTTGGATCCACTTCCTGCTGGCACCACCCGGATCGAGGTGCGCGCCCATGAAGGCGTGCACCCGAGCCCCTGAGCTCGACTGCGGTCGGGTTGAGCGGGTTTAGATCGGGAGAAAGTTCGGATATTTCGAGGGATTCAGACCGGTCGATGCCCGGGAAGGCAATCGATGCACAAAAAGACCCAACTAATGCGCAGTAAGATTCTTTCCCTGTGCTAGCGTTACCTGCTCAGGCACTTTTATGAGATTCTCCCGCTCCCGCTCCCCCGCCTTATTCCTGAAGGCCGGCTCGCGCATCGGGCCCATGATGCGAAGAGTGACTGGGTTGATAGCGATGGGACCGAGCGCACGAGCGTTTGTCTTGAGCCTATGTCTGGTCGTCCTGAGCGCCTGCACGATGCCGGCAGTCCCTCCTCCTTCCGCCGTCATATTGTCGGAGGATTTGAATTTCAAATGGGTCCCGCCTAATCTCGGCCATGAAATGAAAGTTTTCATTTCGGCCGGACGCTACGCCCGAACAGACAACGATTGGAACACGGTTTATTATGAATCTGAAGCCGGCTTGGTCTCGCGAGCCTATGCGGGACAAACCGGGAAGAAGGTGCAGGGAGGGATCGGTTATATGAAGAGACAGGACCGATACTTTGTTTGGGAATTTGCGCCCTCTATCACCGCGCAAACTGCGTGGGGCCTGATCTCAGGCCAGACGCAAGAAGGCCCCCTCGTCAGAATTTACCTGGGAAAAGTGCCGAAGGAGAATGAGCCCAGCCTGCAATTCGAGAAATAATGCCCGCCGGCGTTCCAGTCGAAGCAGAACCTAGCAGTGGAAGAGAAGACAGCCGGCCGGTTCTAAGAGCAATCCCTGGCCTCCCGCGATAAGGCATATCCCCCCGAATGCCGCCGCGAGTTATGCGCCGATCAGGAGAAAGTTCGTCAAAAAACTGAGGGATCGCGCTCAGTCAATGCGTTGAAGAGGGGAATGAACCTTCCGGTTCGCCTTCATGAGACGCACTATTGTCCTATTCTTGTTGTTAGGGGGCAGCGCTTTCGCCCGCGAAATCACGCTCGATCAAGCAATCGCGCAGGCCCTTGCCGGAAACAAGGATCTGGCCGCCGCGTCCCTGGAGATCGACAAGGCCGAAGGAAGGTCGCTCCAGGCGGGTCTGCCACGCAACCCCTCGCTCGAGATCGGCGCGCGGTCCGACCTGTTCTTTGGCAATGAAGGCGAACGCGGTGTAACGCTCGGGCTCTCCCAGGCGATTCCGCGGAAAGACCGGCTGCGCAAAGCCCGCGAGGCGGCGGCCCTTTCGGTCGAGCAAAAGCGGGCGTTGGTGCGTGATGCCCAGCGCCGGCTCGTGGGCGAAGTGGAAACGCTTTTCGTCCGGATGCTCAATTTCAACCAGCAGACGGAAGCCCGCCGACGTTTGCTGGCCGCAGGGGAGAATCTTGCCGCCGTGATCGAGCAGCGGTATCAGCGGGGGGAGGTCCCGCAGACTGACATTGTGCCGATCCGGATCGAAAATGCCAAGGTCGCCCAGGAGCAGCAACTGCTTCTCGCCCAGCGGTCCGAAACGGAGCTGCGGTTCAAGCAGCTGCTGGGTTTGCCGCCCGATGAAACCATCGTGATATTGGGCGAAGCGGAGGATTTGAACGTGAAACTGGCCGCCGTGACCGGGATTGACCGAGCGGTGGAATCACGGCCGGACTATGCAGCGGTCGGGGCGGCCGTAGAACAGGCCGACGCCGAGGTGCGCGTCGCGAAGGCCGAAGCGTATGACGACCTCACGGTCGGCGTGTCCTATGAGGGCGATCGCTCCGTCTTCACCGCGCCCGTCGGCACCAAGAGGGACAATTTCCTTGGGGCCAGCGTGTCCATTCCGCTGCCACTGCGGAACAAAAACCAAGGGCGCATCCTCGAACAGCAGTCCGCCCACCGTCAGGCTGAGGCGGAGCGGGCGGCGCTGCAGCTCAAAATCTCCTCTGAAATAGCGCAGGCCCGGCTGGCCATCGTCCAGCTGGCCCCGGTTCTCACGCGCTACCGGGAAGAACTGCTTCCTCTGGCGGAGCGGCAGTTCCAGGCCATGCAACGCGCCTATGAACGGGGCGAGCAGAGCGTGGCACCCGTTTTTCAGGCACAGCAGCAGCGTTTCACCACGGAACTCGACTATCTCGGGCAGCTCGCGCGTTACGCCGAAATGCTGGTCACGCTGGAGACGGCGCTGGGCGCCAATCCGCATCTTCGCATTCAAAGCAACCCCGCCCCCTCGCATTCGCCATGAAACGATTTTATCCCCTTTGGTTCGCGCTCGTCCTCGTCCTGCAGCCGGCCTCGCGGATGATGGCCCATGCCGGTCACGACAAGGCGCCCGGCGAAGACAATGCCGGTCCCTTGACGGGCCCTATCACGATTACTTCGGAAGCGGCAAAAAATCTCGGCCTGAAGCTTGAAACGGCGGACCTGCGCACGCTGGAGAAAACCCTCGCCGCCCTGGGCCACGTTGAAGTCGACCCGGCGAGGGTCGTCTCCCTGACCAGCCGCATTTCCGGCCGGGTCACCCGGCTGGCGGTCAATGAGGGCGATCAGGTGGCCAAGGGGGACTTCCTGCTCGAAATCGAGAGCCGCCAGATAGGCGACCCCCCGCCCCGCATCGAGTTCAAGGCCGGCATTGGCGGCACCGTCCTGGACCGTCACGTTTTCACCGGGGACAGTGTCGAGCCCGATGCGCACCTGCTGAAAATTGCCGATCTTTCCTCGCTTTTCGTCGTCGCCCGGATCTACGAGGGGCAAATTGCGCAAATCCAACCGAACCAGAAGGTCCGGGTGCGGGCCGAGGCCTATCCCGACCTGACCTTCGAGGGCACGGTGGAGGGGCATACCGCACAACTCGATCCCGAAACCCGCACGCTCGGCGTGCGGGTGCGCGTGGCGAATCCCGGGCTGCGTTTGCTGCCGAACATGCGCGCCACTCTCGCCATCGTGACCGCCGAGGCGGACTCGATCATCGCCGTGCCGCTATCCGCGGTGCTGGGCGAAGCGGGCAACTTTTTCGTCTTCGTGCAGGACGACAAGGATCCCCAGACCTTCATCCGCACGCCGGTGGTCGTCGGCCAGCGGGACGACCGTTTTGTCGAGATTGTCGAAGGCGTCCTGCCGGGCGCGAATGTTGTCACCGTGGGTAATTATCAGCTCCAATACGTGCCGCCGGCGCCAAGGAAGGCCGCGGTGGACGGCCACGCTGCTCCCGCCAAGGGCCAGCCGGCGGCCGAGACCAAGAGTCATTAAGCTAGCGCCTCGCCATGCTCAATCGACTGATCGAATTCTCCCTGCGCAACCGCCTGTTCGTGCTGGCGGCAAGCGCACTGCTGCTCGTCTACGGCGGCTACGTCATTCTCCAGCTGCCGGTTGACGTGTTTCCCGACCTGAACCGGCCGACGGTCAACATCCTCACCGAGGCGGCGGGGCTCGCGCCCGAGGAAGTCGAGACCTTGGTCAACCTGCCGATGGAGACCTCACTCAACGGCGCGCCTGGCGTGAAGCGCGTGCGCTCCACCGCGGGCATCGGGCTGTCGGTGCTCTATGTCGAGTTCGACTGGGGTATGGACATCTACCGCGCACGCCAGCTTGTGCAGGAGCGCTTGCAGCTCACCGCGGAGAAGCTGCCGCGCGGCGTCACGCCGACCATGGGGCCGATCAGCTCCATCATGGGCGAGATCATGCTGATCGGCCTGAAGAGCGAAACTGGCGCGACGGCGCCGATGGACATCCGCACGCTTGCCGACTGGACCGTGCGCCAGCGGCTACTCACGATCCCCGGCGTATCGCAGGTGATCCCCATCGGCGGCGGCGTGAAGCAGTATCAGATCCTGCCGTCCCCGGAGAAACTTGCCGCCTACGGCGTCAGCCTGCAGGAGGTCGTCGCCGCCGCCGGGCAGGCGCAGAGCAACACCTCCGGCGGTTTCCTGGAAAACGCCAACAAGGAGGCGCTCATCCGCAACGTGGGCCGAACCACCTCGCTTGAGGACATTGCCGGCACCGTCGTCGTGGTGCGCAAAGGCATCCCCGTGCATCTGCACGATGTCGCCACCGTGCAGTTCGGGAAACAGGTCATGCGCGGCGATGCCGGTGTGAACGGCAAGCCTGCCGTGATTCTCTCCGTGCAGAAGCAACCGGGCGTCGATACCGTCAGCCTCACGCGCAAGGTCGAGGTGGCGCTGGCGGAGATCGGCAAGACGCTGCCGCCGGACGTGAAGGTCTACGAGCTGTTCAAGCAGGCCAATTTCATCGAGGCGGCGATCAAGAACGTGGAGGAGGCGATCCGG
>Ga0066487_100382_pt1 | contig 12265 bp, 12 predicted proteins | sample LakWasM129_HOW14_2_FD_59588 | JGI IMG/M metagenome (GOLD analysis project Ga0066487, IMG submission 59588) | Freshwater sediment methanotrophic microbial communities from Lake Washington under simulated oxygen tension - Sediment Metagenome 129_HOW14 | ecosystem: Environmental > Aquatic >... | reverse complement strand
GCCGGAGGGCCGGGTTTCGCTGCCGCCGCTCACGATAGCCGGGTCGCGGGCAAATGCGGATGGGGTGCGCGCCCCGAAACGATGGAGGCACTTACCCCATACGACGCCCGCCGCGGGAACGCTAACATCGCCGCGTCATCATGAAAGATCCGCTGGTCAGCATCGTCATGCGTTCCTTCAACGAGGCCTGGGCGTTGCGCGAGACGCTGCCCGCCCTGCAGGCGCAGGAATACCGCAACTGGGAGCTGATCGTCATCGATTCCGGTTCCACCGACGGTTCGGTCGAGCTGATCCGGCAGGCCCGGCCGCGCCACTTCGTCCAGATCCAGCCCCACGATTACCATCCGCCGCGGGTGATGAACCACGGTGTGAGGCTGGCCGGCTCGAATTTCGTGATCTTTCTGAACGCCGACGCCACACCGCAGGGGTCGCACTGGCTGCGGCCGCTCGTGCGCCTGCTCTTCAATCCGCGGGTGGCGGCCGTGTATGGCCGCCAGATTCCCCGGCCGGACTGCCGCGCGGTGTATGCGCGCGATTACGCGGCCTGCTTCGGCCCGCAGCACACCGCGGCGCGGCGGGACGATTTTTTCAGCATGGTGAGCAGCGGCATCCGCAAGGACATCTGGGCCGGGCGCGGCTTCAACGAGAACCTGCAATACTCCGAGGACGACGAATACGCCCGCTGGTGCCGCGCCCGGGGCTGCCGGGTGCTCTACGCGCCCGGCTCGTGCGTGATGCACTCGCACAATTACACGCCGGCGCAGGCCGCGAAGCGCAGCTTCGGCGAGGGCCGCGCGCTGGCGGCGGTGTGGGAGGGTCCGGCCCGCCGGTTCAGCTTTGGCCGCACGGTTCTGCTCGGGTGGATGCACGACGCGCTGCGCGATCTCGTTTTCTGCCTGCGCACCGGCCGGCCCGGGGAATGGCCGCACGCCGCGCGCATCCGCTGGCACCAGCGCCGCGCCCGCCTCGCGGGATTCCGCGCCGGGTGGCGGACGTATCGCACCGCCGGCTCCGGCGCCATTCACCCGCCGGTCTGGATGCCGCCGGTCGGGGTTCCCCGCTGAATCCGTTTCCGCCTATGATCATGTTTCAGGGAAAAGTTCCGCCTCCGACGTTCGCCACGCCTCGGTTCACCCTCGACGGAGACGAGGCGCTGGAAAAACATCTCGCCCGCATCTGCCAGTTGGTGCACGCGCGGGTGCTCATCGACATCGTGCCGCGCCGGAAGCTGGAGGCGATCCTGCTGGGCGGCGGCTACGGGCGCGGCGAGGGCGGCGTCCTGCGCACGCCGGAGGGTGACCGGCCCTACAACGACATGGAATTCTACGTGCTGGTGCGCGGGAGCGTCTGGCTCAACGAGCGTCGCTATGGCGCCCAGCTCCACGCGCTCGCCCGGCAGCTCTCGCGCGTGGCCGGCGTCGAGGTGGAATTCAAGGTGCTCTCGCTCGCCCGGCTGCGCCGCCGCGCCGTCACGATGTTCTCCTACGACCTGATCATGGGGCACCGGTGGGTCTACGGCCACGACGGGCTGCTGACCGGCTGCGAACATCACCGGCGGGCCCGCGACATCCCCCTGCACGAGGCCACGCGGCTGCTGATGAACCGCTGCAGCGGCCTGCTGTTCGCGCTGGAGCGGCTCCAACGGCCGGTGTTCACCGCGGACGACGCCGACTTTGTCGGGCGGAACCTGGCCAAGGCCCGGCTTGCCTTGGGTGACACGGTGCTGGCCGCCACCGGCCGCTACCACTGGAGTTGCCGGGAGCGCGAGCGCCAGCTCATGCTCCTCGGCTGGTCCGAGTGGGGCAGCTGGCCCTGGCTCGCGGGCGTGTTGCAGGAGCACCGCCGCGGCGTGGAGTTCAAGCTCCACCCGCATCGTTCCACCGCGTCGGCGGGCGAGATGCGGGCGGAATGGGAGACGGTTTCGACCCTGGCCGGCCGCCTGTGGCTGTGGTTGGAGAACCGCCAGTTGGCGCGGAGCTTCGCCTCGCCCATGGAGTATGTCGCCAGCAGCGCGGACAAATGTCCGGAGACGCCTTCCTGGCGGAACCGGCTGGTCAACGCGCTGCACTTCGGGCCCGCCGCGTTCTGGGCGCCGGGCGCCAGTCGCTACCCGCGCGTGCGTCTCCTGCATGCGCTGCCGCTGCTGCTCTGGGAACCGGCCACGCGGTTCGACGCCGGCATCCAATCCAACCTGCGCCGGGAACTGCGGACCTCCGCCGCGACATTCCCCGACTTCGTGCAGGCTTACGCCCTGTTGTGGGAACGTTTCCGCTGAGGGAGCCGGCCGATGAAGAATATCCTGATACTCGGGTGCGCGCTGCTGGTGGCCGAATCGGCCGCCCAGGAGCGGTCGGACGTGCTCGCGGCCCTCGTGCGGGATTCGCCGTTCCTGCCTCCGGGCGGAGCGCCCGCGGTGGAGAACGGACCCGCGCAACTGGAGTTTCGCGGCGTCGTGTCGGAGCCCGACGGCTATTCCTTCAGCGTGTTTGACCAAGGCCGGCACGAGGCAGCCTGGGTTCGGATCAACGAGCCGGGCCAGGCCTTTGTCGTCCGCCGCTACGACGCCGAGCAGGACACCCTGACGGTCGAATACAACCAGCAGACGCTGACCCTGCCACTCAAACGCGCGAAGGTGCAGGCCATGGCCGCGGCCCCCCCGCCGGCACCGCCGCCGCCGCTGCCGACCAACCTGAGCAATCCGGCCGCACCGCCGCCGGCCGCGTCGGCTGGTGCGACCAACGCGCAGGAAGCGGAGCGCCTCATGCGCATCGCCGAGGAGATCCGCCGCCGCCGGGGCCTGCGCCAGATGCCGCAGAACGCCCAACCTCCCGCCAAACCCTAACATGACGACCCATCCGCCACGGGCGTTCACGCTCATTGAGATCCTCGTCGTGCTGGCGCTGCTGGCGTTGGTGACCGCGGCGCTGTTGCCGGCAGGCGGCGCGTTGCTGCGCGACGCCCGGAGGGAGTCGGCGGAGGACACCACGTTGGACGTCCTGCAGGAGGTGCGCCGGCAGGCCGTGCTGTCCGGTCGCGAAGTCACGCTGGGCTTTGCCGCGGAGAGCCATGCCTTGGTCTGGACCGACGGGGTGCAGACCGGCCGCCGGGAGTTCGCGCGCCCGGACGTGACGGTGGATTTCCTGCGTCCGAGCGGCCGCGCCATTTTGCTGGGCGGACAGTTGGTCGAAACTAACGCCGTGAAGCAAATGAAGTTCTACGCCGACGGCACCTGCGACACGATTCGGCTGCAATGGCGTCAGGCGGATCGCATCGCGCACGTGATCGCCATCGACCCGTGGACGTGCGCGCCGGCCCTGGTGGCCGCCAACCCATGAATGCGACGTTCCCCAAACTTCGCTTGATGTTCGCGCCGGTGCGCCGGCGCGGCTTCACGCTGGTGGAGGTGCTGGTGAGTCTGGCGATCTTCGCCATCGCGGCCGTTGTGCTCGGCGCGGCCTACGTCAACATGCTGACCAACTACCAGGCGGCGATGCAGTGGGGCGCGCGGCAGGGCGAACTGGAATCCCTGCGCGCGGCCCTGCAGACCGAGCCCGATCGGCTCCGCGTGGAAAAGGGCGGCGAACAATTCCTGGGGGACAACCGCCTCGCCCGCTGGCGGGCCCGGGTGGAGGAAACCGCGATCGCCGATCTGTTCCAGGTCACGGTCGACTGGGAAATCACCGCGCCGGACCAGGCGCCGGCCGCGACCGGCCGGCAGACCTTCATGCTGCTCCGCCCGACCTGGTCCGATCCGCTGGTGCGCGCCCGCCTGCGCGCGGAGTCCCGCCAACGACTGGCGAAACGAAATTCCTGACATGCGCGCTTCCCGGAAAAATCCCCGTGGTTGGCGGCGCGGCTTCACGCTGGTGGAGGTGCTGCTGTCCCTCGCGTTGCTGACGTCGCTCCTGCTGGCGCTGAACACGTTTGTATTTTCGATGGGCGAAATCTGGGGCCGTAACCGCGAGCAACGACTCTTCGGGCAGCACGTGCGCGCCGTCGGCCGTTATGTGGAAGAGCTCCTGCGCCGCGCCGCCCGGCCGCCGGCGCGCGGCGGCGCCGCGATCCTCGCCCGAGAGGTGCGCCTGCCGGGCGGTTCGTCCGCAGGATTGCTGACCTTTGAACTTCCGGAGGGCGACCGGCGGCTCGTCTGGCCGGACCACCCGCTGCCCGACGTGCAATGTGCGCTGGCGGCGCGACCGGGGCAGGGCCTGCTGCTTTATTGGCACTCGCACCTCGAACTGGGTTTCGCGCGGGAAGCGCCGCGCACGACGGTGTTGTCGCAACTGGTGACCGGCATGGATTACGATTACTACGATCCCGGCTTTCGCGCGTGGCAGAGTCAGCCGGAGTTGCGGCGCGATTCGCAGGGCAGATGGCTGACCCCCGCGCGGCTGCGCCTGCATTTCCGCCACGGGGATTACACTGCGGAAACGGTGGTGAACGTGCCGGCGGCGACGCCGGGCCTGCCGGCATTCTGAAAACAACGCCATGCCTCCATCCCATCCCACATCGGTTGCTGTTCCGTTCCGCACCGCGCGCGGCGCGGTGATCGTGCTGGTGCTCGTCACGGTGCTGGTCGCGGCCATGCTGCTGACGCGTTTCATCGAGCGCACCACCACCGAGCTGCTGGTGGAGGCGCGCGCCGCGCAGGCCGACCGGCTGCGCGCGGACGCCGGCTCGGCCCTGGAGGTCACGCTGGCGGTGCTGGCCGATTTCCGCGCGGTGGACGGCGGATTGCATGCTCCCGCGCAAGGCTGGGGCGATCCGCTCGGCTGGGCCGGCTATGCACCCCGGGCCGGCGTGAACGTGGATGTCGCGCTCGAGGACGAAAGCGGCAAGCCGTCCCTGCCGCGACTGGACGCCCCGGCGCTGCAGGATCTCGGCGAGGAACTGGGGCTGCGGCCGAACGACGCCGAGCGCGTGGCCGACGCGCTGCTCACCTGGACGCAACCGGAGCACGTGGCGGCCACCCTCGAGACCGATCCGCGCAACTACGAGCGCGCCGCCCCGCCGCACCATCCGCCGTTGCGTCCGCTGCGCTCCTTCGACGAACTGGCCTCGGTCGCGGTGGCGCGGGATCTTTTCTACGACCAGGACGGCCAGCCGACGGAACTGTGGACGAAATTCGCGGACAGCGTGTCGCTGTATTCCTTTCCGACCTCGAACCTCAACGCCGGTCAAGGCCTCCCGCTCGCGCTCGCCGGGCTGGATCCGGCGCAGAGCCGGCAGGTCGCCGACTATCTGGCCGGCCGGGGCGTGCGTCCGGCGGGAGCGCCGTCGTATTTTCGCGGACCGGGCGACGTGACCGCCTTGCTCGGCGCGAATGTGGCGGTGGCCGGACTGGGCGCGGAGGTGAGCTGCCTGCGCATCCGGGTGACGGTGCGCGAAGGGGCGGCGGCGTTCCGGCTCACCGCGGTGGTGGCTCCGCCCGGCGGCGCCACGGTGCCGGCCGCCGCCCGCGCGGAGCCGGCGGATCAGACGGACGCGGAACCGCCGCCGCCGGCCCGGCCGCTGTATTACCCGTTCACGATCCTGAGCCTGCAGGAAGAAATGACGCCAGAGGCCGGCGCAAAAGGAAACGCATGAGCCTGTTCCCGCCAACCACGTCCGATCCGCTGACGGCGGCCAAGGTCGTCCTCGTGCCGGCCAACCGCTTTTTCGTGCAGACGGTGCCGCTGGAGCCCGGCGCCGAGGCCGGCACGCAGACCGCCTACGTGTTGGAGGAGTTCTCGCCGTTTCCGCCCGCGCAGCTTTACCACGGCTACCTGGCGGCGCCGGATCGGAGCCAGGCCCTCGTGTTCGCCGCCTACCGCCGGCGCTTTCCAGCGGCGGAAACGGAGGCCTGGACCGCCGCCGACCTGGTGTTGCCGGCGTTTGTCGCGCTGCTGGGATCGCCGTCCGGCGGGGCGGAACTGATCGTGCACGCGCACGGCGCCGGCCTGACCGGCGTGGTCTGGGACGGCGCATCGGCCCTGCCCGCCATCGTGCAAGCGCAAGCCGGTGCGGAGCCGGCGACCGACGAGCAGCGGGCGGCGTTCGTCGCCGAGTTGCGGGCGCGCAGCGGGCACGAGGACGCGCCGGTGCGGATACTAGAGGGCGAGATTGGCGTCGGGCGGGACGCGGAGAGCGGGTTTGTGTTCAGCGTCGGCGAGGTCGAAACCGCGCGGTTTCCGGCGGGAGCGTTGGAGAGCGCCGATGTGCGCGACAAGGCCTTTCTCTCGGAGCAGCAGCAGGGGCGGCGGCGCGACCAGTGGTTGTGGCGGGCGCTGCTCGTCGCGGTGGCGGCCAGCGGGCTGGCGACCACGCTGGATCTCGGCGCCCTGGCCCTGCAGGGCTGGGTGGGGCGGCGGCGCGGCATTGCGGCGGGCCAGGCGCCGCAGGTCCAACGCATCGAAACGGCGCAGGCCCTGGCCGAGCGCATCGAGAACCTCGCCAGCCGGCGGCTCCGTCCGTTTGAAATGCTGGGGCTCATCAACGAGCGCCGGCCGCGCTCGATCCAGTTTCTGCGCGCCACGACCCGGGGCAATAACCTGCTGGAGGTGGAGGCGCAGACGCCCAACGCCGCCGATGTGGGCAATTACGAGGCGGCCTTACGCGCGTTGCCCGCTCTCGCCCGCGTGGAGACGCGCGATCTGCGCGCGCGAGAGAACCTGCTGACCTTTGTGCTGGTGGTGACGTTCAAGCCGGACGCAGGGCGGCCGGAGGGAGGTCCGGGATGAAACGCCGCTACCAAGCCCGCTCGTTGCGCGAGAAGCTGCTGATCCTGCTGTTCGCGGCGGCGCTCGCCGTGTGGTGGCTCACGCTGGCGACCGGCCGGCTGGGGCGGCTCGTGCAGGACTGGCGCAGCGTGTCCGCGGAACTGGCGAGCCAGCGCGCCTGGCTGGATCACCGCGCCGCGATCGAGGCGCGCGCCGCGCAGGCGGCGAAGAACCTCGAACCCGCCCGCACGCTGGACGCCACGCATCTGGTGGGCGAGGTGATGGCGCTGGCCCGCCAGGCCGGGCTCGCGCCGGGCATCGACTCGCCGCGCACGCAACGGACGCCGCAGTTCGCCTACCACACGGTGGAGGTGAACTTCCGCCGGGCGGAGCTGGGCGCGCTGGTGAATTTCTACGAGGCCCTGAACCGGCGGGCGCCCTATCTCGCGCTCGAACAATGCGCGCTGTCCGCCGACCGCGCCAACCCCGCGCAACTGAACGCATCGTTCGCCATCTTTTCCGTCGAGGTGCTGCGCTGAGCGCCGGCGGTGCTGGCGGCGGAAGAGCAGTTTTCGCAGCCGCCCGGTGACCCCCGGTAAGATTGGGTTGATTTGGCCGGCGGAAAAAATACTTTCCCCGAAAAGTGGCAGCTCGGGTTTGGGCCGGACCTGATTTTTGCCAAACCACGCCTATGCAACCGGCCAGGAATTTGATTCAGCCACCGGCAGTCGCATAAACAATGTTCGGCAAAAAGCGCGCCCACAACTCTTATGAAACCAGCCCGTCTGAAGTCCTCCGCGCCCGTGCTGCTAGTTCGCGATGTGATAGCCGCGGCCCATCATTACCGGGATGCGCTTGGGTTCACCTTCGACCGATTCTGGGGCGAGCCTCCCGACTTCGTCATTCTTCGCCGCGACGAACTTCACCTCATGTTAAGTCTAGCTCCGCGCAGCCACACCATCGTTCCCAATTGGAAGGTGAATAAGATTTGGAACGTCTATTTCTGGGTCGACGATGTGGACACTCTCTTTGCCGAATTTCAGAAGCGTGGCGCGAAGATTGACTATGGTCTGGAAGACAAACCCTACAGAGTTCGCGAATTCGGCATTCAAGATCTCGATGGTTACGATATAGCTTTTGGACAGCTTATCGCTCCCAATGCCTAACCAGTAGGAATGAGAAGGCGTAGAGCGCCTCGCCCGCCAAGGGTGAGGCCAATCCTCTCCGGCTTATGACGGCGAACAACGTTACCATCGGAATCGATTTGTTCGTCGCCCGCTCGATTTTGCCGGGCACCCAATCGTCTCACCCTTCGCTTTGCTCAGGGCTGCGCCATCTTCTCCGTCGACGTGCGGCGCTGAGCGGTCAGAAGTGGAAGCTGGCGCTGACCTGGAAGACGGCGGTGACGATGGCGTAGGCGAGGAAGGCGACGAAGCTGAAGGCGAAGAGCAGCACCACGCTGGAGACGAGGCGGGTGATGTTCTGCAGCCAGTGGGTGAGCTCCTGCTGGTAGTCGGTCGCGATGGCGCGCAGGCTGGGGGCGAGGCTGCCGGTCTGCTCGCCGACGGCGAGACGGTCGAGCATCAGGGGCGGAAACACCGCGGTGCGGGCGAGCGAGTGCGACAGACTCTCGCCCTCGAGCACGCGGCCGGTGGCGTCGCGGAGGATCCGGCGCAGCGCGACGTTGTCGATGGTGCGCTCCGCCAAGCGCAGGGCCTCGGCGGTGGTGATGCCGTTCTCCAACAGGATGGCGAGCGTGTGGCTGAAGCCGAGCACGGCGGCGCGCACGGCGAAGGCGCCCGCGACGGGTGCGCGGAGCAGCCATGCGTCGGTCGTGGCGCGACCGGCCGGCGTGCGGCGCCAGCGCCACCAGGCGAGGCCGGCGAGGAAGGCGGCCGCGATGAAAAACAGCCCGTAGTGCAGCAGAAATTGCGAGAGGCCGACGAGCAGGCGCGTCGAGGGCGGCAGCCGGCCGCCGAGCGATCCGAGCAGCACTTGCAGGCGCGGAAGCAGGAAAAACAGGAAGAAGAGGATGACGCCGCCGGCCAGCAGGCAGACAAACACCGGATAGGCGAGCGCCGTGAGCAGCTTCTGCCGCAGTTCCCGCTGCTCGGTGAAGTGCCGGATGAGCCGCTGCAGCACCTCGCGCAAGCTGCCCGTGGCTTCGCCGGCGGCGACCAGGTTGACGGTCTGGCCGTCGAAGACCTGCGGGAACGCCTCGAAGGCGCGCGAGAGCGTCAGGCCCTCGCTCAGCCGGTCCCACAATCCCGCGGCCAGACTGCGCAGGCGGGGCTCGCGCAGGCGCGCGGCGAGCAGGCGGACGGCCTCGCCGGCGGACATGCCACTGCCGACCAGCTGGGCGAGCGCCTCGAGGAAAGGCAGCCGGTCGCGGACCGACCAGCGGGCGGCAGCCGGACGGGCGGCGTGCGCCTGGCCGCGAACCGCCGGATCGGGGAGGGGATCGGTCTCCGCCTTGAGGTCGAGCGGTTTCAGGCCGCGGGCCGTGAGGCTGCGGAGCGCGTCGCGGCGGGACGGAGCGTCGATCGCTCCCCATTTGGCCTGACCGCCGGCGTCGCGCGCGGTGTATTTGAACCAAGCCATTTCAGGATTCGCTGATGGTGATGACGCGCAGCAACTCGTCGAGGGTGGTGAGACCGGCGCGCACCTGGTCCCAGCCGGATTGCTGGAGCGTGCGGATGCCGTGCTCGCGCGCTGCCTGGGCGAGGGTGCGGGTGGACTCGCGCTGGACGATGAGGTTGTGCAGCGGCTTGGGGGGCAGGATCTCGAACAGGCCGACGCGACCGCGGAAGCCGGTGCCGCGGCAGCGCTGGCAACCGGTGGGCACGCCCAATTCCCGCACCGTGCCGACCTTGGCGGGATCGAGGCCGAGCGCCTCCAGCGTGTCGCGCAGACTGGCGGCGTTGACCGCGGTGCGGCCGGCGCAGTCGGGGCAAAGCCGGCGCACGAGGCGCTGGGCGATCACGAGTTCCACGGCGGAGGCCACGAGGAAGGGTTCGATGCCCATGTCGATCAGGCGGGTGATGGCGCCGGGCGCGTCGTTGGTGTGCAGCGTAGAGAAGACGAGGTGGCCGGTGAGCGAGGCGCGGATGGCGATGTCCGCGGTCTCGCGATCGCGGATCTCGCCGACCATGATGACGTCGGGATCCTGCCGCAGGATATGGCGGAGCGCGTCGGCGAAACTGAGGCCGATCTCGGGGCGGATCTGCATCTGGTTCGCGCCCGGCACCTCGTATTCGATGGGATCCTCGATGGTGATGATGCGCAGCTCGGGGGCGTTGATCTGGCGGAGAAAGGCGTTCAGCGAGGTGGATTTGCCGGAGCCGGTCGGGCCGGTGACGAGCACCAGGCCGTGCGGGAAGTCGAGCACATGGCTGATCTGCGCCTGCTCGTCGGCGGTCATGCCGAGGCGTTCCATGGTGAAGGCCTCGCGCCGCTGGTTGAGCAGGCGCAGGCTCACGCTCTCGGCGTAGATGGTGGGGATCGTGGAGACGCGGATGTCGAGCGCGGCGTCCGCGGATTTGAAGTTGATGCGGCCGTCCTGCGGGAGGCGTTTTTCCGAGATGTTGAGCCGGGCCATGATCTTGAGGCGGGAGATGATGGCGTCCTGGTAACGGAGGAGGTTGTCGGGCACCGGCACGGGGACGAGCAGGCCGTCCACGCGGTAACGGATGCGCAGGGCGCCTTCCTGCGGTTCGAAATGGATGTCCGTGGCGCCGTCGGCGATGGCCTGGCCGATGATGTCGGTGACGAAGCGCACGACGGCGGCGTCGGCATCCGCGTCGAGTTCGGTGGCGGTGGTGGCGGAGGGTTCGGGGGCGTCGTCGTCATCCTCCAGGCTGCCGGCGCCGACGCCGTAGTTCTCGACGATGAGCTGGCGCACGCGGGCCGGATCGGCCAGGTGCCAGCGCACGCACCGCGGCGTGAAGGTGGCGATCCAGCGGACCATGTGGGCTTCGGGCGGCCACACGGTGGCGAGGTGAAGGTCGTCGCCGGGCGGTAGGTCGGGCAGGGCGAGCGGAACGATCTGGAAATCGTGCACGAGCCGCGCAGGCAGGAGGGGCAGCGCCGCTGGGGCGACCACCGGAGCGATGACGACGTCGAGGCCGGCGGCGGCGGCCAGCTCGGCCAGCGCCGCGGGTTCGTCGAGCGCAAGGGCGCGGGCCAGCAGGGCGAGGCGCTGGGCGCGGGGAGCTCCGGCCAACTGCTGTTGCTGCTCCGCCGCGAGGCGGGCGGCCAGGGTGGCGGGTAGCAGGTCTGAGGCGGTCGCGACCATGGGGCTCGGGAGCGCGCCCGTCTCAGTGCCGGCCTTTCCGTCCGGCGGGCGGGCGATAATTCGGGTCGAGCGCGGAGCGGATCTCGTCGCGCTGCGGGCCGGCGTCGATGCGGCGCATGGCCTCGGCATTGTCGGCCGTGGGATTGGTCAGCACGACCGGGCGCAGGAAGAAGACGAGCTCGGTCCGGGTGTGCTCGCTTTTGCGCGTGCCGAAGAGGTCGCCGAGAAAGGGCACGGGGCCGAGCCGGTTGGTGTTTTTGGTCTGGGAATTGCGCTGGAGTCCGCCGAGCACGATGATCTCGCCGCTCTTCACGCTGACGAACGATTCGGTCTGCCGCCGGCCGATGATCGGCTGTTCGTTGCCGTCGAGCGTGATGCTGCCGGTGACGTCGTTGACCTCCTGCTTGATCTCGAGCTGGACCGAGCCGTCGTCGCCGATCAGCGGCGTGACCTCCAGGTCGATGCCGATGTCCTTCTCCGAGACGGTGCTGGTGTAGCCGGAGCCCACCGCGCCGCCGGCCACGGCGCCGGTGTTGAGATAGCTGGAGATGACGGGGCGCTGTTCGCCGACAAAGATGGTCGCCTTCTTGTTGTGCGTCGTGACGATGTTGGGCATGGAGAGGATGTTGGCGCGGGTCTTGCGCGGCGTGGTCTTGAGGCTGATGATGCCGGCGAGCGAGCCGGGGCCGGCAAGGGTGGCGAACCCGGTCGGATTGCCGCTGGCGTCGAAGCCGCCCACGGCCGTGCCCGAGCCGCTGCCGGCGACGCCGACCAGGCGGTTGCCGAAGACCTGCAGGCCGAGGGCGTCGATGCCGCTGGTCTCGCTGTCGCCGAGCGTGACCTCGGCGATCACAACCTCGATGCGCACCTGGGCGAGCAGCACGTCGATGCGGTCCACGAGGCCGCGGATGAGCTGGATGTCGTCGACGGTGCCGGAGATGACGATGGCGTTGCTGCGTTCCTCGGGGAGAATGGTGAGCAGGCTGCTGAATTCATGGGAGGAGGTTTCGAGGTCGAGGCCGCCGGGAACGGGGGACGCAGCGGGCGGCGGCGGGGCGGGGCGGGCGGTAGTCGCGGCGGCCGGGCCCGGCCGGACGGGTTCCTGGCCGGCGGCGCGCGTGGCGGCGTTCTGGCCGGTGACGAGCTGGCTAAGCAGCGTGGCCACGTCCTTGGCCGCGGCGTGCTTGAGGAAGATGACCTCGTTGCGCGTGTTCGGGTCGGCCTTCACGTCGAGCCGGGCGATGAGCTGGTCGAAGAAGGGCTGCTGGCGCGG
>Ga0066487_100379_pt1 | contig 12352 bp, 15 predicted proteins | sample LakWasM129_HOW14_2_FD_59588 | JGI IMG/M metagenome (GOLD analysis project Ga0066487, IMG submission 59588) | Freshwater sediment methanotrophic microbial communities from Lake Washington under simulated oxygen tension - Sediment Metagenome 129_HOW14 | ecosystem: Environmental > Aquatic >... | reverse complement strand
GGCGGAGCGGCCCGCTCCGCCGCGGCGCACCGGGCCGGTGCGCCCTACCCGTCAGGCTATAATGCGATTCTCCATAGATTGCTGGCGCAGCGCCGGCGACTCAGACCTTCGTCTTGAAATAGGCGATGGTGTGCTTGAGCCCTTCGGCGAGCGCGACCTTCGGCTCCCACTTGAGATATTTCTTGGCAAGCGTGATGTCGGGCCGGCGCTGCTTCGGATCGTCGGCGGGCAGCGGTTTGTGGACGATCTTGGATTTGCTCTTCGTGAGCTTGAGCACCTGCTCGGCCAGCTCGAGCATGGTGAACTCGCCGGGGTTGCCGAGATTCACGGGACCGACCGTCTCGGTCTGGTTCATCAACCGGACAAATCCCTCAAGCAGGTCGTCCACGTAGCAGAACGAGCGCGTCTGCTGGCCGTCGCCATAGACGGTGATGTTCTCGCCCTTGAGCGCCTGCACGATGAAATTGGAGACCACGCGCCCGTCGTTCGGGTGCATGCGCGGCCCGTAGGTGTTGAAGATGCGGACGACGCGGATATCGACCTTGTTCTCGCGGTGGTAGTCGAAAAAGAGCGTCTCGGCGCAGCGCTTGCCCTCGTCGTAACACGAACGGCGGCCGATGGGATTGACGTTGCCCCAGTAGCTCTCGGGCTGCGGATGCACGGTCGGGTCGCCGTAGATCTCGGACGTGCTCGCCTGGAACACGCGGGCCTTGACGCGCTTGGCGAGGCCGAGGCAGTTGATCGCGCCCATGACCGACGTCTTCGTGGTCTTGATGGGATTGAACTGGTAGTGCGGTGGCGAGGCCGGGCAGGCGAGATTGTAGATCTGGTCGACCTCATACTTGAACGGATCGATGACGTCGTGCCGCACGAACTCGAAGTTCGGATGCTTGAGCAGATGCGCGATGTTGGCCTTGGAGCCGGTGAAGAGGTTGTCGAGGCAGATGACCTCGTGGTCCTGCGCGAGGAGCTTGTCGCAAAGATGGCTGCCGAGGAATCCGGCGCCGCCGGTGATGAGGATACGCATGACGGGGCCGATGCTTAGGGCAACGCGACGGGGCTAGCCAGCAAAACTTGCGCCGGATGCGGCGCGTTCTCCCGCCTCGTAGCGCTCGATCCAGGCGCGGCTCCAGGTGGCGAAGTCGCCCGCCTCGATGTGCGCCCGCGCCTGCGCCACGAGGTTGAGATAGAAATGAACGTTGTGCAGCGTGAGCAGCGTGCAGGCCAGAATCTCGTTGGCCATGACCAGATGCCGCAGGTAGGCGCGGGAGAAGTTGCGGCAGGTGTAGTTGTCGAATGCTTCGACCAACGGCAGCGGGTCGGCGCGGTAGCGCTCGTTGCGGAGATTGATGAGGCCGTCCGGCGTGAACGCCGCGCCGTTGCGCGCCACGCGCGTCGGGTGCACGCAATCGAACATGTCCACGCCAAGCGCGATCATCTTGAGAATCTGCGGCGGTGTGCCGAGGCCCATCGTGTAACGCGGCTTGTCCGCGGGCAGGAACGGCGTGGTCGCCGCCACCTGCTTGAGCATCTCCGGTTCGGGCTCGCCCACGCTGACGCCGCCGACCGCGTAGCCCGGGAAATCCAACGCCGTGAGCGACTCGGCCGCCTCGCGCCGGAGATCGTCGAACGTGGAGCCTTGCGCGATGGCGAAAACATGGTGCCCACCGCCGAGGAAGCCGTTGTCGGTGGCGAGCTGCTTGCACTCTTGCGCCCAGCGGTAGCTGCGATCGACAGCGCGCCGGCATTCCTCGCGCGAACAGGGCCACGGCGGGCACTCGTCGATGACCATCGCGATGTCCGAGCCGAGATTGGACTGGATCGTCATCACTTCGCGCGGGCCGAGGAACAGTTTCGTCCCGTCGAGATGCGACGCGAACGCGATGCCGTCATCCCGGATGTCGCGCAGCTTCGCCAGGCTGAAGACCTGGAAGCCGCCGCTGTCGGTCAGGATGGGGCCGTCCCAGCCCATGAACTTGTGCAGCCCGCCGAGTTCGCGGATCAGCTCGGAACCCGGCCGGAGATTGAGGTGGTAGGTGTTGCCGAGGATGATCTGGGCGCCGGTTTCGCGAATCTGCGTCGGCGTCAGCGCCTTGACCGTCCCTTGGGTGCCGACCGGCATGAAGATCGGCGTCTCCACCACTCCGTGCAACGTCTGCAACCGGCCGCGCCGGGCGGCTGTTGCGGTGTCGGTCTTTATGAGATGGAAGTGTTGGGTCATCTGTAGCGGCGCTCTATGAGCGCCGTCCGGCATCGAAGAGCAAGACTTTGTCCGCGGACTTGACCCCCTGTCAATTGCCGGCTATGCTTGGCAAAAGTGCTGCTAGTCATAGACAACTACGATTCCTTCACCTTCAACCTGGTCCAATATTTCGGCCAGTTGGGCGTGGCCATGCAGGTTTTTCGCAACGACGAGCTCACCGCCGTCGAGGCGGAAAAGCTCAATCCCGACCGGGTGCTGATCTCGCCCGGACCTTGCACCCCGACCGAGGCCGGCGTCAGCCTCGATATCATCAAGACATTCGCCGGCAAAAAACCCATTCTCGGCGTCTGCCTCGGCCACCAATCCATCGGCCAACAGTTCGGCGGCAAGGTCATCCGCGCCCCGCGCCAGATGCACGGCAAGCTCTCGCCGATCATCCACCGGGGCACCGACATCTTCCGCGGCCTCCCCTCCCCGTTCACCGCCACGCGCTACCATTCCCTTTTGGTCGAGCGTTCCAGCCTGCCCCACTGTCTCGAGATAACCGCCGAGACCGCCGAGGGCGAAATCATGGGACTCCGGCACAAACAATTCCCTATTTTCGGTGTCCAGTTTCATCCGGAATCCATCGCCACCGAAGGCGGCATGCGAATCCTCCAAAACTTCCTCGCCCTCAACTGACGTCCCATGCGCTGCCCCAAGTGCACTTCCATTGAAGACAAGGTGATCGACTCCCGCATCACCCGCGACGGGAACAACACCCGCCGCCGCCGCGAATGCCTCGAGTGCGGCCACCGCTTCACCACCACGGAGTTCCTTGTTCGCGACACCATGGTCGTCGTCAAACGCGACGGCCGCCAGGAACCCTTTGATCGCGACAAGCTGCTCCGCGCCGTCCGCGCCGCTTGCCACAAGCGGCCCATCGACAACGAGCAGATCACGATGCTCCTCGAGGACGTGCTCGACGCTGTCGAGGCCCAATATGACAGCCAGGTGCCCACCAGCGCCATCGGCGAGCATGTCATGCAGCGCCTCCGCAAGATGGACCAGGTCGCCTACGTCCGCTTCGCCTCCGTCTACAAGGAATTCCGCGACGTCTCCGAATTCGTGCACGAAATCAGCAGCCTTGCACCCGGCGTCGAAGCCGCTATCCCGAAACCCAAGAAATGACGCGCCCCCTTCAACTGCGCCGGCTGCACTTCCTCAACGCCCTCTTCGCGCCCCTCACCGGCCAGGATCTCTATCTGGCCCAGCAAATCGACGACGCCATCACGACCTCCCTCGGTGACGCCGTGGACCGCGCCCCCAGCGATCCGTCCTTTGTCGCCGCCGCCGCCCGGCTCTTCGAACGCCTGTGCTCCAACCAACCGGCGCACGGCTTTTTCCACTGGGACGCCGCCGCGGACGACGCCGGCGCCTCGCCGCTCTTTACCCGCGCCGGGGTCATGCAAGGCCTGAAGCAACTCGCCGCCTATCCCGAGTCCACGCTGCTCGTCACCAATCTCCGCACCGCCCAGTGCCCGCCCACCAAGCGCTGGACCGAACGCCGCCGCCGGGAATACGACGATACCCTCGCCTTCATCCGCGAACTCGCCGCCGCCCGCTCCCGCCGCCACGCGAACCTGAACCTTTTATTCCTCTGAAATCCGCGAATAGCGCGGATGGACGCGGATTAAAATTCATCTCATCCGCGTAAATCAGTGTAATCCGCGGAGAATTCCCCTCATGTCCAAGACGATTTTCCAAAAGATCATCGATCGCGAGATCCCCGCCAAGCTCGCCCACGAAGACGAACTCTGCATCGCCATTCACGACGTCAACCCGCAGGCGCCGGTGCACGTGCTCGTCATCCCGAAAAAGCCTGTCGCCCGGCTCGGCGAAACCACCCCCGCCGACCAAGCACTGCTCGGGCACCTTCTGCTGACCGCCGCCGCCGTGGCGAAGAAACTCGGCCTCGCCGAATCCGGTTATCGTCTCGTGATTAACAACGGACGCGACGGCGGCGAAAGCGTGCCGCACCTGCACGTGCATCTGCTCGGCAAACGCCCCCTCGCCTGGCCCCCGGGCTGAGCATCTTTAAAGCAATTTGTGGAAAGCAAGAATGCTCTTAATGCGAACATCCGCATTTTCGTCTTTGTTGAACGCTGCGATAATGCTGTCTGCAGCTAAGTGGATTTCGTCAAGGAACTCGCCCATTCGGGCGCAGCGGTCTGTTTCCTTTTCGGCTGCCTTGCGCAAGGCTTCTTGAATAATAATCATTCGGACAGCCCGAGGAATCTGTTCGGTCTGGGAAAAACCCTTCTGTGCGAGAATCTCTGCGAGCGCGTCTGTCGATGCTTGAACGGCACGATTCGTGACCGTAGCCCTTCCAACAAAGAATCTAAGAATTCTTTCGAGCATATGGTTTAATTTCGCGCCTCGAATGTCCCGTCGGCGCGTTTGCTCACGACGCGCTTCAGTTCGAGGCTCATCAAGGCCACGGACACCTCGGGCGAACTCAGACCCGTCGCGGCGGCCAGAGCATCGATGCCCAACAGTGAGCCGCCACCAAAAGCTGCAGCCACCTTGCGCTCCGGTTCACTGAGCTGCGGCATCAGTTGCTCCAGCACGCTGGACTCTCCTTCGGTCGTGATCGCCTTGGGCCGGAGTCCGTCGAGGTAGTTCAGTTCGTTCAGGATGTCATCCACGCTCGTGAGCAGCGTCGCGCCATCGCGGATCAGCTGATGGCAACCCGCGCTGCTCGGCTGGTCGATGCGACCTGGAACGGCAAAAATAAGCCGGCCCTGCTCGCCGGCAAAACGCGCGGTGATCATCGCCCCGCCCTGCACATCGCTCTCGACCACCACCACGCCTTCGCAGATGCCCGAAACCACGCGATTGCGCATCGGGAAGGACTGCTTGTCCGCCTTCCGACCGAAGGGAAATTCCGAGAGCACGGCGCCGGTTTCCGTGATGCGCCGGTAGAGATCTAGGTTCTCGGGCGGGTAAACGATATCGATGCCGCAACCCAGCACCGCCGCGGTCTTCCCGCCGACGGATAACGCGCCCTCGTGCGCCGCGGTATCGATGCCGCGCGCCAAGCCGCTCACCACACAGAAGCCAAGCTGCGCCAGCTGCGCACCAAGTTTCTTGGCGACCGACTGGCCGTAAAGCGTCGTGCGCCGGCTGCCCACGACGGCGATGCACGGATGCTCGAACAAGTAATTGCCCTTGCGGTAGAGACCGATGGGCGGGTCGTGGATTTCCTTGAGGAGTTTCGGATAGCCCTCGTCGCGCCCGGTGATGAAGGTCGCGCCCGCCTTCGCCAGCCGTTCCTCCTCGCGAGCGAGATCGAAATGCGTGCGCCATGCCAATAGGGCCGCGCTCGTCTCAGGGCCGACGCCCCGCACAGACTCGAGCCGGCGTTTATTGGCCACGAGGATCTCGCGCGGATCGCCGCCGAATTCGCCGAGCAGGCGGTTGAGCGTGATCGGGCCGATGTTGGGCAGGTCGTTCAGGATCATGAACGCCTGCCGCTCCGTCAGTGAGTCTGTCATGTCGTGGAAGAGAGCGCCGGCCCGAGCTGCTCCAGAAGTTGCGAGGTCTCTACGCTGACCTGCCCGTGAGCGCGAGCCAGTAAATCCGCGGCGCGCCCGTGCCACACCGCGCCCCGGCAGGCCGCCAGCGCCGGGTCGTCCGGTGTTTGGGCCAGCAACCCTCCGATAAGTCCGGCGAGGATGTCGCCGCTCCCGCCGCGCGCCAGCACCGGCCCGCCGAAGGGAGAATAGTAAGTCGTAGGGCCAGTCTCTGACTGACCGCTTGCGGCCGGTCGCAGAACGGCACTACTCACAATCCGCGTCATCGGACCCTTAAGCACCAACACTCCGTGGGGCGCGATCAGTTTGCCGTCACTGAAGAGCACCGGCGCGATGCGTTGAAACTCGCCGGCGTGCGGCGTGGCGACAAAAGCCCTGTCCTTCACCGCATCGAGCACTTCGCGGCGCAAGGCGTCGGCATCGAGCACCAGCGGGATGTTCCTATTAAGAACAACCGCCTGGACGACACCGATCGTCTCCGGATCGGCCCCGAGCCCCGGACCGATCAGGAGGGCGTCCGCCCGGGTCAGTCTTTCCTCCACCAGTTCCTGGGTGCCCCGGGCCAGACCGCCCGCGGCGTTGACCGGGCAACCGACCCACATCGCCTCGGGATGGCGCGACGCGTATTCGGGCACGAGTTGCTCCGGGACAAATGCCGTGACCAGACCCACCCCGCTGCGCAACGCCGCCCGCACGGCCAGCACGACCGCCCCGGGATAACTGAGCGACCCGCCCACGACGAAGAGGTGGCCGAAAGTGCGTTTGTCCGACTGCGATGGACGCAGTTCGGCCAACGGCGCGAGAATCGAGGGCAGGAGCACCCGTTCGGGCGCGTTGGGGACAACGCGCTCCACCTTGAAAAAGCCAAGATCGAGATAGCGCAGCCGGCCGACCCAGGAGGCGTTGGCGACAGCAACCACCGGCGACTTCACTATGCCCGTCGCGTAGGTGAAGTCGGCCCGAAACACCGTCGGGGCGCTCGTCTCGCCAACACCGCTCGGTAGATCCACTGCCGCCCTAAACTGGATCGCACGATGGGTGTTCACCTGTTCGATCAACTGCGCGATGGATTCATCCATCGGCGTCCGGAATTGAAACCCGAATATGCCATCGAGGCAGAGCGCATAGGCGTGATCGGGATTCAGCGCCCGCCCGGCCGGCATGAGCTGCACGCGGTCAGGCGCGTCGGCTTGCAGGCGGTCGAGCGACCGGCCAGCAAGCGGCCGGAGTTCGCCTGGCCCGAAGCAAAGCACGACCACCGCGTGGGCGTCCGGATGCGCGACCAAAATTGCCCGCGCGGCCAGCAGGGCGTCGCCGCCGTTGTGGCCTTTGCCCACCAGCACCAGCAACCGCGCCGAGGAAGGCAGACCGCCGATCTCCCTAAAATCCTCGAGCACGGCATGAGCGATTTTTTCGCCCGCCTCCTGCATCGCGGCCCATTCCGCCGCCTCGTCCTTCAGAAAGTTAGCTTCCCACGCCTTGGCCTCGGCGCACGTGAGCACGGGATGGGAGAGAATCGGGTTCATGAAAGGCAGAATCCGATCAAGGTTTCGGTGTCGGGTTGATCGGAATCACAACCGCTGGAGCATCCGGTTTCGGTTTCATGCTTTCCATAGTTTGAGTTGCCGTTGACGGCAGCTCCGGGTTTTTCAGTTTGAGATTCGGATAAGCTCGATAGAAACGCAGCGGGCAATCGTCGCCGAGGCTCTCATCCCAGAAATGATCCGTGTCGTGCGGCTCCGTGATTTCGCGGAAGTGGTAGCCCTGGGCGGTCCGAGCGGCTTCAAAATAATAGGAATAGCTCTTCATGACCGGATGCCAGTAGGCGAAGCGGGTTCGGTTGTTCTTCCACTCAGCCTTGTCCGCCCAGATGGCGAAGATTTCGGGCAGACCCTCCCAGTCGGTGTATTCGTGCAGCCCGGACCTGGTCAGCGAGGTCGCCGGCACCGGGACCGATGCGGCGGGGGCGGCCGGTTTTTTCGGCGGGTCCGGCAGGAGCAGGAAGACGAGCCAGCCGATCGTCAGAACAATGATGAGCCAGCCGGCCTTTGCCGCGGAGGTGCGCTCCAAGGCTGGTGTTTTCATGGCTCAAACCTGTTTCACCAGAGCGGCGACGGCCATGGCGTGGCTGTCGATGTGCGAGAGGGTGAGCATCACGTGGGTGGCGCCGACCGACGCGAGCAGAGCCTGGGCCTTGGCGTCGAGCCGCACGAGCGGCTCATGCCGCGTGCCGTGATAGACGGAGATAGAGGTCCAGTCGAGGTGCTCGCCGATGCCGGTGGTGAAACATTTCGACACGGCCTCCTTGGCGGCCCAGCGCGCGGCGTAGTGCTTGTGCGGGTGCTTGAGACTGCTGCAGTAGACCTGCTCTTCCTCGGTGAAGATGCGCTTGAGGAAACGGTCGCCGTGGCGCTTGAGCACGCTGTGGATGCGCTCGGTTTCGACGAGATCGCAACCGAGACCGATGAGGATACCGCCGGGGGGAAGGGAAATACTCATGACAGGGAAACAACGGAATACACAGAAAACACGGAATAAACTGATGAAGCAATCATATGCACGGTTTCTGTGTGTTCCGTGTATTCTGTGGTTAAACCGCCTTACGGATTCATCAGTCGCTTCATTTCGCGCACGGCTTCCTCGATGCCGGTGAACAGGGCGCGGCTCATGATGCTGTGGCCGATGTTGAGTTCGTGCAGATGCGGGATGGTGCGGACCTCCGCGATGTTGACGTAGTTGATGCCGTGGCCGGCGTTGACGACGAGGCCGGCGGCGTGCGCCTGCTTCGCCCCGGCGACGAGCCGCGCGAACTCGGCGGCGCGCCCGGCACCGTGGTAGGCGTTGGCATAGGCGCCGGTGTGCAATTCGATCCACGGAGCCTTCAGTTTGGCGGAAAGCTCGATCTGGTCGGCGTCGGGATCGATGAAGAGGCTGGTCTTGATGCCGGCCGCATTCATGGCGTCGGTGACGCGCGCGACCTTTTCGCGGTTTTTCACGATATCGAGTCCGCCTTCGGTGGTGATCTCCTCGCGGCTCTCGGGCACGAGGCAGACCGAGTGGGGTTTCAGCCGAAGGGCGAATTCGATCATGGCCGGCGTGCAGGCCATTTCGAGGTTGAGCCGGGTGCCCTTGGACTCCGCCAGCCGGCGGACGTCGAGTTCGTGGATGTGGCGGCGGTCCTCCCGGAGGTGGACGGTGATGCCGTCCGCGCCGGCTTTTTCGCAGAGCGCGGCCAGGGCCACGGGATCGGGTTCGATATTGCCGCCCATGGCGGCGCCGGCCGGCTTGTAGCGGGCCTGGCGCAGGGTGGCTGCGTGATCGATGTTGACGCCGAGAAGAATCATGGGGGCGAGATTGACGATTAAGGAGGTGCCCCTTCTGCTTGGCAAAAAGAAATGACCGATCCGACCGTCTCAGCACCCAGGCCAAAACCCGAGAATCTGCTCGTCAATCTCGTCTGTAACGTCGGTCTGCCGACCGCGATCATGACCTGGGCCAGTGGCGAGCGGGCGCTGGGGCCCAAGTGGGGACTGTTGGTCGCGCTGCTTTTCCCGCTCGGCTACGGCATCCACGATTTCATCCGTCGGCGGCGCTTCAATTTCATCTCGGGCATCGGGTTTGTCAGCGTGCTCGTGACGGGCGGCTTCGGCCTGCTGAAGCTGGATGGTTTCTGGTTTGCCGTGAAGGACGGCGTGCTGCCGGCGCTCATTGGCTTCGCGGTGCTGGCCTCCATGCGGGCGAAGGAGCCGTTGGTGCACGAGATCCTTTTCAATCCGCAGGTGATCGACGTGGAGCGCGTGGACGCCGCCCTCGCGGCCCGCGGGGCGCAGGAGGGTTTTGCCAAACTGATGCGGGCGTCGAGCCTGCTGATCGCGCTGGCGATGCTGGTGAGCGCGATCCTGAACTACGGTTTCGCCCGTGCCATCATCACGAGCCCGCCGGGCACCGAGGCCTTCAACAAGGAGCTCGCGAAGATGCACTGGGTCAGCCTGCTCGGCCTGTCGATCCCGACGATGGCGATGATGATGTATGCGCTGTGGCGCCTGCTCAAGGGCGTGGGACAGCTGACCGGCCTGACGTTGGACGAAATCCTGAAGCAGCCGCCGGAAAAGACAGCAACCGCGCCCAAGCCGGACGCGGTTGCGGACAATTCGGATGACGGGGCCGTCTAGCGCTTGGCGATCGGCACGTATTCGCGTTTGACCGGGCCGGTGTAGAGCTGGCGCGGGCGGTAGATGCGGCCCTTGGGGTTCGAGGCGACTTCGCGCCAGTTGGCGATCCAGCCCGGGGAGCGGCCGATGGCGAACATGGTCGTGAACAGCTCGGTGGGAATACCGAGGGCGCGCATGATGATACCCGAGTAGAAATCGACGTTCGGGTAGAGCTTGCGCGAGAGGAAGTATTCGTCGTGCAGCGCGCATTGCTCGAGCTTCTTGGCGATATCGAGCAACGGATCGACCTTGCCGAGCTTGTTGAGGAGGACGTCGCAGGCGTGGCCGATGATGCGGGCGCGGGGATCGTAATTGCGGTAGACCGCGTGACCGAAGCCCATCAGGCGGCCACTCTTGCTGCCGCCCTTGGCCGCCTCAATGAAGCGCGTGCCGTCATCGTGCTCGTCATGGATCGACTGGAGCATCTGCATGACAGCGGTATTGGCACCGCCATGGAGCGGGCCGGAGAGGGCGCAGATGCCGGCAGCGAGGGAGGTGAAAAGATTGGCGCCGCTGGAACCGACCATGCGGACGGTCGAGGTGCTGCAGTTCTGCTCGTGGTCGGCGTGGAGCAGGAGGATGAGGTTGAGCGCCCGCGTGACCTCGGGGATCGCGACATACTCCTTGTAGGGCTCCGAAAACATCATGTGCAGGAAATTGTCGCAAAACGGGATGTCCCGCGGGTGCATGAACGGCAGGCCGTGGCGGTAGCGGTAGATGCAGGCGACGATGGTCCGGATCTTCGAGATCGCCATCGCGGCGGTCAGGTCGAAGTTGGCGAGGTCCCTCTCGAAATTATTCGTGGCCAGGTGAGGATAATAGGCGGCCAAGGAGCTGACGATCGAGGTGAGCATACCCATCGGCGGGGCGCTGCGGGGGAAACCCTCGAAAATCCGCATCATCTGCGTATCGATGGCGGCGTTTTCGCGGAGCATCTGCCCGATTTTCCGGCGCTGGTCCTGCGTCGGCAGCTCGCCATAGATGACGAGGTAGGCGGTCTCGACAAACTCGGATTGCTCGGCCAACTGCTCGATCGGATAGCCGCGGTGGCGGAGGATGCCGTTGTCGCCATCGAGGAAGGTGATGGCGCTCTCGCATGAGCCGGTGTTGCCGTAACCCTGATCGTAGAAGAGGTAACCGGAGTCCTTGCGGAGGTTACGGGCATCGATGGCTCGTTCACCCTCGGAACCAACCATGATGGGGCACGTGATTTCCTTGTCGTCGAACTTGATGAGGGCGGGCTTTTGCATACGATGAATGGGGTAGAGGATAAAAAAAGAGCAGAAATCGGGCCTGATGCAAAGTAAAGCCTCCGGGCGGCGGTCCGGGACGGAAAATCATTAGGCCCGGGCTTGGCCCCCGGTAGGAAAAGTTACAGCAGCCGGGCACAACGGCCGTTACTCGGGCTTCAACGCCGGCACGGCGAATTCGTCGGCCGGGACGTGCTGGTTCAACTCCACACGGTCAAAGGCGATGGTCGTCACGCGGCCGTTGGCGGCCTTGTTGATGACCTTCTTCGGAAACCGGACCCCGTTGACGATCATTTCGCCCTCCTCGCGGATCTCGGTGCCGTTCTCCGTCACCGTTTTCACCAACCGGCCGGTGGCTTTGTCGAAGAAGCGCTGGAACACGTTGTTCGGATCGTGGATGAACGACAGCTTGATGCAGATGACACCGTCGACGGTAACCTCGCCGCCGGACTGGATGCTGCCGCCTTTCTTCTCGATGCCGCTGAAGAAATAGAGATTTTCCCAAGTGTTGGCCCGGAGTTTTTTCACCTGGTTGGCGTCCAACAGGGTGACTTGCCATTGGGCGGGGTTGGCCGGGTTGGAACGTTTTTGCCAGGCATCATAGCCGTCGAGAGCGGTGGTCTCGATGACCTTCGGATCGGTGATGGTGATGCGCTGCTGGTATTCCTTCTGGAAGATGATGTCCGCGGGCAGCTTGACCAACTGCTCCACCTGCTTGGTTTTGTCGCCCGGCGCGGGGACAAGGGCGGTGGTTTCCAGCACGCCCCGGAAATGGATGGTGGAAACGGCGTTCAGGGCGCGTTCCGAGCCGAGGTAGGCCCGGGCCTTGGCGATAACCTGGTCCACCGTCTCGGCCCGCAGCGGGCCGGCGACAGCCAAGGCCAGGAGGGCGGGAAGGAGGAGCAGGCGGGATTTCATGTGGGGTAGAGAGACACTCAAAATTGGGGCCGGTGCCGTGTTTCGCAATGGGAAACTCACTCCCATTCGATGGTGGCCGGAGGCTTGGAGCTGATGTCCAGCACGACGCGACTGACACCGCGCACCTCGTTGGTGATGCGGCTCGAAATCTTTTGCAGCAGGTCGTGCGGGATCTTTGCCCAGTCGGCGGTCATG
>Ga0066487_100373_pt1 | contig 12450 bp, 9 predicted proteins | sample LakWasM129_HOW14_2_FD_59588 | JGI IMG/M metagenome (GOLD analysis project Ga0066487, IMG submission 59588) | Freshwater sediment methanotrophic microbial communities from Lake Washington under simulated oxygen tension - Sediment Metagenome 129_HOW14 | ecosystem: Environmental > Aquatic >... | reverse complement strand
CGCTCGAATTCTACGAGCGCACCCATCCCGATGAGGCGCGCAACATCAGCGTGCCGTGCATCATCTTCGACGGCCGCAGCGAGGATTTCGCCACCGAGATGTTCGTCATCATCAACTCCACGCCGACGCGCATCAACAAGAGCCACCTTATCGACCTCTACGAGCGCGTCTCGTGGGCCGAGCCCGACCGGCGTTTCGCCGCCCACATCACGGAGATGCTCTACCGCTCCGACGACAGCCCGCTGCAATACCGCATCAACCGCCTCGGCGGCCGCAGCCAGAAGGAGAAGTGGATTCTGCAGGCCGAACTCTTCAACGAAATCCACCGCTGGGTTAAACTGGACTGGAAACGCATCGAACCCACCGGCACGGACAAGCGCGCCGCCGCGCCTTACTACGCGATGGTGCGCGATTACCTGAAGGCCGCGGCGCGGGTCTGGGGCGATACCTGGGGCAACAACGCCTACATGGTCACCAAACCCGTCACGCTCAAGGCCATGCTCCGCGTCTGCGCTGACTTGGCGGCTGCGGATGCCGAACCGGCGGAGGACCGCATCGACCGGTGGACCGCCAAACTCGCGCCCTGGACCGAGCAGACCCGCGAATTCCGCAACGAAGGCTTCTACGAACGCTTCCCGTCCAAAGGTCAGGTCGAACGCGTGGCGAAGATCCACCGCGAACTTTCCAGATGGGCGGGAATCCCGGTCCGTGGACGCGCGTAGGCTCCCCGTAGGGGAAGCATCCCTTGCAGCGCCGTAGTTCAGCAAGTGCTGGACGAAGGCGGGTCCAACTGGGCCGGCCTCAAGCCCCGCGGCCGGGGCTAGTGCGGTTTAAGTAATACTGTGCCCGTCGGTGGTCGCCGATTTCCACATCGGCGACATGCGTTGCAATCAAGCGCCGGTGTGGAAACCGGCGCCACCTGGCAAGAAAGCGGCACCCTCGTGTTTAATATGCTCTCGTGCCTCGTTGGAGGCGGGGGAAATCAACAGAGCGGGATCGGCGCGGCCGAGACGGGCGAGCATCCGCGCGTCCTCCGTGTCGCTCTTGGTGGTGCTCTGCGCGATGGCGCGCAGCTTGCGGGCGTTGGCCACGATCACGCGGTGGCCGAGCGCCTCCAGGAGCCGGCTGACCCACGGGCTGTGCGTGCCGGTCTCCATCACGAAGGTCGCCCCTGGGTGCTTCTGCGCAAAGGCCGTCAGGCACTCCCGGGTGTTGGTGATCGTGGTCTCGGCGAGGATCTCGCCGGCGGCAGTGAGGACGCAGGCGCTGTGCTTGCGGTCCCCGAGGTCGATTCCGATGGTAACGTTGAGCGTGGTCATAAGGCGGAGAGTACTCCCGGCCCTTGCTGATCTCTTCTTCAAGATGCTCGATCCGATCTAGAATTGCCTGGTTTTTTGAGTTCATGGAGTCACGCCGCTTTTCTGGCGAACGTTACAGGTGAGCCACGACGGTGCTTGGCACCAAAGGCTGCTCCGCAGCCGACGTGCCAAGCATCGGCGTTGGCTCTGACGACTGGTTGGGCTCCGTTTTCATTTCAACTCGAACGGTGTCACATCGCCTTCCGGCAAGAGTCGGACATAGTCTTCACCGCCCGATTCGCGATAGCCCGCCGCACGGGGTGTCTGCTCCGCGCCAGCAATGATACGCATCGCATCTTTGAAACAGCGCTTCGGCTCTTTAGTGATGATGAAAATATTCACGATGCCCTGACCGACATCATTCCCATCGACCTCACCGCTTTCGAGATTCTCTTCCAATTTGTTTTCGAGAGCGATGACACGCTCGAAATCCTCGGGCGCATCGCCGTGAAACTCGAGGACGACCTGATACTCACGCGATCTCATGAATCTAAATACGGCGATCTTTCTTTGCCCAACGTTACAGGTGAGCCACGAGCGCGCTTGGCACCCGAGGCGGCTCCGCCGCCGAAGTGCCAAGCACGCTCGTTGGCTCTAGCGACTGGTTGGGCTCTTCTTTCATTCTTCGGTAAGGCGCTTCGCTACTTCGATTGCCTCGACCTCGAGCCCGCAGAGATTCGCGTCCCAATTCGGCCCGACCAACGAGCCTTCGCGATGCATACCTCGCAACCAAGCTCCGATAAACTCATCGAGCGAAATCGCTGCCGGAACATAGTCGCTCCAATCGTCTTTTTGGTGGCGCACCGCATACGCGCGATCGGACCAGAAAACCAAAACCGACGCGCCTTCACATTCATGTGACGGGCAAACCGCCCATCCGCCATCCAGTGACTGCAGGCCGAAAACCTCGCCGCTTGCCCGCACACGCGCGACAAACCGGTCGTAGCTTTCCTGCGATGTAGCGCGATCTTGAAGCATCGGATTTTGCCCAACGTTTCAGGTCAGACACGACGGGGCACAGCCCCGTCGTTGTCTGTGCCGGCTGGATCGGCCTTCTTTTGGATGTAGAGATAGAAAAACGGATTCTTCTCGTTAGCGACGTCCTCTTTGCGGAGCAGTGCCCGCCGGCCTTCAAACTCCCGAAGGAGGAGCACACGCAAGTAGCCAGTCATGGGATGGCCTTCTTCTTTCTTCGGGACGAGGCGCACCTCACCATCAACGAGCGCCCATGAACCGGACGCCGTGCCGTTCGGTCCGATGTCGCCGTCCCATCGAGCGAGGTAATTTCCATTCGGGAGCAGTGACACGGTAAGTGAGTAGATACCGACCTCGCTCCGGTAGACGCCCGCTGCAGACTTCTCGCTGGCCAGCAGGCTAGACGCTGAGAGTAAGACTGCTGCGAGGATGGTCTTCATTTTTCTTCCGCCGATCGCCTCAGATCAGCCACGCCCGCCGGGCGGGCAAGCCGTCTCTTTTGAATAACTGGGCCAGGTTGAGCGTAGGCGTAATCATCGATGAAGGTGAGATCAAGGGCGTTGGTCTGTGGCTGACTGGATCGGCTCTTAATTCTTCGGACCTAGTCTCCGAATCAGCCAATGGTCGAAACGGGACAGGGGACCGGCGCCTGCGACTCTATAAACCTCTTCTTTAGTGGCGTGTGCTCGCCAGGAAATGAGCCACACCGAAGCCGCTAGATAAACGCATGCCGCAATGAACGGAAGCATGCACGCAACAAACAGGAATATCTCGAACGTAGAAAGACTGCGCGCGTCGGCTGGCAGAAGAGGAAAAATGGCGAGAGTGGCACCTAAAAAAGATGCAACGAGCAGCACACCAAAGGTCACCCACATGGCTAAAACTTTCATTTTTCTTCCGCCGATCGTCACCGATGAGACACGCGCGGGCGAGCGTGGAGTGAGCCCTTCTGAACTACGGGAGATGCTGAGCGGAGATGGCGCATGCGATTTAGGTCACATCCCGCGCGTTGTTCTCTGGCGGTCTGGATCGGCCTCTTTCTTCACGGGGCTTGGGGATCAATATCGTAGCGTTTTTTATAAAAATAGTAAGAGGCCAGAAAATGAAAAAAGAACAAAAGGAGTAGGAGCTTCAGATTTTCGCTTCCGTCTCTCCTCTTCCAGGATCGTAGGAGCATGACCCAGCTCTCGAAAAGTAGATACATCGCGGAGACCGCGAAAACCAAGAACGGAATGTTGAAAACGAGCCAAAGTGGAAATTCCTGCATGCGCGCATTCACTCGCTCGACCCCGAAGAACATCGCGATCACGAAGCCAATAAACAGAAACCCAAAAGAACTTAGATTTATGATGAATGCGGTGCGCATCTATTCTTCCGCCGATCGATACGATCAGATGAACCGGCCTGCAAGTGCGTAAGGGACAGGACCGAGACCAGCTTTCTTAGAAGACGGCTGGTCGAAGCTTCTTCAGCTGGCCGGCCGGTTCATCTGTATCGTGCTGGTTCGAAAGCGCGAGAGCCCGGCTCCCCGAGCTAATCCGGTCAATACTCCCGCCGTCCCCATGCCCACCGAAATTTAGGTGGTTTTCAAAATCGACCGATCTTTCTTCAGCGCTAAAATCGCCGCCTGAGAGCCGCGAGCGGGCTCTAACGCCACGTTGAGGACGCTCGCGGCTCTCAGGCGGCGATCCCGCGGCCTCCGCTCACCTCCGGTTTCCTGTCGACGCTCGCCGTCAACGAGCGGGCCAGCCAAGCCACGCAGAAGCAGGCACTGAATGCCTTGGTCTTCTTCGTGCAAGAGGGGCTGCATCGGGATCTGGGGGAGTTCAATTTCGAGCGGGCGAAGCGGGGGCCAAAAATCCCGACCGTGCTGAGCCCCGAGCAATGCGGGCAGCTTTTTGCCGGACTGGCGGGCACGCCCCGGTTGATGGCGGAAGTGATGTATGGCAGCGGGCTGCGGTTGATGGAGTTGCTGCGCCTGCGCATCCATCACCTCGATCTCGCGCGCGGCCAGATCCAGGTCTTCGCTGGCAAGGGAGATAAGGACCGCATCACCATGCTGCCAGACGGGCTGAGGCCGCACCTCGTGCGCCATCTGGATCGCCTCCGTTTGCTGCATCAGGAGGACCGGGCAAACCAATTGCCCGGCGTCTGGCTGCCTGAGGGGCTGGCGAGGAAATTCAGCAACGCGGGCGTGTCGTGGACCTGGCAGTGGGTGTTTCCCGCGCGCAAACCGTCGCTTGATCCGACGAGCGGGGTGATCCGTCGGCACCATGTGACGGACAGCACCTTCCAAAATGATATCAGGCGGGCGGCCAATCTGGCCCGATTCGACAAAAGGGTGACGCCACATGTGCTGAGGCACAGCTTTGCGACACACTTGCTGGAAGGCGGGACGGATATACGCACGGTGCAGGAGCTCTTGGGTCATTCGGACATCCGGACGACCCAAATCTATTTGCACTGCATGCGAAAACCGGGGCTGGGCGTGAAGAGCCCGTTCGACCAGCTCGGCCAATGGACGCCACCGCCGCCGTTGAGCGACAAGTAAGACCAAGTATTTTGCAACTTCGCGGCGGCGACGCGTGTATTTCGGCCACGGATGGGTGTATCCCGTCCAATCCCAACTCCACGCCGCCATGACCAATCTCCTCAAGGATTTCCGCCACGCGTTCCGCCTGCTCGCCAAATCCCCCGGCTTCACCGCCACCGCCATCCTCACACTCGCCGTCGCCATCGGCGTCAACTCCGCGATCTTCTCCCTCGTCAACGGCCTCATCCTGAAACCCGTGATTCCCGAGAAGGCGCAGGAGGTCGTGAGCGTTTACAGCGTGCGCAAGGACGCGAGCCGCGACTACCGCCAGTTCTCCTACGCGGAATACACCGCCTTGCGCGAGAAGAACGAGGTCTTCACCGACGCCGCCGCGGTCAATTTCAACCTCGCCGGCATCGGCCAGGGCGACGCGATGCGGCGCAGCTTTGTCTTCATGGTCTCCGAGAACTTCTTCTCCACGCTGGGCGCCCGGCCCGCGGCCGGACGCTTTTTCACGGCCGAGGAAAGCCGCGCCAATGCCAACATCCCGGTCGTCGTGGCCAGCTACAACCTCTGGCAACGCTCCGGGCGCCGCCCTGATTTCGTGGGCAGCACGCTTTTCGTCAACGGTCGCCCGCACACCGTCGTCGGCGTCTCGCCGAAGGGTTTCAGCGGTGTCAGCGCCCTCATCGCGCCTGAAATCTGGCTGCCGCTCGGCCTTTTCTCCGAACTCGCCGCGTCCTTCGGCGATGTGCGCGAGGTCAACGATCTCGCCAGCCCGAAAAACTACACGCTCAACGTCATGGCGCGCCTCCAGCCGGGCCTGACCGTGGAATCGGCCAAGGCGCGACTGCCCGTGCTCGCCGGCCGTCTCACCGCCTTGCAGCCGGCCGACGCCGTCGGGACACGCGATGTGCAGATCACCGTGCCATCGCGTTTCAGCCTCAGCACCGGCCCCGAGGACGACGGCCCCGTCGGCTTGATGGCCACACTGCTCCTGGCCATGGCCGGCGTCGTGCTGCTCATCGCCTGCCTCAATCTCGCCAACATGCTCCTCGCCCGCGGCACCGGCCGCGCCCGCGAAATGGCGGTGCGCCTCGCCATCGGCGCCACCCGCGGGCAGATCATCAGCCAGCTCCTGGTCGAGGGGCTGGTGCTCGCCGTGGCCGGCGGCGCCGCGGGCATCCTGCTCGCCTATTGGACGAATTCGCTGCTGGAGACCTCCTTCACCACGTTGCTCGACTCGATGAACTTCTCGCTCAGCGCGCAATTGCAGCCCGATGTCACCGTGCTGGCGGTCACCGTTTTTTTCTGTCTGCTCGCCACGCTCCTCTTCAGCCTCGGGCCCGCGCTCAAGGCCGCCCGCACCGATGTCGTCTCCGATCTCAAGGCCCAGGCGGGCGACGCCAATGTCGCCGGCCGCTGGAACCGCTTTTTCGCCCCGCGCCACCTCCTTGTCATGGCGCAGATGACGCTCTCGCTCGTCCTCCTGTTCGCCGCCGGTCTTTTCTTCCGCGGTGCCCTCAAGGCCAGCGGCATGAATCCCGGCTTCCACGCCGCCGGCGTCGTGTTGAGCGAACTCGATTTCTCCCTCGCCAACACGCCGCAGGGCGAGGCCACCGCCCGCATGTCTGCCGCGGTCGAGCGCGCGCGCTCCACCCCGGGCGTGACCGCCGCCGGCCTCACCACCCTCCTGCCTTATGGCAACATCACCAACGTCGCACGCCTCATCCCCGCCGACGCGCCCCCCGCCGTCGATCCGGTCGATCCCAAGGCCCCGCGCCCCGGTTTCAATGGCGTCTACGCCGCCATCACTCCCGGCTACCTCGACAGCATCGGCGTGAAAATCCTGCGCGGGCGCGACTTCACCGAAAACGAGGCCCGGGAGAAAGGCACGCGGCGCGTCGCCATCATCGACGAGGGCATGGCGCAGAAACTCTTCCCCAATCGGGACGCGGTCGGCCAACATGTGCGTTTCACCCAGGCCCCCACCGACGGCCTGCCCAATGAAATGGAAATCATCGGCGTCGTGAGCCGCCACCGCCACGACATCACCGACGACCACGACGGCGGCGCCCGTCGCCGGCTCTACGTGCCCCTCGCGCAGAATTACAGCGCGTCGGTCATGCTCACGACGCATTTCGCCAACGAAAACCCGGCCGCGACGCTGCAGGCCGTTGCCACGCTTCGCAAGGAACTGCGCGAGCTGGACGCCAGCCTGCCCATCCTGCAAATGACGCCGTTCACGATGCTCATGGAGAAAAGCATCACCCTCTGGATCATCCGGCTTGGCGCCGTCCTGTTCGGTGTGTTCGGCATCATCGCCCTGCTCCTCGCCGTCGTCGGCGTCTATGGCGTCAAGTCCTACGCCGTCGAGCGCCGCACCCGCGAGATCGGCATCCGCATGGCCCTCGGCGCCAATCCCGGCGACGTGTTCGCCCTCGTGATGAAGCAGGGCGCCCTGCAGACCGCCGTGTCCGTCACCGTCGGCGTCGTGCTCTCCCTCCTCGTCGGCCAGGCGCTCGCCGCCATCCTCTTTCAAGTCAGCCCCATGGACCCCGTCGCCCTCGGCGCCTCCGCCCTGACGCTGACCGTCGCCACGCTGCTGGCCTGCTTCCTGCCCGCCCGGCGCGCCACCCGCGTCTCGCCGATGACGGCACTGCGGTCGGAGTGAGTTTGATTCTGCTTGTAGGGCTGCCGCTTGTCGGCAGGCCGCACATATCCTTGTGCACGGCGATAAGTGCCGCCCCTCTATTCGTCATCGCGAGCCCGACGTAGTCGGGCGTGGCGATCCATCACGCTGGATTGCTTCGTCGCCCCTCGGCTGGCTCGGGGCCTTGAGCTTGTCGAAACGGTTCCGCTCCTCGCAATGACAGGTTTGAAAACGTAGGGGCGCAGTCTTGCTGCGCCCACGAACGTGATGCCGTCCCCGATGGGCGCAGCAAGACTGCGCCCCTACGTAAAAATTTCCGCTTTCCCCTGCAACTCCGTGTCCCGCGCTGTGTATTCATGGCAAGCACGCTGCTTTCCCCTATGCACAACCTGATCCAGGATCTGAAATTCTCCCTCCGTCTGCTCGCCAAATCCCCCGGCTTCACCGCCACCGCCATCGCCGTCCTTGCCCTCGGCATCGGCGTCAACACCGCGATTTTCAGCATGGCGCACGAGCTCGTCTTCAGCCCGCGCCCGTGGCCGGCCGAAAAGCAGGTCGTCCAACTCTACACGCAGGACGAGAAGGACCCCAAGAGCTTCCGGATGTTCTCCTACCCGGTTTACAAGGAGATGCAGCAGCAACCGAACGGCGCGTTCACCGACATTCTGGCGCACAATCTGACCATGGTGGGTGTCGGCGAGGGTGAGACCGCCCGCCGCACCTTCGGCGCGATCGTCAGTGCGAACTATTTCTCGACCTTGCAGGTGCCGCTCATCAGCGGCCGCAGTTTCCTGCCCGCCGAGGAAAAGCCCGGCGCCGCCGTGCCCGTGATGATCGCCAGCTACAACTACTGGAAACGCCTCGGCGCGCCCGCCGATTTCGTCGGCCGCACGCTGCGCGTCAACGAGCGGCCCTTCACCGTCGTCGGCATCACGCCGGAAGGCTTCAGTGGCACGATGATGCTCTTCGGACCCGAACTCTATTTTCCCCTCGGCTGCTTCGATCTGCTCAACAATGACTTTGGCACGGAGAACCAGCGTTCGCTCGAACACCCCGACTCTTACCGGCTCTTTCTCGTCGGACGGCTCAAGGCCGGCCAGTCGATCGCCAGCGCGGACGCCAGTCTCAAGGCCCTGGCGGTCCAGTTGCGCGGCACGTATGCGACCGAATTGAAAGACCAGACCTTCACCGCCCGCAAACTGCCGCGGCTGAGCACCAGCAACGCGCCGGCCGAGGAGAATTCCCTGTCCATGCTCGCGCTCACCTTGATCGGCATGGCCGGTATCGTTCTCCTCATCGCCTGCCTCAACCTCGCCAACATGCTCCTCGCCCGCGGCACCGCCCGCCGCAAGGAATTCGCCATCCGCCTCGCCCTCGGGGGCGGCCGCGGCCGCATCGTCCGCCAGTTGGTCACCGAAGGCCTGGTGCTGGCGCTCGCCGGAGGACTCGCCGGCTTCGTGCTCGGCACCTGGTCGATCGGCTTCCTTGTGCGCGCCGTGGGCGGCATGGCCCCGCTCGGCCTCTTTTTCCAAGGGGCCACCAACCCCGCGCTCTTCGCCGCCACCTTTGGCTTCTGCGCGCTCGCCACGATCTTCTTCGCCCTCGGGCCGGCCCTCAAACTCTCCCGCGCCGACTTGCTCACCGATCTCAAGGACCATGCCGGAGAGGACGCCGTCCCGCCGCGTCGCCGTTGGCTGCCGCGCAATCCGCTCGTGGTGGCCCAACTCGCCCTCTCGCTCGGTCTGCTCACCTCCGCCGGTCTCTTCATCCGCGGCGCGGTGGCCGCCGGCAAAGTCGAAACCGGCTTCAAGGCGGACGACACGATCCTCCTCGAGGCCGATGCCAGCCTCGGTGGCTACGACCAGACCCACAGCATGCAGCTTTACAGAACCGCCGGCGATCGCCTGGCCGCGCTGCCCGGCGTGCAGTCCGTCAGCGTCGCCTCGGTCGTGCCTTTCGGGTTGGTCAGCCTCGATCGCTCCGTGCAGCGCGCCGGTCTGCATCCCGCGAAAGATGCCAAGCCCGCCACGGCGGCCGAGGGGCTCGCGTTCGGGGCGCGCTGGAACAGCGTTGGCGCCAGCTACTTTTCCACGATGGGTCTGCCACTCCTCCGCGGCCGCGCTTTCCGTCCAGGCGAGACGGACGCCACCGGCGCGCCGCCGGTCGCCATCATCGATGAAGCCCTCGCCCGGAAGCTCTGGCCCGAAGGCGACGCCCTCGGCCAGCACATCCAGTTCGCCGAGCGCGACGCCCCCAAGGCGGCCGACGACGGCGGCAAGAAATCCGGCATCAGTGAAACCGTCGGTGCACGCCCGAGCGACCCGAAGTCCATCGAAGTCGTCGGGATCGTCGCCAACACCCGTTGGGATCTGTTCTCCGACAACGCCAACGGCACCGTCTACGTGCCATTCGCCCAGGGCTACCAAAGCAACGTGTTCTTCCACATCCGCACGGCGCCCCGCCCCGCCGGCGCCGATGCCGCGGCCATCGACACCATGCGCCGGGAATTGCGCGCGGCGGCACCCGGTGTGCCGGTGCTAACGACCAAGACCTTTCGTCAGCATCTCGAGGGCGGATTCGAAATTTTTCTCGTCCGCATCGGCGCCACGATGTTTTCCATCTTCGGCGGACTTGCCCTCGTGCTCGCCGCCGTCGGTCTCTACGGCGTCAAGGCCTACTCCGTCGCCCGCCGCACCCGCGAGATCGGCATCCGCATGGCGCTCGGCGCCGCGCCGGGCAGTGTCCAGTCCATGATCTTGCGCGAAGGTGCCGTCATGATCGCGACGGGCGTGACCCTCGGCCTGCTGCTCGGCCTCGGGCTCGGCCAGGCGCTTGCCAGCATGCTTTACAAGGTCAGCCCCGTCGATCCGGTGACCTTCATCGCGGCCCCGATCGTGCTCGGCCTCGTGGCCTTGCTCGCCTGCTACTTCCCCGCCCGCCGCGCCACCCGCGTCAGCCCGCTCACCGCCCTGAGATCGGAGTAACCTTTCATGTTTCAATCGGTTATCATTCCATACCCGAATCACCGCAGATAACGCAGATTTGCGCGGATAAATCCAAACCCTGTGTCTTTATCCGCGTTCATCCGCGCAATCCGCGGAAAAATCCGCCCCACCCTTCCCCATGAAATCCATCGTCCTCCTCACCGCCCTGCTCTCCCTTGCCTCGGTCGCGCGCGCCAGCGTCACCGAGACCTTCACGCACACCTACGCACTGAATCCCGACGGCGTCGTCCGCCTCGACAATGTCAACGGCGACATCGACATCACCGCCTGGGACAAGGCCGAGGTCTCGGTCGTGGCCGAGAAACGCGCCAAGGACGACGACGACCTCAAGCGGATCGAGATCATCGTCGAAGACTCTCCCGCCCAACTCGTCATCAAGACGAAATATGCCAAGAAGAGCGGCTGGCACTTCTTCGGCAACTGGAGCAACGCCTCCGTCCGCTATAAGCTCATGGTTCCCGCCGGCGCCCGCCTCGAGAAAATCGACTCTGTCAATTCCGACATCACCGTCACCGGCGTCCAGGGCCCGGTAAATCTCGAGACCGTCAACGGTAGCATCCATGCCACCGGCCTCGCCGCGGACGCGAAACTCGAATCCGTCAACGGCAGCCTGCGCGCGGAATTTGCCGCGGTGGAAAAGGTCCGCGAGGTGAAACTCGAATCCGTCAACGGCCGCGCCGAGGTCACCTTGCCCAAGGGCGCCGGTGCCAGCATCAAGACCAGCTCGGTCAACGGCGGCAGCAGCATCGACCAGCCTATCAAGCTGAGCAACTCCGGCCGGCACCACCTTTCCGGTGAAATCGGCTCCGGCGGCCCGACCATCTCGATCGAGACGGTCAACGGCAGCATCGCCGTCCGCGAGAAGTAAGGGCACCGGAAAGCCGAGGGTATCAGAGCAAGCCACTCGCGGGCGGGGTCGCCCGCACTCCACTCATTTGCTTCTGGAGCCACGGCGACCTCGCCGTGGATTTTCCCATCCTTTTGCCGCAATGCGACCACCACCGCCCGCAAGGTTTCCTTGCACCCCCGGCGCTTCGGCCTTCCATGGTTCGACACCCATGGCGATTCGCGACGATTACATCCTCCGATTCCTCGCACTGTTGCGGCAAGCCATTGCCCAGATGGTGAAGTTCCGCACCACCGGCCGCTATGTCGAGGCGCTCGATGCCGCCCAGCAGGCCCAGGAAAAACTCTTCGCGCGCACGACGACCGAGCTCTCCGCGCTGAGCCTCGACGAACTGATCCGGCTCCTGCGCGTCGACGAGCCCCCCGAAACCGCGGATGAAAAAGTCCGCATCTACGCTTCGCTGCTGCGCGAAACCGGCCTCGTCTACGCCGCGATGGACCGGGCTGACTCGGCCTTGCGTTGCTTCCAACTCGCGCTGCACGTCCTGCTCACCACGGTTTCCGCACCGGCCGCCTGCAGCGACGAGGTGCGGACCACCCTGCGCGACCTGCTCGGCCGGATCCCACCGGAACAACTGCACGCTCCCGCCCTGGAACTGCTGCAGCAGTTGGGCGCGTCCGACCGGTAGCTGCGCGTTGTCCCATACTTCATGAAAGCCACACCCCGAAAGTCATCCCTGTTCAGTTGCGTCGTCTTGCTTCTTGCCGCGCGACTGTCCGCGCAAACTCCCGCGATTCCTCTTTATCAGGACGCCGCGCAGCCCATCGACGCCCGCGTGCAGGATCTGGTCGCCCGGATGACGCTGGAGGAGAAGGTGGCCCAGTTGCAGGGGTTCTACGTCACCGATCCACACGCCTTTGACGACCAGGGAAACTTTACCGGCGGCACCAGCGCGGCGGAACTTTACCGTGGCGCCGGCACTGTCCGGGCCGCCAACCACGACCGTTTTGCCGGCAAGCCGCGCGAGGCGGTCCTGCGGTTCAACTCCATCCAGAAATTCATGCGCGAGAAAACCCGTC
>Ga0066487_100359_pt1 | contig 12770 bp, 13 predicted proteins | sample LakWasM129_HOW14_2_FD_59588 | JGI IMG/M metagenome (GOLD analysis project Ga0066487, IMG submission 59588) | Freshwater sediment methanotrophic microbial communities from Lake Washington under simulated oxygen tension - Sediment Metagenome 129_HOW14 | ecosystem: Environmental > Aquatic >... | reverse complement strand
GAACAACACCCATTTCGACACCACGCGGGCCAACCTCGAAGCCGATGGGGTCACGGCGCTCGACCTGCGCTGCGCCGAGGCCACGCAGCCCTCCCTCATCGCGCCGTTCAAGGGCAATATCGACCTCGCCGCGCTCGAACGCTGCCTGACCGAGCACGCCGGCCGCGTGCCCTTCGCGATGATCACCATCACAAACAATTCCGGCGGCGGCCAGCCGGTCAGCCTCGCGAACATCCGCGCCGCTAGCGTTCTCTGCAAAAAACACGGCGTGCCGTTGATCCTCGACGCCTGCCGCTTTGCCGAAAACGCGTGGTTCATCAAGCAGCGCGAGCCCGGCCAGGCCAACCGCACCCCGGCGGAGATCGCCCGCGAGGTGTTTGCCTGCGCCGACGGCTGCACGATGTCCGCGAAGAAGGACGGCCTCGTCAACATAGGCGGCTTCCTCGCGCTCAACGACACCGCGCTCGCCGCCAAGTGCCGCAACAACCTCATCCTCACCGAGGGATTTCCGACCTACGGCGGCCTCGCCGGCTACGATCTCGAGGCGCTCGCCGTCGGCATCAAGGAAGTCTTGGACGAGGACTACCTGCGCTACCGCATCCGCTCGGTCGCCTACCTCGGCGACAAACTGACCGCCGCCGGCGTGCCGATCGTGCAGCCGCCCGGCGGCCACGCCATCTACATCGACGCGAAAGCCATGCTGCCGCACATCCCCCCGGCCGAGTTTCCCGCATGGGCGTTGTCTCTCGTGCTTTACCTCGAGGGCGGGGTGCGCTCCGTCGAGATCGGCTCCGTGATGTTCGGCCGCCAGCCCGACGGCACGGAGAAACCCGCGGCCATGGAACTCGTCCGCCTCGCCTTCCCCCGCCGGGTCTACACGCAAAGCCACGTGGATTACCTCGCCGAGGTGCTTTTGCACGTGAACAGCCTGAAGCAGCGGATCCGCGGCGTGAAAATCGTCGAAGCCCCCGCGTTGCTGCGCCATTTCACCGCGAAACTGGCCCCCGCCCACGGCGCGCTTATCGTGGATTGAATTTTCATTGTGGGAGGGGCTTTATGCCCCGACTTTTCGCAGGATAAACCTACTCCCACCGGCACCTCGAATGCCGCGTTGCCAAGCTCCGGTTTCTCCACCCAATGTCCCAGCTGCGCATGAGCAAGAATCCACCGCCGCCCCCGGCACCTCCCTCCTCTTTCTGGCTGCCTTTCATCATGAGCGGCCTGTTCGGCGTGCTCCTCGGAGCGACGCTCACCTACCTGGCGTTGCGGTCCCAACTGCGCGCGCCCGTCGCGCCGGGCGCCGCCCCGACCGCCGCGATGCCGGTCAATCCCGATCCGACCACCCACCTGCCCACGCCGGACCTGACCGCCGGCCAAACCCCCGCCCAAGCCGACCGCACGCTCGGCAATTTCTATTACGATCACCAAAACTGGTCGCAGGCCATCAGCCATTACGAGTCCGCCATAAAACTGGGCTCGGACGACGCCGACATCCGCACCGACCTCGGCAACTCCTACCGCTTCGCCGGCCGGCCGGAGGACGCCCTCACCCAATACGGTCTCGCCCAGAAAATGAATCCGGCGCACGAATTCAGCCTCTTCAACCAAGGCGGGCTTTACCTCGAGGACCTGAAGCAGCCGACGAAGGCGATCGAGGTCTGGCAGGAATACCTCAAGCGCTTCCCCACGGGTCAGAACGCTCAGGCCGCCCGCCAGTTGATCGCCCAAGCACAGGGTAGCGTGACCGGCCTGATGCTGCCGCCCCCAGAGACTCCGGCGGGCGCGACATCCTCGTCCGCAACCGAGGATTTGATCCTGCAACAGATCAAGTCCGCCCAAACCAAGACCGGCAAACCCTGACCGGCAGTCCCTCTTGAGCACTCCTCTCCTCATCCGCATCGGCGTCTGGACGTGGCTGATCGCCGCCATTCTCGTCGGCAATTACCGTCTGCTGCAACGCCTGCCCATGCCGGCGGTGCAAGCCGTGCTGTTCGGTCTCACCGCCATCGTGCTGCTGCTCTATTACCGGCTCACGGCCCTGCGCACCTGGATCGACCAACTCGACCTGCGCGCCCTCGTCTTCCTGCACGTGACCCGCTTCGTCGGGATCTATTTCCTGATTCTCTATAACCGCGGCGAGCTGCCCTACGAATTCGCGGTGCCGGGCGGTTGGGGCGACATCATCGTGGCCGTGCTGGCGCTCGGCGTCGTGTTCGTGCCCATGGGCGATGCCCTGCGCCGGCGCGCCATCACCATCTGGAATATGATCGGCTTCATCGACATCATGCTGGTCGTAATCACGGCCGCGCGCATCGGCCTGGCGGCGCCTTGGCGCATGCAGGCGCTGACCGTGCTGCCGCTGAGCCTGCTGCCCACGTTCCTCGTGCCGCTCATCATCGCGACCCACGTCATCATTTATCTGCGCTTGCGCCGCGAACTCTCCGCCGCGTGAGACCCGAACTGAAATACGGACTGCTCGGCGGCGCAGCCATGATCGGCTGGACGCTGCTCGAATACGCCTTGGGGTTGCACAACACGCACTTCGCCCTCGGCCGGTTCACCGGTTGGGGCGCCGAGGTCATCCTCCTGGTGATGCTGTGGCGGATGCTGCGCGTGAAGGTCGAGCGGCTCAACCGCTACTGGATGCCTGCGTGGGAAGGCATGTTCTACGGAATGCTCGCGAGTTTCGTCGCCGGGTTGGTGTTCTACACCTTTCTCAACGTCTATGTGACCTTCATCAACCCGGAGTGGCCCGACCTCTACCTCGAGTGGCAGGTCGCGCAGATGCGCACTGCGGGCGACACCGAGGAAACCATCCGAGCGTTCGTCCGGTCCTTCCGCTGGATGTCCGGCCCGGTCGGACTCGCAACGCTGACCATCGGACTCTACTCGGTGCTCGGCGCGGCGTTTTCCGCCATGCTGACGCTCTGGTTGAATCTACGCCGCAAAGAGCCCGCCATCACCGACTGACGCGGCATCCACCTGCGCATGCGGCGGCAACTGGGTCTTGAACCAGGTGCGCTGTTTCTTCACGAGCGCCCGCGTGTTCTTCGCGATCAGCCCGGGCAACTCGCTTTCCGGCAGTTCGCCGGCCAGAAACGCGATCGTCTCGCGGTAGCCGATGGCATTCGCCGCGCTGGGATTGTCCTTCAACCCCGTGCCAAGCAACGCGCGCACTTCGTTGACCAGGCCCGCCTGCAGCATCGCTGCGACGCGCTGCTCGATGCGCTGCTCAAGGTCCGGTTTCTCGCGCACCAATTCGCACAGCTTCACCGTGTAGGCTGCAAAGGGCCCCGGCTGCGCCGCGAAGTCCGCCTGCAATTCCGCCAGCGTGCGTCCCGAGGCGCGGCAGCGTTCGAGGGCGCGCAGCACCCGCCGTGGATTTAACACGTCAAGCGCACCCAGCCCCGCCGGATTCAGCTGGTGCAACTCATCCACCAGCGCTCCCACCCCGTGCGTCGCCAGCATCAGGCGCAGTTCCGTGCGCAACTCGACCGGCACATCCACCTCGTCGGCAACCGGCCCGAAAAAGGCTTTCAGATAAAACCCGCTGCCACCCGTCACAAGCACCTGGCTCCCCCGTGCGAGGATATCCTCCACCGCCCGACGGGCCAGTGTAACATAATACGTTACATCCATCTGCTCCGTCACCGCGCAGATGTCGATCAGGTGGTGCGGCACGCGGGCCAGCTCGGCCGGCGCCGGTTTGGCCGTGCCGATGTCCATGCCGCGGTAGAAGAGCAGCGAATCGCACGAGACGATCTCGGCGTGGTTCGCTTCCGCCCAGCGCAGCGCCAGCTCGGTTTTGCCGACGGCGGTGCATCCGGTGAGGACATGGAGGACGGGCTGCATCCGGCCACTGCATACCGTGCGCGGATTTGTTGCAAAACTCCTTTTGCCACCCGCGACCGGATCGGTCTCAATGTGCCCACCCTTGGCCCAGAAAATCCGATTCATCTTCAATCCCTATTCCGGCTCCAATCGGAAAAATCCGCACCTGCGCGACCGGGCGGCCGACTTCATTGCGCACCACGGTCTCGACGGCACCATCGTCTCCACCGGGCGCCCCCGTCATGCCACCGAGCTCGCGATTCAGGCCGTGGCCGAGGGCTGCACGCTCGTGGTCGCCATCGGCGGTGACGGCACGATGAACGAGGTCGCGACCGGCCTCGTCGGCACTTCCGCGGTCTTCGGGCTGATTCCCTGCGGCTCAGGCAACGGCCTCGGCCGTCATCTCGGCATCCACAAGGCCGGCCATGGGGCCTTCCGCACCCTGCTGGAAGGCCAAGCCCTCGCCATCGACACGGGAGTGGTCAACGACTTTCCCTTCTTCAACGCCATGGGGCTCGGCTTCGAGGCCGATATCGCGGTGCGGTTCAGCCAGCTCGCCAACCGCGGGCTCGCCGGTTATTTTCGCGTCGGCGTGCCGGCTTTCTTCTCCCATCAACCGGAGGAGGTCACCGTCCACCAAGGCGGCACCGCCACCCGGTTGCGCGCCTTCACCCTCGCGGTCATGAACTCCGATCAATACGGCAACGACGCCCGCGTCGCCCCCGGAGCGAAAATGGACGACGGCCAATTCGAGCTGATCAGCGTGCCCCAGGTGGGATTCTTCAGCGCCTGCGGCATGCTCTACCGGCTCGGCACCGACACCTTCGATCAGGTCAAGGCGGTCACGCGACTCAGCGGCCCGGAATTCGTCATTGAGCGCAGCAAACCCGGCTGGATCCACACCGACGGCGAACCGCGCGCGACCACGGCAAGACTCGAGATCAAACTGAAGCCGCGAAGCCTGCGGATCATGGTGCCTTATCGCGCCGAAGCCACGGCGTAGGCGGACGGCCGCGAATCAAGCAGGTTGACCGGTTCGTTGTGGGCGGGGTGCGGGCACCCCGCCTCCACGACCGACACGCTCACGTCACCGTGTAGTGATACGACGTCCCGGACGTGGTGACGATGCGATTGCGTCCGCCGGCCTTGGCGGCGTAGAGCGCCTTGTCCGCGGCGGCCACGAGGTCGCTGGCGCTGTTGGCATCCTCCAGGCTGGTGGCAACCCCGGCGCTGAGCGTAACCGGAAGCGTCAGGTTGTTAAACGGCACGACGCAGGGCGTCTCGGCCAGCAGCAGGCCGAGCCGCTGCATGGTTTCGACGGCGCCCTTTTGGTCGGTCTCCACCATCATGAGGGCAAACTCCTCGCCGCCGTAGCGGGCCACGCGGTCGACATTGCGCACCTGGCCGGCGAGCAGGCTCGCGACGTGGCGCAGCACTTCGTCGCCCGTCTGGTGGCCATGCTCGTCGTTGATCTTCTTGAAATGGTCGATGTCCACCATCACAAGCGTGAACGGCCGCTTGAACCGCACGCTGCGGTCCCACTCCTCTTCCATGATGCGCTGGAATTCGCGGCGGTTGAGCAGGCGGGTGAGTTCGTCGCGCAACGCCAGTTGCCGGAGCTGGGCCAGCGTCTCGTCGAGTTTCAGGGCGTAGCGCAGGGCGCGCTCGAGCAGGCGCGGGGTGAAAGTGCCCTTGACCAGATAGTCGACCGCGCCGGCCTCCATCGCCGCGATGTCGACCTCCTCGCTGTCGTCGGCGGTCAGCACGATCACCGGCGTGACGCAGCCGGCGATGCGGGCCTCGCGCAACAGCGCCAGCCCGTCCGAATCGTTGAGCCGGTAGTCCAGCAGGCAGGCGGCGTATTTGCCGCTCAGCAGTTTCTTCAGTCCCTCGGCGTAGGTCGACGCGTCATCGAGCTCGAACGGGCCGCTGCGAAAATGCCGGACCATCGCCTCCATGAGCTTCTGCTGCAGCCGGTCGTCGTCGATCAGCAGGAGCCGGCGCACCTTGCGCGAACTGTTGCTCAACGGAGTCATGCGATCCCGGCGACGAGTTCGGCCGCCGTGATGCGCAGGCGGGCGGGCAGGCCGGCGCGGTTGTCGAGATTGTCGCGGATGACATTGACCAGGGCGCTGCCGACCACGACTCCGTCCGCGCTCCGCGCCACCTGCCGCACCTGATCGCGCGTGGAAATGCCGAAACCGACGGCCACGGGCAAGGTCGTGTGCTGGCGGATGCGCGCGACGGCCTCGGGAATGTTCGCCGCGACCTGGTTGCGCACGCCGGTCACGCCCTCACGCGACACGTAGTAGATGAAACCGGTCGTCGCCGCGCCGATCTTGGGCAGCCGCTCGGCCGGCGTGGTGGGGGCGACGATGAAAACGGTTTTGAGGTCGTGCTGCTTGCACGCGGCCAACACCTCGTCCGCCTCCTCGGGCGGCAGATCCAGCGTCAGCATGCCGTCCACCCCGGCGGCCTTGGCGGCCCGCACGTAGTTTTCCACGCCGTTGGAGAAAACCAGATTGTAGTAAGTGTAGAAAACGATGGGCACCTGGCTGAACTCCCGGATGCGGCGCACCAGCTCGAAAACCCGTTCCGTCGTCATGCCGCCCTCGAGCGCGCGTTGGGCCGCGAGCTGGTTCGTCAGGCCGTCGGCGAGCGGGTCGGAGAACGGCACGCCCAGTTCGAGCACGTCAGCCCCGGCATCGAGCACGGCCCGGCAGGCTTGCAACGAGGTGTCGAAATCCGGGTCGCCGGCGCACAAATACGCGACAAACGCGGCGCGTTTCTCGTAACTGGCGCGGGTGAAAGCCTGGGAGATGCGATCCATGGAGGGGTGAGGTTTCGTGGCTAGACGCCGGGGGTCGAGCGAAAATTACATTCCCGCCATCAGGGGAGCGTGAATTCCACCAGCACGGGGCAGTGGTCCGACAACAGGCTGCGGACGATCTCGGCGCGGGGTTCGCGGCATTCCTCCGGCAGAAACAGGTAATCCAGGGCGCGCGCCGGCAGCAACGACGGGAAGGTGCGGCCGGTCTTCGGCAGCAGCGTGTAGTTGTTGGTCTGCTCGAAGTAGCCGAGCAGCGTCGCGGTGGCGTCGGGCTTGTGCGAGGGGTTGTTGAAATCGCCGCAGACGATCAGCGGCACGTGCCAGTGGGCCGCCCGATGCTTGCCTTGCTCGTCGAGGTAATGGATGAGCCGACCGGCCTGCTTGAGCCGCTGCGGGCGCGAACTGTGGTGCAGGTGCACATTGACGAGCGGCACGAGGCCTTTCTTTGGCACGTCGATTTCCGCAAAGACAAAGCCCTTCCCGCCGACCTTGCCGAGGCCGAACGCCGTGGTCTCGCTGTGCACGATGGGAAAACGCGAGAGCACGGCGTTGCCGTAGTTGAGATGGTAACGGCCGGCCCGGCGGTTGTTCACCCCGTGGACCGCGTGCACCAGCCCGGTGTTGGCGCTGAGAAAGGCCAGGTGGTCGAAGCTGCCGTTCCAGCGGGAGTTCTCGTCAATCTCCTGCAAGGCCACGACATCCGCCTCCAGCCGTTGGATAAGCCGGGCGATCTTCAGCAGGTTCGAGCGGATCTTCTTCTCCGACCGCAGCCCCTGGTGCAGAGGCAGCGCCCCGCGCGCGTGGGCGATATTGAAGGTGAGAAGGCGAAAGCGCACCGGGAAAGTGGGGCGGCCAACGGGATTCGAACCCGCGACCCCAAGAATCACAATCTTGTGCTCTAACCAACTGAGCTATGGCCGCCGTAAAATCTGGAACGGCGAACATCCATAGCCGCCTTGGCTCTGTCAACAATTCTCCCAAGAACAAATTTTCCGACCGAAATGGGCGTAAACGGCAGGCTCTTGTCAGTCAGCGGCGCGAAAGATGGGCCCGTCGGCTTTGTGACGTAACTTTTGTAAAATTGCCCTCGCCTACCGGCCCGCTTCCGCTATCCGGTTTCAGGCATGATTTCCTTCAAAAAGCTGTTGGGTAAGGAAGAGAAGTTCTACGACCTCCTGGAAGGGAGCGCCGAGGAAGCCCGGTCCAGCACCGCCCTGCTGGCAAAGATCCTCGCCAACGAAAGCGCCGCCCTGGCCTCGAACATCCACGACATCATCCAGACGCGCCGCAAGGACAAGCGCATCACCCAGCAAATCACCGAGGAGCTCTGCAAGACCTTCGTCACGCCCTTCGAGCGCGAGGACATCGAGGCGCTCTCGCTCGCCCTCTACCGCATTCCCAAGACCGTCGAGAAAATCGTCGAGCGACTGACCATCTGCCCCGCCCGCGTGCCCCGCGGCAGCATGCAGCGCCAGGTGGTGCTGCTGGAGGAGGCCGTCGAGTCCGTCGTCTTCATGGTGAAGGAACTGCGCAAGGGCACCCAGATCGAGCGCATCCAGGACGCCCATTCCCGCCTGCAATTCGCCGAAGGCGAGGCCGACAAGGTCATGCTTTCCCTCGTCAAGGAACTCTACAACGGTCCCTACGACGCCAAGGAGGTTGTCATTCTCATGGAGCTTTACGATCTGGTGGAAACGGCCGTCGATCGCGCCCGTGACGCCGGCCAGGTCGTCTTCCAGATCATGCTGAAATATTCCTGAGCCCGACTGCCGTCCGCCGCCGAGCCCCATGACCATTTTCCTGATCGTCCTCCTGGCCGCCCTGGTCTTCGAGTATATCAACGGCTTCCACGACGCCGCCAACGCCATCGCCACCGTCGTCTCGACCAAGGTGCTGACCCCGCGCCAGGCCATCGCCCTGGCGGCCGTGTTCAACCTGACGGGGGCACTGATGGGCACGGCGGTCGCCAGCACCATCGGCAAGGGCCTCGTCGACACCAGTGTGGTGACGATGATCACGATTCTTTCCGGCCTGACCGGCGCGATCATCTGGAACCTGGCGACGTGGTGGCTCGGCCTGCCTTCCAGTTCCAGCCATGCCCTCATCGGGGGACTGTGCGGTGCCGCGGTCGCCTCGGCCGGTGGCGACTGGGGCGTCCTGCGGTGGTCGGTCTTCAATGCCGCCAAGGGCACGAGCGACGGCCTCTGGCCCAAGGTGGTGCTGCCGATGTTCACCTCGCCGCTCTTCGGCTTCATCGGCGGCGCCCTCCTGATGCTGCTCCTGACGATGCTGGTGCACCGGCTCCGGCCCCGGGTGGTGAACAATATTTTTGGCAAACTCCAGCTCGTGAGCGCCGGGTTCATGGCGCACAGCCACGGCTCGAACGACGCGCAGAAAACCATGGGCATCATCGCCCTCGCCCTCTTCACCGGCACCAAGTCGGGCGCCTTTGAGCATCTGCCGCCCTGGCTCGGTTTCCTCCGCACGCCGGAGTTCGTCGTGGACAAGTGGGTCGTCGTTTCCTGCGCACTCGTGATGGCCGCCGGCACCGCCGCCGGCGGCTGGCGCATCATCCGCACAATGGGCCATAAGATGGTCAAGCTGCAACCCGTGCACGGCTTCGCCGCCGAGACCACCGCCGCGGCCATCATTCACGTCGCCTCGACGCTCGGCATTCCCCTTTCCACCACGCACGCCATCTCGACCTCGATCATGGGCGTGGGCGCGGTGAAGCGTTTCGGCGCCGTCAAGTGGGGCGTGGTCGAGCGCATTGTCTGGGCCTGGCTCTTCACCCTGCCCGTGTGCGGACTCATCGGCTTCCTGACGATGGCGGCCTGCGCCGCTCTCGGGTATCGTTGAGACCCAAGGTCGTAGGGGCGCAAGACTGCGCCCCTGCGTTCGGAAGATCATCAAACCGGCGGCGCGGACGCCTCGGGCGGCGGGCCGGACTTGGTCACGTCACTGTGCCGGATGTCCTGCCCCTTGGACAGGAACACCATTTCCTCGGCGATGTTGACCGCATGGTCGGCGATGCGCTCGATGGATTTGGAAATGAACATCAGCTCGAGCGCCCGGGCGATGGTATCGGGCTTCTCGATCATGAAACTCGTCAGCCGGCGGTAGACGAGACGGTTGAGGTTATCCACCTCGGAGTCGCGCCGGATGACGCTGAGCGCCTTCTGCTCATCCTCGTGCACGAAACAGTCGAGGGCGTCGCGCAGCATCTCCAGCGCGATGTTGGTCATGCGGGGCAGGTCGGCGTAAAGCTCCAGGCGCGGCTCGATGGCCAGCTTGCGCGAGCGGCGGGCGATGCTGGTCGCCTCGTCCCCCACCCGCTCCAAGTCGTGGCTGGCCTTCATGCCGACGACGATCAGGCGCAATTCCGAGGCCACGGGACCACGCAGGGTCATGTAGCGGATGGCCTCGTCGTCGATCTGCACCTCGAGCTTGTCGAGTTCGTCGTCCGCGGCGATGACCTTGTCGGCCGCCGGGATGTCGGCGGCCGTGAGGGCCTTCATGGCGAGGCGGGTCTGGTCGATGGCGCGCTCGCCCATCTGCAGCAGGTGGGAGCGGAAGCTTTCCAGCTCGGCGTCGAAGAATCGTTTCATGGGAATTGGGTCACCACGAAACACACGAAAGGAGACAAATGCCGTTCTCTGTTTTGGTGTGTTTCGTGTATTTCGTGTTTAAATGGATTGGTGGTTCTTCAGCCGAATCTTCCCGAGACGTAGGCCTCGGTCTGCGGGTTGGAGGGGTTCATGAAGATGGTGCGGGTCGCGGCGTATTCGATCAGTTTGCCCATGTAGAAGAACGCCGTGCGGTCGGACACGCGCGCGGCCTGCTGCATGTTGTGGGTCACGATGACGATGGTGTAGTCCTTCTTCAACTCATGGATGAGTTCCTCGACCTTGGCGGTGGCGATGGGGTCCAGCGCGGAACAGGGTTCGTCGAGCAGCAACACCTCGGGGCGCACCGCGATGGCGCGGGCGATGCACAGGCGCTGCTGCTGGCCGCCCGACAGGCTGGTGCCGGGCCGGTAGAGATGGTCCTTCACCTCGTCCCAGAGGGCGGACATGCGCAAGGACTGCTCCAGCCGGTCCCGCAACAGCTGCTTGTCCTTGATGCCGTTCAGCCGCAGGCCGCAGAGCACGTTCTCCGCGATGGTCATCGTCGGAAACGGATTGGACTTCTGGAAAACCATCCCGACCCGGCGGCGCACCAAGGTGGCGTCGATCGCCGGCGAATACAAATCCTCGCCGTAGAGCCGGAGATCGCCGGTGATGCGGACGCCCGGACTCAGTTCGTGCATGCGGTTCAAGGCGCGCAGAAACGTGGATTTGCCGCAACCGCTCGGGCCGATGATGGCCGTGACCTTCCTGCTGGGAATCTTGATGCTCACCTCATGCAAGGCCTGGTGGGCGGAATACCACAGCGAAAACCGGTTGATGTCGAAGGCGACCTCCTCGGCCACCTGACCGGGCTGGGCCGGAGCGAAAGGGGTCGTGGCGCCGGCCGGTGCCGGCGGCATGCTGACGGAGACGGACGCAGCGGGAGGGGGAACGGAAATGGGATCTGCCATGGCGCTCATGATTAGGTGAATTTGCGATCGCGGGAAATGAGGCGGACAAAAATATTCAGGATCAGAATCATGCCCAGCAGCACGAGCGCCCCCGCCCAGGCCTGCCGGTGCCAGTCGTCATAGGGCGAGATGGCATAGGCGAAAATCTGCAGGGGCAAGGCGGCGATGGGCTCGGCGAGATTGCGGTTCCAGAAATTATTGCCCAACGCGGTGAAGAGCAGCGGCGCGGTCTCGCCCGCCACCCGGGCCAGGGCGACCAGGATGCCGGTGATGATGCCCTTCATCGCGGCCCGCACCACGATGATCGTGATGATTTTCCACCGCGGGATGCCCAGGGCGAGGGCGGCTTCGCGATAGCCTTGGGGCACCAACAAGAGCATCTCCTCCGTGGTGCGCATGACCAGCGGGATCATCATCAGTCCCAGGGCGGCGCCGCCGGCATAGGCGGAGAACGTCTTGAACGGCACCACGAGCAGGAGGTAAACCACCATGCCCCAGACAATGGAAGGGATGCCGTTGAGCACATCGGCCGCGTAACGGATCCAGTAATTGGCGCGCTGCGACCCGTATTCCGCCAGATAGATGCCGCCCAACACCCCAAGCGGCACGCCGACACACGCCGCCATCGCCAGCAGGACGATGCTGCCCACGATGGCATTGGCCATGCCGCCGCCGAGTTCCCCGCTCGGTTTCGGCAGATGGGTGAAGAAATTCCAGTCGATGGCGCTGGCGCCTTCGTGCACCAGGAAATAAAGCACGAGGAAAAGCGGCGTCATGACCGCGATGCTGCTGCCGAGCATGAGCACCCCCATCGCGCGGCTCTTGAACTTGCGCCAGGCATGGCCGCGGGGAGCGGCCTGCAGGAAGGTGGGGGCGGAAGGGACGGAAGCGTTCATCGGCGGATCAATTCACCTTGCCGGAGCCGCTGCCCGCGATGGAGCGCAGCATCAGCTGGGCAATGGCGTTGACGAGGATGGTGACCGCCAGCAGCACCAGCCCGAGTTCGAAGAGCGCGCCCAAATACAGATCGGTGGTGGCCTCGGTGAATTCATTGGCGATGACGCTGGCTAGCGTGTAGCCGGGAGCGAACAAGGAGGCGCTGATATCCGGGCGGTTGCCGATCACCATGGTCACCGCCATGGTCTCACCGAGGGCGCGGCCCAGGCCCAGCACCGCGGCGCCGAAAATTCCGCGGCGCGCATAGCTGAGCACCGCGATACGGATCACCTCCCAGTGGGTCGCTCCCAGGGCGTAGGCGGCCTCGCGTTGCAGGTTCGGCACGGAGCGCAGGATCTCGCGCGAAACGGAGGTGATGATGGGCAGGATCATGATGGCGACGATGATACCGCCCGCCAGCACACTGACGCCATAGATCGGTCCCTGAAACAGCGGCAGGAAGCCCAGCGACTGCTTGAGCCAGACAAACAGGTTGTCCCGCAGCCACGGGATCAGCACGAAAATGCCCCACAGGCCGAAAATGACGCTCGGCACGGCCGCCAGCATCTCCACCACCATGATCACCGGCTGGCG
>Ga0066487_100354_pt1 | contig 12843 bp, 10 predicted proteins | sample LakWasM129_HOW14_2_FD_59588 | JGI IMG/M metagenome (GOLD analysis project Ga0066487, IMG submission 59588) | Freshwater sediment methanotrophic microbial communities from Lake Washington under simulated oxygen tension - Sediment Metagenome 129_HOW14 | ecosystem: Environmental > Aquatic >... | reverse complement strand
CCTGGAGCGGGAGCAGATCGAGGGTTTCGAGCCCGAGGAGCTGGAGGTGCCGGCTCCGCCCACCGGCGGGATCAAGGGGAAGCGCAAGAGCAAGAAGGACAAACTCCGCGAAGCCGCCGCCCGGGGTGGGAATCCGGCGGCCTCCGCGCCCCAGGCCGCGCCGGAACGGAAATTCTCATGGCCGCGGTTGCGGTGAGCCGTATCAGTGCAATCGGGTGGGCGTCGATGTCCCTGTCGACGCCGGCTTGCGGCCTTGACCGGGCCGGGAGGCGCGTCGAACATCCGCCGATGGCCACTCCAGAAATCAAAATCGAATCGATCAAGACCGGCACCGGCCGGATGCCGAAGAAGGGCGAAGCGGTGACCGTGCATTACACCGGTTGGTTCACCGACGGCAAAAAGTTCGACAGCTCCGTCGATCGCGACGAGCCGTTTGTCTTTGTGCTGGGCGAAGGGCAGGTGATCGCCGGCTGGGACCTCGGCGTGGCCACGATGAAGATCGGCGACAAGGTGAAGCTGACCCTGCCGCCCGAGCTCGCCTACGGGCGTGCCGGCTATCCCGGGGCCATCCCGCCGAATTCGACCCTTGTGTTCGAGGTCGAGTTGCTCGGCATCAGTTGATCGCGGTGACGCCGGCCTGCGTCATCAGGCTCTTCAACCGGGCAACGTCGGCGGTGGAGGTCTTGGCTACGAATCCGCGCACATGCGCGAAATGAACCTCCGGACAGGAGGCGATGCGCGTGAAGTCGAGCCGGGCGTTGTCCTGAAATCGCGACAGGCCGTAGCCGGTGCTGCGCCGGTCGGGGTAAACCAAGCCGACCATTTCCTCCGCCAGACCGCGGCTGATGACAAACTGGTCGATGCCCAGCGAGGGTTCGTCGGGCAGCGGATCGGTGCGCGGCAGAAACAAAACCTTGGCCGGGCGGCCATCCAGTTCCATTTCCCAGATTTCGGAATGGCTGCCGATGAAATCGAGCCGGGCGCGCATGGTTTTCACGTAATCCAGCAGATCCTCACCGATCATCCGCATGACTTCCCAGAGCGGATTGCCCGGTTCGATCCGCTGGGCGAGGGCGAATCGCCGCAACAGAGTGATATCGATGGGCGAAACGAGCTTGGTGACTACGGTGGGATCGGTCTTGAGCCACTTGGCCGTCGTGATCAGCCCGCGGCAATCGAACCACTCGGCCGGTTCCAGCCAGTCACAAAACTGCCGCGCGTCTTCGTAGAGTCCGAGATGCTGCAGCACCAAGGACAGCGAGCAGGTGGGCGGGTGGTCCTTGGGCAGTTGGTGGTGGTCGAAATTGTTGAGCGCCGGTTCGTGGTGATGTCCCACGTCGATGACCGCCACGGCCGGACTTGCCAGATCCATGGGCGTGGGCTCGCGGCGGATCACCGGCACGCGATGCCGCGCGAGCAGCACACTGCAGGCGAGGAACTCGTCTTTGTGCGCGCCGCCGGGATGGGTGAGGATGGTTTCGATGCGGGTCATGGCAAAGTGGTGGGCGGTTGATTGGAAAGGGCGTATGCCGCGGGGAATCGGGGCAAACGCGAGGGAAAAATCAGGGGCGCCCCGTCCCGGCCGATGGCCGGTGAGATGAGCCTCGTCTTGGTCCGCGCCGTCGTTACTAAAGTCCGCATGCCCCAGGATCCCAACGCCCAGTTCGACCAAACCGTCCTCGACATGATTGAGCACAGCCCCATCGGGGCCGTGCCCGTGACGCCCGCTTACCAAGATGCGGTGAAGCGGCTTTACGCCTCGCATCAGGCTTATCCTGACGCAGACCACAAGGACGGGCATGTCACGGCGCGCTCATTGGCACGGTTGCCGCTGTTTCATGCCGCCAATCTCGCCGAGGTGACCGCGGGACAGGTCGCGCCCGAGGCCTTGGAATCGAACAACAGCATTTTCGACCGCTATGTGCGATCGCTGCCGGAGGCGCGCCGCGCGAAGGCCGAGAGCTACCGCCTGACGGTGGCCGGCAAAGTGGCGCACCATCGCGCCAAGCAAGGTGTCGTGACCGTTCATGATCCCGTTCACACCCTGTTTCTCGTGCCCGGCACGGGGCCGCATCCGGGTCTGCCCGGCAACTATCTTTATGGCTCGGCCTTCCAAGTGAGCGCGGATGCCGCGAGTCCGTGGGCCGTGCACCTGCACGACAGCGACGATGGCGCCGCGCATTACGACGCGCCGGACATGGCTGGCGCTCTCGCCAAGCTGCAAGAGGCGTTGGAGAGCGCCCCTTTCAACATGAACGAACTCGAGGCGTTGGGATTTCGGCTGAAATAACTGCAAGCGCGGAGTTCGGGCCGCATAAAGCAGAAGGGCCATCCACCCCTGGACGGCCCTTCGCCCTAACACCAAGCAAACCTAATTGAACTACCGGGAGACAGACGCAGTCCGACGGATTTCGTTCAATACTGCTGCCGAAATCGCAGCGTTTACATATCTGTAACAATCGGGTGCGGAGTGATCTTCGCTAATATGGTCAATTAGGACTATGCGCTGAGCCCGGCGAGTTGCGGATCCGGCGTTGCCATTCAGTAGAACACGTTGCGGTCGAGGCTCCGGTATTGGATGGCTTCGAGGAGGTGCGGGGACTCGATGCGGTCGGACTCGGCGAGATCGGCGATGGTGCGGGCGACCTTGAGGATGCGATCGTAGGCGCGGGCCGAAAGCGACAGTTGCTCCATGGCCTGTTGGAGCATGTCACCGAGCTGGGGGGCGAGGGCGCAGAATTTCTTGAGCTGAGAAGCGGGCATGCGGGCGTTGGCCGTGATCGGGGTGCCCCAGAAGCGGGCGAGCTGCCGCTGGCGGGCCATCTCCACGCGCTCGCGGATTTCCGCGGTGGTTTCGCCGACGCGGTCGTTGCGCAGTTCGGCAATGGAGAGCGCCGGAGCCTCAATGTGCAGGTCGATGCGGTCGAGCAACGGGCCGCTGATGCGGGCGCGGTAGCGCTGAATCTGCGCCGGCGAGCAACGGCATTCGTGCTTGGTGTCCCCCAGATAGCCGCAAGGGCAGGGGTTCATGGCGGCCACGAGCATGAAGTGGCAGGGCAGGGTGATCTTGCCGGCGCTGCGCGAGATGGTGACGTGTCCGTCCTCCAGCGGCTGGCGGAGCACCTCGAGGGCGGAGCGCTTGAACTCGGGCAACTCGTCGAGGAAAAGCACGCCGTGGTGGGCGAGGGAAATCTCGCCGGGACCGGGAATGGTGCCGCCGCCGAGCAGACCGACGTCGGAGATGGTGTGGTGCGGAGCGCGGGCGGGGCGCCGGAGGTAGTGGACGCCGCTCTCGATGGTCTGGCCGGCGGCGGAGTGGATGCGGAGGATGTCGAGGTATTCCTCCAAGGTCGGTTGCGGCATGATGCCCGGAATACGCTTGGCGATCATGGATTTTCCGGAGCCGGGCGGCCCGATCATGATGAGATTGTGTCCGCCGGCGACGGCGACCTCGGCGGCGCGGCGCACGGCGTGCTGGCCCTTGATGTCGGCGAAGTCGGTGCCGGTTTCCGGTCCGCGCGAGGTGGTGCTGGCGCGCGGCGGCTGTTGCCGCGGAAGCTGAAGTTTGCCGGCGAGGAAGAGGTTTGCCTGATCGAGCGAGGTTATCTCGTAGACGGCGATGCCCTCGACCAGCGCGGCCTCCTGTGCGGCGAGCGGCGGGAGCAGGATGGCTTTCTTGCCCAGATCGCGGGCGAGCACGGCCATGGCGAGTCCGCCCTTGATAGGGCGCGTGGCGCCGGAGAGGCTGAGTTCGCCGGCGATGAGGTGGTCGCCGAGCCGCTCGCAGGCGAGCTGGCCGGTGGCGACGAGGATGCCGAGGGCGATGGGCAGATCGTAGATGGCACCCTCCTTGCGCAGATCACCGGGGGCGAGATTGATCGTGGTGCGCGTGCGCGGCATCCGGAGGCCGGAGTTGCTGAGCGCGGAGAACACGCGGTCTTCGGATTCCTTGACGGCGGCATCGGGCAGGCCGACGAGGATGAGGTTGGGGACGCCGGTTTCGCCCGTGTTGACTTCAACTTGGACGGGCACGGCGTCAATGCCCAGCAGAGCTGCTGAGCAGATGGTCGCGAGCATGAGACAGGAACTAGGATATGTTGGTGTTAGCCCGTCCCGGTCTGCAAACGTCGTTTCACTTCGGCAATGTTTGCCTCGACCGCCTGCAAATAGGGATTGGGTTGGCCCGCTGTCGTCAAATAGCGATGCACGCCGCCCGCCTCGAAGTCGAGCATTGGTCGCACATAATTTGCCCAGAACGCCGGGGTCTTCTCCAGGATCTGCCGGACGGAGGTGTAAGGGCGCTTCTCCGGGGGCAGTTTCTCGTATTCGTATGCTTCGTTGAATTCCCGGAAAAGGATCGGCAGCTCGTCGGGATAGTCCGCGGCGCTCATCTGGGCGAGGTAGTCGGCGGTGACGAGGATGAAGGCGAAGACCCGGGCCTCCTCGCGGTGGAAGGTGATCTGACTGATCCGGCTTTGCGGCCCGGTGCAGATGATGGCGGAGCAGATGTCCTCGATCTCTGAGGCCGTGACGCCCATGCGCGGCAGGTATTGGCGGGCAAATTCACAGCTGCGCCGTTCGTGGACGATGGTGTATTTCGCCCCGGTGCCGGTGACATCGTCCTTTTCCTTGAGGTAACCGCTGTCGTGCAGCAGCACCGCCATGATTGCCAGTTCCCAGTCCCGCGGCTTAAGCACCGGTTTATCCGGACTCCGGCTTCGACCCTGCAGAATGTGCGTCAGGCACACGGTCGCCTGCAGGGTGTGCTCATAGTCATGATAGAACATGTCGATGGCCCGATAACCCGGGTAACGGCCTTCAAACATGTCGGTTACGTCGGAAAACAGCCGGTCGATGAGCGGGAAACTCGCTTCGGAACCGATGTCGGCGAACGCCGCCTTGACCATGGCCGCCACAGCGAGCGGGCTCTTAGTGTTAATGGTATGCGGCGGGACCATTGCGGGTAGTAGCAGATAGGGGTTGCCCCCTATCCGGCAAGCCCATTGTCTGATTCAGACGCGAATGGTTAGCACTACCAACTTGATCGTCGGCCTGACTGGAGGCATGGGCTGCGGCAAATCGACGGCGGCGGTCATGTTCGCCGAGCGTGGTTTCCGGCTGGTCGATGCCGACAGGATCGTGCGCGAGGAAGTGTTGCCCGATCCGGCCGTGGCCGAGGCCATCGGGGCGAAACTGGGTCCGGCTACAGTGGCGGCCGACGGGAGCGTCCGGCGGGATCGCGTGGCGGAGGTCGTTTTCAAGGATCCGGCGAGCCTGACGTGGCTGGAGGAATTGCTTCATCCGCGCGTGCTGGCCCGTTGGCGGGAGATTTTCGGCCAGGCCCGGAGCACCGCGTTTATCGTCGAGGTGCCGCTGCTCTTTGAGAAAGGATTGGAGAATTGGTTTGATTTCACCGTTTGCGTGACCACAGACTCCGCCCAGCAACTGAGGCGGTTGGAGCAACGCGGCATCCCCCCGGAACTCGCCCACCAACGCCTTGCCAAGCAACTGCCACTGGCCCGAAAATGCGAGCTGGCAGACCATGTTCTCCTCAACGACGGCTCCACCGACTTTTTGCGGGAACAGGTTAATGCTCTGGCCGGTCGCCTCCTGAAATCCCACACCGAACGGCCCCACGGCCACCTTCATGTCAGTCCCTCCTAAATCCGACGCGGATAGCTCCAAGCCCGACACCGCCAGCAGCGAATCGGCCAAACCCAAGCGCCCGGCCCGGTCCCGGCTCTATCGCACCACGAAGAAGGCGGCGGCCAAGACGACCGAGGCCGTCAGCGAACAACTGCCGCTTGAACCGGCGTCGCCTCCTCCTCGCGAACGCGCACCCGAGCCTGCCCCAGCGGCTCCGGTCCAGGTCAGTGCACCGACTCCTGCGCCTGCGCCCGAACCCACCGCGTCTGCACCCACGGACTCCGCGCCTGAGGCGCAGCAGCCGGCTCCCGCGCAAAACGGCGGTGGCCAGTCCCAGCAGGGCGGCGAAGGTGGCTACGATGAGGGCGGTGGCAACGGCGGCCAATACCAGCAGCACGGCGGCAGTGGCGGCAAATTCGGTCGGCGCGGCCGCGGCGGAAAACATTTCCGCGGCGGTGGCGGTGGCGGCGGCAAGTGGGGCGGCGGCCAGAATTTCCAGCCCAAGCATCCGCCCCAGCCGGGCCCGCCGAAGGAGGTCGTGCATTACGGCGACCTGCCCGATCCCGCGCGTTTCCAAAGCATGGAGGCGATCGAAAAGCTCGCCGAGGAAATCGCCAGCAGCAAGGAGGAGCCCATCTGGCTGAACGAACTCTACGCCCTGAATCTCGCCGACCTCACGGTGTTCGCGAAGAAGATGGAAGTGAAGTTTGAGGGCGCGCCCAACCGCCGCCAGCTCATCACCCAGATATTCCAGCACATCACCGAACAGAAGCGGCCGCTCTACGACCGCGGTTACATCGACATGACCGATCGTGGTCAGAGCTTCATCGTGCATGAGGATGTGAACTACCGCCTCTATCCCGAGGATGCCTACCTGCCGGAAATATTCATCAAGCAACTCGGCCTGAAGCGCGGCCACGCCGTCGAAGTCCAGTTGCAGCCGCCGCAAGGCAACGACCGCTGCCCATCCGTCGTCGCCATCCGCCAGGTCATGGGCGGCAAGCCCGCCGAGGTTTCCAAGATCCAGCCCTTCGAGGAACTCACGCCTTATTATCCGCTCAAGCGCATCATCCTCGAGCAGCAGGGCGCGAAGGATGTCTCGATGCGCATGGTCGACATCGTCACGCCCGTCGGCTTCGGCCAGCGCGGGCTGATCGTGGCGCCGCCGCGCACCGGCAAGACGATCCTGATGCAGAACATGGCGAACTCCATCGCGGCGAACTCGCCCGAAGCGAAGCTCATCATCCTGCTCGTCGACGAGCGTCCCGAGGAGGTCACCGACTTCAAGCGCCACTGCAAGGGCGAGGTCGTCAGTTCCACCTTTGACGAGACCCCGGAGAGCCACGTGCATTGCGCCGAGATGGTCATCGAGAAAGCCCGCCGGCTCGTCGAGCACGGCGAACACGTCGTCATCCTGCTCGATTCCATCACCCGCCTGGCCCGCGCCTACAACGCCCTGGCGTCGAACAGCGGCAAGATCATGTCGGGCGGCCTCGAGTCCAACGCGCTGCAGAAGCCCAAACGGTTCTTCGGTTCCGCCCGCAACATCGAGGGCGCCGGCAGCCTGACCATCCTCGGCACCGCCTTGGTCGACACCGGCAGCCGCATGGACGAGATCATCTTCGAGGAGTTCAAGGGCACCGGTAACATGGAGCTCCACCTCGACCGCGACCTCGTCAACAAGCGCATCTTCCCCGCGATCAACATCGACAAGAGCGGCACGCGCAAGGAGGAGCTGATCTACCATCCCGAGGAATTACTGCGCGTCTACGCGTTGCGCCGCGCGATGCAGGGCGTGCCCGCCGCCGACTCGCTGGACATGCTCATCCAGCGCCTCAAGAAGACCAAGACCAACGCGGAATTCCTCATGAGTCTCAACCGCTGACCGGATCGTCGGCTCGCTCCCCGTGACCACAGCCGACGATCACCTGACTCAAATCGCCTTGGAACGGGGCCTGTCCTTGGGCGATCCGGAGGCTCTGGTTCGCACCGTGGCGGAGGAGTTCGGCATGCCGTTCGTCACCTTGGCTTCGCGGGCGATCCCCGAGGACATCCTGGCGGCTTTGCCGCGCGCCTTTGTGCAGGAGCACAACATCATACCGTTTGCCCGCGAAAGCGGCGTGCTGCACGTGGCCGTCGCCGATCCCATCGCCGTGGATGTCATCGACAGTCTCGGCCATGTCGCCGGCATCCCGGTCCTGCCGGTGCTCGGCTCGGCCCAAGATATCCGCCAAGCTATCCGACGGTTTTACCGCAACGAACTGGAAGAGTTTTCGGCTGAAGGTCAGGGGGTAAACAGCCTTGAAGCGATTTCACCGGAGATCGAAACGACGGACCGGCCGGAAGGGCAGGCGAGTGCCAGCGACGCCCCCATCATCAAGCTGGTTCGCGCCATCATCGCCGAGGCCATCCGTCGCCGCGCGTCCGACATTCATCTCGAGCCGCTCGAGCGGCGCTTTCGCGTGCGTTACCGCATCGATGGCGTGCTGAGCGAGGTCGACGCGCCGCCGAAGCGCCTGCAACTCGCCGTCATCTCGCGCCTGAAGATCATGGCGAACATCAGCATCGCCGAAAAACGGGTGCCGCAGGACGGGCGCATCCAGTTCGAAACCGATGGCCGCACACTGGATCTGCGCGTGTCCTCGCTGCCCACCGCCCACGGCGAGAGCATCGTCATGCGCATCCTCGACAAGGAGGGGTTGAAGCTCGGTATGCCCGAACTCGGTTTTCTGCCGGACGACCAGAAGGTGTTCGAACAGCTCATCGCCTCTCCGGACGGCATCATGCTCGTGACCGGACCGACCGGTTCGGGCAAGACGACGACCCTCTACGCCTCGCTGCATCATCTCAACCAGCCCGACCGCAAGATCATCACGGTGGAGGAGCCGGTTGAATACCAGTTGTCCGGCATCAACCAGGTGCCGGTCCAAGCGAGCATCGGGATGACCTTCGCCGCGGCGCTCCGCGCCATGCTCCGGCAGGCGCCGAACATCGTGATGGTCGGCGAAATTCGCGACCGCGAGACGGCGGAGATCGCCATCAACGCCTCGCTGACCGGCCACATGGTCTTCAGCACGCTCCACACCAACGACGCTCCGTCGGCGGTCACGCGCCTCATCGATCTGGGCGCGAAACCATTTCTCGTGGCCGCCTCGCTCCGGGCCGCCATGGCGCAGCGCCTGGTGCGGCGCATTTGCACCGCGTGCAAGCGCGCCCACACGCCGTCGGTCCGCGAACTGCACGCCCTGGGCTTGCCGCCCCACCAACTCGCCGTCGCCGCGTTCGCCCACGGCGCGGGCTGCGCCGCCTGCAACGGCACGGGTTATCAGGGCCGGATGGGTATCTTTGAAATCTTTCTCGTCCACGACGGGATTCGGGACATGATTTACGGCAATGTTACCGCCGCCCGCTTGCGCGAGCAGGCCCGGCGCGATGGCATGCGCACCATGAGAGAAGACGGCATCCGCAAAGTTCTCGCCGGACTCACCACAATCGAAGAGGTTGTGTCCGTCACCATTGGTGACCAGCTTTGAGCAACCCTTTAACCCACCCACCGCATGAGCTATGAAATGAATGATCTCCTTGAGCTGGTCGTGGACCAGAAGAGCTCCGACCTTCACCTGCAGGTTGGCGTGCCCCCCTGCCTGCGCCTGCGCGGCAGCATGACGCCCATCGACGGCCCGGAACTCCGCCCCGAGGACACGGAGCAGCTCATGATGTCCATCACCCCGGACAACCACATCCAGAACGTGAAGCTCAACGGCGGCACGGATTTCGGCTTCGCCTTTGGCGAGAAGGCCCGTTTCCGCGTGAGCGTGCTCAAGGCCAAGGGGAACTACGGGATGGTGCTCCGCCAGATTCCCAACCAGCTCTTCGACCTCCGCGCCATCGGCATGCCCGACAAGATCAAGGAGCTGCTCTACCGCCCGCGCGGCCTGTTCCTGGTCACCGGCCCGACCGGCTCCGGCAAGTCCACCACGCTCGCCTCGATGGTGAATTACATCAACGAGAACCGCGACGGCCACATCATCACCATCGAGGACCCGATCGAGTATTACCACCAGCATAAGAAGTGCGTGGTCACCCAGCGCGAGGTCGGCTCCGACGTGCCGAGTTTCGCCGAGGCCATCAAGCGCGCCCTCCGTCAGGATCCCGACGTGATCCTCGTCGGTGAGTTGCGCGATCTGGAGACCATCGAGGCCGCCATCAGCGCCGCCGAGACGGGCCACTTGGTGTTCGGCACACTCCACACGAACAGCGCCGCGAAGACGGTCGACCGCATCGTGGATGCCTTCCCCGCCACCATGAAGGAGATGATCCGCACCCAGCTCTCCACCTCGATCATCGCGGTCATTTCCCAGGCCCTCTGCAAAAAGAAGACCGGCGGGCGCATCGCGGCCTACGAGATCATGGTCAACACCTCGTCCATCGCCTCACTCATCCGCGACAACAAGACCTTCCGCATCCCGTCCGACATCCAGACCGGAGCCGCGCTCGGCATGATCACGCTCGACACGCACCTCATGAGCTTGGTCAACCGCGAGCTCATAGATCCCGACGAGGCACTGGAAAAATCACAGGATCAGAACACCATGCGGGAAAAGCTCACCACCATGGGCTTCAAGTTGCGCGACTTGTAATCATCCAACCCTATCCGCCCGTGGGCCCGGTCGGATTGCCTCATGTTCGAGGGACACGATCAGGCCATCCACGATTTGCTAGCCGAGCGCCGGTTGGTCGCGCCGTCGGCGCTGCAGGAGGCGTTCGACGAGCACCAGACCGGGGGCAAATCTTTCGCGGTGGTGGTCCTCGAACTCGGCCTGCTGGAGCGCCCCGCGTTGTTCCTCGCGATCGCCGGACATCTCGGTTGCGACTTTGTCGCCGAGCCGCCCGTCACGCTGTCAGGCGATGTTCTCGCTCTGATCGGTGCCGGCCTGGCCCGCACCTATGGCGTCGTGCCCGTGGCGGGGGACGGGTTCTCCGTCTCATTGCTCGCCGTCGATCCATTCAATCCCCATCTGGTCAATGATCTGGCCTTCGCTCTCGAACGGGACGTGCGCATCGCGGTCGCCGATCCGGAACGCGTCGCGCTGCTTCTCCGCCGGCACTACGGGGAGGACGAAGTTTCCCTCGACGACGCGTTGAACGAACTGCAATCGGTCGCGGATGATGCGACCGACGGAACTGCACTCAGTAACGCGGATATCGAGCAACTGGCCGGGCAGACGCCGATCATCCGCTTTGTGAACCTGGTGCTGGCTCAGGCGATCCGCGCCCAAGCGTCCGACATCCACTTCGAGCCCTTCGAGCACGAGTTAAAGATCCGGTTTCGCATCGACGGTGCGCTCTCTGAGATGCCGCCGCCACCGAGGAACCTCGCTTTGCCCATCATCTCACGCCTCAAAGTTTTCGCGAACCTCGACATCGCGGAGCGCCGCCTGCCACAGGACGGCCGCATCAAGCTCACCCTCGGCGGGCGCGCGGTGGATTTGCGTGTGTCGACGCTGCCCACGCAGTTCGGTGAGAGCGTGGTCCTGCGCGTGCTTGACCAGTCGTCCGACCGGCTTGACCTCGGTCAGATCGGCCTGCCCGCGACGATTCTGTCCGGCGTGGAGGAAATCATCCGCCGGCCAAACGGCATCTTCCTCGTCACCGGCCCGACCGGATCGGGCAAGACCACCACGCTCTACAGCTGCCTGAAGGCGCTCAACTCCGTCGGTTCGAAACTGCTGACGGTCGAGGATCCGGTCGAATACGAGATCGACGGCGTCATGCAGGTGCCGGTCAACCTGGCGGCGGGTCTCACGTTTGCCCGCGCCCTGCGCACCTTTCTCCGACAGGATCCGGATATCGTCATGGTCGGCGAGATTCGCGATCTCGAGACGGCGCAGATTGCCATTCAGGCTTCGTTAACCGGCCACCTCGTGCTCAGCACGCTGCACACGAACGATGCGGCCGGAGCCGTGACGCGCTTGGTGGACATGGGCATCGAGCCCTTCCTGCTGGCCTCGACACTTGAAGCCGTGCTCGCCCAACGGCTCGTGCGGCGCATCTGCCCGGCATGCAAAAAGGCGTTTGCGCCGAGCGAGGCGCTTCTGCGACAGCTCAGCGTGGATCCCGATGCGTTGCAGGAACGGGCGTTTTACCACGGCGTCGGGTGCCAGGCCTGTAACCGGACAGGCTTCAAGGGCCGGCTCGGCCTTTTCGAATATCTGCGCGTGACCGATGCGTTGCGCGAATTGATCGTGCGGGGTGCCTCGTTCGGACAACTCCGGCAGAAAGGGCTGGCCGAAGGCACGACCTCGCTGCGTTCCGCCGGTCTGGAAGCCATCCTCGCCGGCGAAACCACCGTGGAGGAAGTGATCAAATATACCTGACCATGCCCGGATTCGCCTATACCGCCATCGATGCGCACGGCGCGGAGAAATCCGGCGTGCTCGACGCACCCGACGCTAAGCAGGCCGCGGCGACCCTGCGCGGGCAGGGACTCTTTCCGACCGCCGTAGCCCTGACGCCCGCCTGGAAGACCAGAAGTGGAGGGCCCGCGTCTCTGCGGGCCGCAGAACCAGTCGGCGCCGAACATTCCGGTTCCTCCCGCCGCCTGAAACTCGAACTCAGCTTGCCGTTCGGTCGCCCCGTTAGGCCGAAGGAACTGGCCGTCTTCACCCGGCAGTTGTCGACGCTCCTGCACGCAGGCATGCCGTTGCTGCGCGGGCTCGAGGTGCTCGCCCGGCAGGAGCGCAACCCCGCGTTGCGCCGGGTGGGGGAGGCGTTGGCCGAGGGCATCAAGTCCGGCGGCACGCTCTCCGCGGCAATGGGGCGTCATCCGCGGGTTTTCGACCGTCTCTACGTCAATATGATCAGAGCCGGCGAGGCGGGCGGAGTGCTCGACGTCGTGCTCGATCGGCTGGCTCGGTTCGAGGAGAAAAGTCTGCATCTGAAGGGCAAGATTGCCTCGGCAATGGTTTACCCGATCATCGTCTTGGCGGTGGCAGTATTGATCCTCGTCGGGCTGCTCGTGTTCGTGGTGCCGAAGTTCAAACAGATCTTCGCCGACCTGCTCAAGGGTGCACCCCTGCCGCCGCTGACGCAGCTCGTGCTGACGGTCAGCGAGGCTGTTCGCGGGCACATGCTCATCGTGTTCGGCGGCGGCGTGGTGTTGTGGATCGTTATGAAAATGTTCAGGCACTCGTCTGG
>Ga0066487_100352_pt1 | contig 12869 bp, 11 predicted proteins | sample LakWasM129_HOW14_2_FD_59588 | JGI IMG/M metagenome (GOLD analysis project Ga0066487, IMG submission 59588) | Freshwater sediment methanotrophic microbial communities from Lake Washington under simulated oxygen tension - Sediment Metagenome 129_HOW14 | ecosystem: Environmental > Aquatic >... | reverse complement strand
AGCCGGTCATGCTGTTCATCAAACGGGATTAACAGGTATTCAGGAACGGGTGCAAGACCTGCCGAACCACGCGGCGACTATTGCTTAGCCGCGAGAATCGCCGCGACTTGCTGGACATCCTTGTCCCCGCGGCCGCTGAGATTGATGACGAGAATCTGGCCGGGCTTCATCTCCTTCGCCCGCTTCAAACCGTGCACCAAGGCATGCGTCGATTCCAAGGCGGGAATGATGCCCTCGAGGCGCGAGCACAGCTGGAAGGCCTCGAGCACCTCGTCGTCCGTCGCGTAGGCGTAATCGATGCGCTGCTGGTCGCGGTAGTAGGCGTGCTCCGGCCCGATGGCCGCGTAGTCCAGACCGGCGGAGACGGAATGCGTCAGCTCGATCTGCCCGTCGGGATTCTGGAGGATGTAGGTCTTGCTGCCCTGCAGCACGCCGAGTTTGCCGCCCTCGAAGCGCGCGGCGTGCTCGCCACGCTTGATGCCGCGCCCGCCGGCCTCGACGCCCACCAGCCGGACCTGCTTCTCGGCGAGAAAATCATAGAAGCAACCGATGGCGTTGCTGCCGCCGCCGACGCACGCGACGATTTCGTCGGGCAGCCGGCCCTCGCGGGCGAGTATCTGCTCGCGCAGCTCCTGCCCGATGACACGGTGAAAATCCCGCACCATCATTGGATACGGATGGGCGCCGAGCGCCGAGCCGAGGATGTAGTGTGTGCCGCGAACGTTCGTCACCCAGTCGCGCATCGCCTCGTTGACCGCATCTTTGAGCGTCTTCTGGCCGGCCTCGACCGCCACGACCTTGGCACCCATCAGCCGCATGCGGAAAACATTCAGCGCCTGGCGCTCCATGTCCACGGAGCCCATGTAGACGGTGCACTCCAGACCGAACTTGGCGCAGACCGCGGCCGTGGCCACGCCATGCTGGCCCGCGCCGGTCTCGGCAATGATGCGCGTCTTGCCCATGCGCCGCGCGAGCAGGGCCTGGCCGAGGGCGTTGTTGATCTTGTGCGCCCCGGTGTGGAGCAAGTCCTCGCGCTTGAAATAGATCTTCGCGCCGCCGCAATGCGCGGTCAGCCGCTCCGCCAGATACAACTCCGTCGGACGGCCGGCGAATTCCTTGAGATGGTGCCGGAGTTCCTGCTGGAAGCCCGGATCAACGCGCGCCTGCTCGTAGGCGGCGGTGAGCTCGGTCAGTGCCGTCATCAGCGTCTCGGGCACAAACACGCCGCCATAGCGGCCGAAGTGTCCGGAGGCATCCGGCAACTGGTCTGGGGTGGCGGGAACAGGTTTGGCGCTGGCGGCAGGCATGGGTGGTTATGGATAGATACCCGACTGATGAAGGCAAACGGGATTTGTGATCTGAACCAGAAGCTCCCATTCTCAAGCTCCACCCTCCAATGAATCACGCAAACGGAACCAAATTCCAAAACCGGCATCTCCCGTTTGAACCTTGGCCATTCATTGGGTTTTGAATGTTGGAGCTTGGGGCTTTTGGTTTCACACCCGCTTGACCGTCAGCAAGGTATAGTCGTCCCGCAGACCGGTCGGCCCCGTGAACTTGTCCACGGCGGCCAGGATTTCGTCGTTGATCTGGTTGGCGGAGGCGCTGCGGGCGGCGCGCAGGGTGTCCGCCAGCCGCGCGCCGCCGAACTCCTTGTCCTCCGCGTTGGGCGCCTCCGTCAGGCCGTCGGTGTAGAGCACGAGCGTGGCGCCCGGGATGAAATCCAGCGTCTTGTCCTCGACCGTCGCCTCAAACAGCTCCGCGCTCACCAAGCCGACCGGCATGCCCTCGGAGCCGATGTATTCGCTCAGGAACGCCCCGCTGGCCGGGTTGTGCCGCGACAAGAGCGGCAATTCGTGGCCGGCGCGGGCGAGCGTCACCTGGTTGCGGCCGGCATCGACAACGGCATAGCTCATCGTGATATACATGCCCTCGCGCATGTCGCCGGCCAGCGAGCGGTTGAGCTCGGCCAGCACGCGCGCCGGCGAGGAGTGCAACGGTGCGATCTGGCGCAGGGTCGTCCGGCAGATGGCCATCAGCAACGAGGCCGACATGCCCTTGCCCGCCACATCCGCCACAGCGACACCGACGCGATCGTCGCCCAGCGTGAACACATCGTAGAGATCGCCGCTGACCTTCTGCGCCGCCATGTAGCGGGCGTCGATGTCGAGCCCGGGCACTACCGGCATCGCCCGCGGCAGCAGCATGCGCTGGACATCGCTGGCCAGGGTCAGGTCGAGGTCGAGCTTCTGCTTCTCCACCTGGAGATTCAGGAAATCCGCATTATGCACCGCGAGGCCGGCCTGCTCCGCCAGCGTCTCCACGAGGGAATAATCGGTCTCGGTGAACGGCAGTCCGTCTGACGCGTTACAGACGCACAGCACGCCGATCAAGTGCTGCCGCACCATGATGGGCGCGGCGATGACCGAGCGCACCTTGAGGGAGGCATCCGCGTGCCGCACGATGCGGGGATCCTCCTCGGCGTTGCCGACGAGTTCACCCCGCCCGGTGGCCGCGACGCGACCGACCAGTCCCTCGCCCACGGGAAAGGACTCCGACTTCAACACCTGTTCGATAAACTTCGCCCGGGTGCCCAGCTTCATCCGCTGCGTGTCGGGAATGGGCCGGTGCGGCGGGAACAGCCCCTCGACCGCCACGCCGCGCATCATGTCGTCCGCGCCCTTCTCGAAAATGCAGGCGCTCAGGGCGCTGGTGCTGAGGATGGCGGCGTGCACGATGCGTTGGAACAGCTCCTCGCGCGGCAGTCGTTCGCCGACGGCGTCCACCATCGTATGCATGTAGTTCAGCACGATCTGGCGCTCCTCCATCAGCGACTGTTTTTCCTCCTCGAGCCGCGCCGCCTCGCGCTGGGCCCGCCAGTAAAAGGCGTAGACCAGCACCGCGCCGAGAAACCCGCCGAGCAGGAATGACATCATGGGGCTAAACTCCTGAATTCAGGACAAAATGCCGAGCCGAAATCTGAGGGCGTTTGTTGCGGGCGGGGTGCCCTCACCCCGCGAGGCATACGTCGCGAAAACCGAATCCCGCGGGGTGCGGGCACCCCGCCTACAAATGACTTCTCACCGCAATTCCACCCGGTTGCGCAGGAAGGCGAGCACGTCCTGGAACTTCGTGGCGTTGTCCGCGTCGGCCGAGACGAGGTTTTCGTGTGCCTCGAGCACGAGCCGCGCGCTTTCGATCTCCGTCTTGGCCTTGGTGTCCAACGCCTGCGCGTCGCCCGCGAAATTCATCGGGAAAGCGCCCGCGTCGACCGTCGCCAGCCGGTGCAGGCCGAGGTTGCGGATCAATTCGAGGTTGCGCTCCCCCACCCGGGCCAGCGTCAACGTGCCCGCGGGAGTCTGCCGGCGCAGTTCGAGCGCCGCGCCCGCCAGCACACCGAGGAAGGTGCTGTCCATGCTCGTGCACTGCTGGAAATCGACCGCGAAACGCCGCTTCCCCTGCCGGATCATCTCCGCGAAAAAATCCTTCAGGCCGCCGCTGTTGGTGAACGCGGCGCGGCCCTCGATGCGCACCAACACAGGGTCGGCGTAAGCGTCGACGAGAAAGGTCGGTTTGACGGGATCCGGCATGGCGTGCTTGGTGGGACGGTTAATCACCCGGGCGGGTTATACGAAGCGAAGAATCCAGCCGGGCGACCGGTGGCGATCACGGAATGGATCCTTCGTTACTCAGTATGACAGCAAGATGAGCTCAATAGCTATTAATTCTTCGTCACAATTTGGCGCAACACATAGGGCAAAATGCCGCCGTGCTGGTAATAATCGATCTCGATGGGCGTATCGATGCGGCAACGCACCGGCACGTGCTCGACCGTCCCATTCTTGCGGGTGATCTTGAGGGTCAGATCCTGCTGCGGCTTGATGGCGGCCGTCAGCCCCACGACATCGTAAGTCTCGGTGCCATCGAGGTTCAGCGTCTGGGCGGTCGTGCCTTCCTTGAACTGGAGCGGGAGCACGCCCATGCCGACGAGATTGGAACGGTGGATGCGTTCGAAGCTCTGCGCCACGACCACCTTCACGCCGAGGAGGTTGGTGCCCTTGGCCGCCCAGTCGCGGGACGAACCGGTGCCGTATTCCTGGCCGGCGAGGATGATGAGCGGCACGCCCTTGGCCTGCCAGGCCATCGACGCGTCATAGATCGAGGTTTCCGCCCCGTCCGGTCCGATCGTGTTGCCGCCTTCCTTGCCGCCGAGCATCAGGTTCTTGATGCGGACATTGGCGAAGGTGCCGCGGGTCATCACGCGGTCGTTGCCGCGGCGCGAACCGTAGGAGTTGAAGTCCTCAAAGGTCACGCCGTTCTCGAGGAGGTATTTGCCGGCGGGCGCAGACTTCTTGATGGCGCCGGCGGGCGAGATGTGGTCGGTCGTCACGCTGTCACCGAAGATACCGAGGGCGCGGGCGCCCTTGATCTCGGCGATGCTGCCGGGCGTCAGGCCGAAGTTCGTGAAGAACGGCGGTTCCTGGATGTAAGTGGACTTGGCGTCGAACGCGTAGACATTGCCCGTGCTGGACGGAATCTCGTTCCACTTCGGGTTCTGCGCGGCGAAGTTCTTGTAGAGCCGGCGGAACACCTCGGGCTTGAGCGCGGACTGCATGGCGTCGCGGACTTCCGCGAGCGTCGGCCAGATGTCGGCGAGGTAGACGGGCGCACCGTCCTTGTCGTTGCCGATGGGCTCGCAGCTCAGGTCGATGTCGATGCGGCCGGCGAGCGCGAACGCCACAACCAGCGGCGGCGACATGAGGAAGTTGGACTTCACATTCTGGTGCACGCGGGCCTCGAAGTTGCGGTTGCCCGAGAGCACCGAGGCCGTGATGAGGTCGTTCTTCACGATGGCGTCCTCAATGCCGGCGTCGAGCGGGCCCGAGTTGCCGATGCAGGTCGTGCAACCGTAGCCGACCGTGTTGAAGCGAAGCTTGTTCAGGTAGGGCTGCAGGCCGGTCTTCTTGAGATAATCGGTGACCACGCGCGAACCGGGGGCGAGCGACGCCTTGACGGCCGGGTTGACCTTCAGGCCCTTCTCGACGGCCTTCTTGGCCAGCAGGCCGGCGGCGAGCATGACGCTCGGGTTCGACGTGTTGGTGCAGCTCGTGATGGCGGCGATGACAACCGAGCCGGTGCCGACCTTGGCCTTCCGCTTGGCGGCGGTCTCGACCTTCACCGACTTGGCGAAGTCGGCACGGGTTTTCCCAAAACCGTTTTCCGTGACCGGGCGCTGGAAGGCGGTGAAGAATTCGCGCCGGAGATTGCCGAGTTCGATGCGGTCCTGCGGACGCTTCGGACCGGCGACGCTCGGCACCACGGTCGAGAGATCGAGCTCGACGACCTGCGAATAGTCGACGTCACCCTTTTCCGGGATGCCCCAGAGGCCCTGCGCCTTGTAATAAGCCTCGTAAGTGGCGACCTGTTTCTCGTCACGGCCGGTGGCGCGGAGATAGGCCGAGCATTCTCCGTCGATCGGGAAGAAGCCCATGGTCGCGCCGTATTCGGGCGCCATGTTGGCGATGGTCGCGCGGTCGACAACCGGCAGCGCCGCGGCGCCGGGGCCGAAGAACTCGACGAATTTGCCGACGACCTTCGTCTTGCGCATCTGCTGCGTGACGGTGAGCGCGAGATCGGTGGCGGTGACGCCTTCCTTGAGCGCGCCGGTCAGGTGGACGCCGACCACGTCGGGCGTGAGGAAATAGACCGGCTGGCCGAGCATGCCGGCCTCGGCCTCGATGCCGCCGACGCCCCAGCCGACGATGCCGATGCCGTTGATCATCGTCGTGTGCGAGTCGGTGCCGACGAGCGTGTCGGGATAATAGACGTCGCCCGCGCTGAGCACGCCCTTGGCGAGGTATTCCAGGTTCACCTGGTGCACGATACCGATGCCCGGCGGCACCACCTTGAAGGTGTCGAAGGCCTGCATGCCCCACTTGAGGAACTGGTAGCGCTCGCGGTTGCGGGAGAACTCGAGTTCGAGATTCTGCTTCAGAGCGTCGGCGTTGCCGGCGAAATCCACCTGCACCGAGTGGTCGACCACGAGATCGACCGGCACCAGCGGCTCGATGATCTTCGGGTTCTTGCCGAGCTTGGCTACGGCCGAACGCATGGCCGCGAGGTCGACGAGCAACGGCACGCCGGTGAAGTCCTGCAGGACGATGCGCGCGACGACGAAGGGGATTTCCGCGGAGCGGGCCTCCACGGGCTTCCAAGCGGCGAGCTCCCGGATGTTCGACTCCATGACGCGTTTGCCGTCGCAATTGCGCAGCACGGCCTCGAGGACCAGCCGGATGCTGACGGGCAGGCGCGCGACGCCGGGGAATTGCTTCGCCAGCTCAGGCAGCGAGTAGAACTTCTTGCCGCCCTCAAATGATTGGAGGGTGTTGAATGGATTCGGGAGACTCATGGTTGTTGGGAAATATTGTGGGCGGGGTGCCCTCACCCCGCGGGGCATGAGCGCGGGCTGAAGCACCGCGCTACCGGGAAATCACTTGGCCAGCGCGGCTTTGATGGCGGCGAAATTCGGCAGGTCCTTCGGCGTCGGGGTCTGCTCGGCGTATTGGATAATGCCGTCCTTGCCGACGACGAATGCGGCGCGGGCCGACGTGTCGCCGACACCGGCGAGCATCGGGAACAGCACGTTGTAGGCCTTGGTGACGGTCTTGTTGAGATCGGAAAGGAGCGTGACCTTGATGCTGTTGGTCTTGGCCCAGGCCTCTTGGGAGAACGGGCTGTCCACGCTGATCGCGAGGACGGTCGCGCCGAGTTTCTCGTAGTCGCCGAGGCCGGCGGTCTGGTCGCACATCTCCTGCGTGCACACACCCGTGTAGGCCAGGGGGAAGAACAGCAACACGACCTTCTTGCCGGCGTAGTCGCTCAGCTTGACGTCCTTGAGGCCGTCCGCGTTCTTGGTTTTGAGGGTAAAATCCGGGGCTTTGGTTCCGACGGCGAGAGGCATGGTGGGAGTGGGTTGGGAGTGGTTTGTTGCGGCGGAATTCGTCGCGTGGAACCGGATAACTAGAACCTCCGGCGTTCGCGCCGCAACCCATTTTAGGCGGGTATGACGGCGGTTACTAGATTGGCCCCGCGGTTCATTAGCCAGACTGCACGGCCGGATCAGCGATCCGCTCTACAGTTTACTTGCCTACCCCGCCCCCGCCTCCAATAACCACGCCAACTTCATGACGATTCTGGACGAACTCGACTGGCGCGGCCTCTACGCCGATTGCACCGACCGCGAAGCCCTGACCAAGCGCCTCGCCGAAGGCCCGATCACGCTCTATTGCGGCTTCGATCCGACCGCCGATTCGCTTCACGTCGGCAACCTCGTGCCGCTGCTCGCCCTGCGCCGTTTCCAACAGCACGGCCACCATCCCATCGCCCTCGCCGGCGGCGCCACCGGCATGGTCGGCGACCCCTCCGGCAAATCCGACGAGCGCAACCTTCAGACGCCCGCCCAGCTCGAGCACAACCTCGCCGCCATCAAGCCCCAGCTCGCCCGCTTCCTCGATTTCACTGGCGCGAAAAACCCCGCCCGCGTCGTCAACAACTACGATTGGACCGGCCAGGTCACCTTTCTCGAGTTCCTCCGCGATATCGGCAAGCACATCACCGTGAACTCCATGGTCGCCAAGGATTCCGTCCGCTCGCGCATGGAGGACCGCGCCGCCGGCATCAGCTTCACCGAGTTCAGCTACATGCTGCTGCAAGGTTTCGATTTCTGCCACCTGCGCGAGACCTTCCACTGCGAGTTGCAGATCGGCGCCACCGACCAGTGGGGCAACATCACTGTCGGCACCGAGCTCACCCGCAAGAAACTCGGCGCCACCGTCTGGGGCCTCGTCTTCCCGCTGCTCACGAAGTCCGATGGCGCCAAATACGGGAAAACCGCCACCGGCACCGTCTGGCTCGATCCGAAGAAAACCAGCCCGTATCGCTTCTACCAGTTTTTCGTCAACGCCGACGACGCCGACGTCATCAAACTCCTCAAGACGCTCACGTTCCTCTCCCGCGAGGAGATCACCGCGCTCGAGACCGAGCTCAAGGCCAACCCCGGCGCCCGCGCCGCGCAGAAAGCCCTCGCGAAGGAGATGACGACCCTCGTCCACGGCGAAGGCGCCGTCGCCGCCGCGCTCAAGGCGACCGAAATCCTCTTCGGCGGCTCGCTTGAAGGCATCAGCGAAGCCGTCTTCCACGACGTCGTCGGCGAAGTCCCGACGAAGGATCTCGAATTGGCGAAGCTCGAAGGCGCCGGCGCCCCGATCATCGACCTGATCGTCCACTCCGGTCTCGCGAACTCGAAAGGCGCCGCCCGCAAAGACCTCGAAGCCGGCGGCATCTACCTGAACAACATCCGCGTCCCCGACCACACCCGCAGCGTCACAACGAACGACCTGCTCTTCGGAAAATACCTGCTCCTCCGCAAAGGCAAGAAGAGCTACGCGGTGATTAAGGTGGGATAGTTTTCTTTTCCGCCCCCGGTTTGAGGTGCAGGCCGGCGAGCGGCTTGAGGTCCAGCACGAGTTCCAGCGGAGCGTCGCCGGTCCGGCCTTTCAGAATCAGCCGCTGTGGGCCGGGCGTCATCGGGAAAAACAAACTGCCCGCCACATTTTGCCCGGGCGCTATCGTCAACGGCAGACTCAGCCGGCGCCGGTCGAATTCCTTTTGCACCTTCGCCTTGTTGTTGTGGTTCATGATCGCGACGGCCGTGATGTCCACGACCGCCACCACCGGGATGACGTCGAGCAATGCCGTGCCGCCCGCGGCCGCGCCGGGCCCCGCCATGAACGAGCCCATGCTGGTGGCGACCAAGGCTGTCCCGTATAAGGCGACCGCTCCCGCCCCGGCCAGCAGCTTGAGCCCGGTCTTCCCGTATTTGTCCCAGTTGGTGTAGCTGAGTTTCTCCAGCCGCCAAGGATCGTCACCCGGAACCTGCGGTTGGCCGAGCAGGTCGATCAGTTCCGCCGAGTTTACCACGATCGGCTCGCCGCCGCGGTTCGTGAGTTTCACCACATATTCGTCCCACCGCGCCTCGCGTTTCCACGAACCCGGTCCCTTGAACACGATCAACGTCTCCAAGGTCAGTTCGCCCGGCGGCGCCGAAACGCTCCAGTTGAACGGCTGCGCTGGTGGAGTGTCCTCCTTTGCCATCTTGTATTTCTTCGAGGTGACGCAGCCCGGCTGCACGAGGCACAACAGGAGGCAAACTCCGGCTGTGAGAGAGCCCTTGGGTGCGCCACGCATCCGACCTGGATGCCAGTTCACCCGTTCGGAGTCGAACAAAACCGCTGAACCGATTAACCACAGAATACACTGAACACACGGAATTTCTGCCCTCCGTTTTCTGTGTTTTCCGGGTGTTCCGTGGTGATTACTTTGCTTCCCCGGGTTTGAGGTGCAGGCCGGCGAGCGGCTTGAGATCCAGCACCAGTTCGAACGGCAACTCCCCCACCTTCCCTCGCACGATCAGGCGCTGCGGGCCGGGCACCACGGGAAAGAAAAGACTGCTTTGCGCCGTCGCACCGGGCGCGAGCATCAGCGGCAGCTTCAGCCGCCGCCGGTCGAATTCCTTTTGCACCTTCCCCTTGTTGTGGTGGTTCAGCACCCCCACGGTGGCGATGTCCACCAGCAGCACCGCGGGCATGACAAAGAAGATTCCGGAGGCGACTCCTCCGGTGATGCCGTAGCCGACGGCGGAAAGCTCCGTCACCCCGGCAAAAGCCCCCACGCCCAGAACGAACTGCCCCACCCGGCCGTATTTTCTCCAATTCGTTTCGCTCAGTTGCTCCAGCTTCCACGGATCGGCGCCCGGCATTTGTTCCGCCCCGAGCAAGTCGACCAAAGCCGCGGACCCGACGAGCAACGGCCCGGCGCTCCGGTTGGTCAGGCTGACGACATATTCGTCCCAAAGCGCCCTTTGCTTCCACGATCCCGGACCGTCGCAAACGATCACCGTGACGAGCTTCAGTTCCAGCGCGGGAGTCGCCGCGCGATAATTGAGCGGTGCGACCAACGGCGAGCCCGCCTTCGCCATTTTGTATTTCTTCGCCGTGACACAACCGCTCAACCCGATGGTCGCAAGGGCGGCCATCAGCAGGACGACCACCCCGGGTCGCAAGCGAGCCATGCACGATTTCTAGCGCATGCCCGGAGGAACGCAATCTACCAGGCGAGCCACCGAAAAGCCGTAGGGACATTCGGCCGGGGTGCTGTGAACAAGTCGCGTTGGACTTCCAACTGCCAGAGTGCTACAAATTTGTCGCTTTCAGCGAAAGGTGTTTGAACCCGTTCTCTGCACTGCCCCTCGCGATCCGATAAGTCCCGCACGTCGGGTCGCTGCTTCCGGATGTTACCCCCGATCCCGAACCCCAAAAATCCTTCCCGCCATGTCCCCCGACAACGGAATTGAAATCCAGGGAAACTATCGTCGGACCTATTCCGACATTCAGGCATTGGATCGCGCGCTCGTGTTAGGCGACTTGGCAGCCGCCCGGACGGCCTTTGCCCATCTGCAAAAAGACTCACCCCACATCGCGCAAGCGCTGAGCCACGATCCATTCCCGGGAAAAACCCCGCCGCTGCGCGCGCTCCAATCGCTGAGCCGCAGTCTGCTGATCGGCAATCTCGATCTGGCCAAACGGGCCTTCCACCGTTTCCATCTGGTGTTCAGCCGGTGATTTCGCCGCGGCGTTCCGCCCCCTCGCGGCAGCTCCGGCACGCGCGCCGGATTTCTGCTTCACGGTGATGCTCGTTGGTAGGAAAACTCCACCCGCTTCGGCTGGCCGTCCGGCGCGACGCCCTCGCTGACCGCCAGCAGCGAGCCATCGGCCTTGCGCGTGTAGGTGATTTCCCGCGGGAAGTCGTGCTGCGGGTTTTCAAAAACCACTTCATTGTCGGCGAGCGATTTGATCTGAAACGCCGCCTCCTTCTGCCCCGAAGGCTGCGCCACGAAGAAGAGTTCGCCGCCCGGCCCCTCGCGGATCTGCATGAACTCGTGCTCGCTGACGCGCCCCTTGGCGATCGTGCGGCTCATGCCGAGCATCACACCCGCCGCCGGCGCCATCCACTGTTCGTCAATCACCCGGCCGTTCTTCTCCATCCGCCACGTGCCGGCCAGCCACGCGAGCTTCGCGATGGCGGGCGGCGGCGCGGGCTTGCTCCGTTTTGCCGCGTCGGCGGCCAGCGCGATTCCCGGCAACCAAAGGGCGACAAGCAATCCGAGGCAGGCCGGCGTCAATTTCATGTCGCCAGTGAGGCGCGTCCCGGCGCCGGAATCAACCCTTCGCCGTCCGCTCCAGCGGTGTGACGGGATCAATGAACAGCCAGCAGACGGCCCCGAGCGAGTAGATGACGCTGGTGACCAGAAAGACCATCTGCCAGTCGCGGCTCGTGAGCGTGAGCACCAGACCCACCACCAGCGGTCCGGCCATCCCGCCGAAGTTGCCCATCATGTTCATGCTGCCCGACACGGTGCCGGCGAACTTGCCGCCCACATCCATGCACGTCGCCCAGCTCCCGGGGAGCGTCAGGTCGTTGAAGAATCCCGCCAGGCCCATCGCCAGCATCGCGAGCAACGGATCGCGGATGTGGAACGACGCCATGAGCAACGCGGCGGCGCCGGCCACGCCGAAAAAACCAAACGAACGCCGGACGCGCACGACGCTGGCGCCGCGTGCGATCAACCGGCTCGAAACCGCACCCGCCAGCAGCGAACCGAAACCGCCGAAGAGCAGCGGCGTGCCCGCCAGCGCCGCGGCGAGGATCTTCAGCGTGAGTTCGGGACTGAACGAACCCTCCAGCACGCCGGCCAGCCAGTGCATCACGACGTTGGACTTGATCTCGAGCCCGCGCACATCCTTGAGGTAGGTTGGCAGCCACGTGACGAAGAAATACCAGCCGTAACTCAGGAAAAAATACTGCCCCCACAAAAACCACATCGTCGGCCGCGTCGCCAACTCGCGCCAGGGCACGTCGCCATGGCCGCTGACGTTTTCCTCGTTGCCCTTGAGCAGGGCCAGCTCCGCCGCGTTCACCGACTTGTGGTCACGTGGATTGTCGCGGAACCACAAATAAAAAGCCACGGCCCAGCCGACGCCGAGCAAGGCGAAGATGAGGAACGCCGTCCGCCAGCTCACAAATGCCATGACCATCACCACCAGCAGCGGCGCCGACGCCCCGCCCCAGCGTGCACCCATCCACATCAGAGCCTGCGCCCGGGTGCGATCCACCGCCGGCAGCCACGCGCTGAGCGCCTTGGTCAGATTCGGGAAACAACCGGCCTCGCCCGCGCCGAAGAGAAACCGGGTCACGATCATCGCGCCGTAATTCCACGCCCAGCCCGTCGCGGCCGTGAAGAACGACCACCACAGCACCACGCGCAGCAGCACGCGGCGGGCACCGATCTTGTCGCCCAGCCACCCGGTGGGGATTTCAAACAGCGCATAAGCCAGCGTGAAGGCGGAAAAAATCGCGCCCTTCTGCGCATCCGACAGCCCCATCTCTTTCGCGATGGCCGGCATCGCCTGCGAAATGCAAACGCGGTCGATGTATTGGATGACCGCCAGCGAGACGGCGAAGACGATGACCCAATAGCGGGCGCGGGTCGGTCGGTCGGGGAGATTGCTCCCGGCGGAGCCGGCGGGGGTAAACATGCGGGCGCACGCTAGCAGCGGCCCGGCGAACGGCGCCAGCCTAAGTTTGGAGCTCTCGCGCGACCTTGGCCCCGTCCCGATGAGTCGCACTGCGTGTGCCAAAGGCATACGCCGTCCGGAGTAAATGCATTTTCCAACCTTCGCGCAGCTCCCGCCAACCGATGCACAGTGCGTCCGGGGGCCCGCGACTATCATGGGGAAAACCAACCCCGCGCC
>Ga0066487_100322_pt1 | contig 13645 bp, 10 predicted proteins | sample LakWasM129_HOW14_2_FD_59588 | JGI IMG/M metagenome (GOLD analysis project Ga0066487, IMG submission 59588) | Freshwater sediment methanotrophic microbial communities from Lake Washington under simulated oxygen tension - Sediment Metagenome 129_HOW14 | ecosystem: Environmental > Aquatic >... | reverse complement strand
GGCTGCCGATTTCTTCCTCGTGACCATCACCGAATCCACCGCCCCCGCCTGGGTTTCCATCGGCCTCATCGCCCGCAACGAGGAGAAAAACATCGGCCGGACCCTCGGGTCGCTTTTCCGCCAGACGCTGTTCGCCGAACTGGCGCAGCGCGGCCGGGCGGCCGAGATCCTGTGCGTGGCCAACGCCTGCACCGACGCGACCGCCGCGATCGCGACGCGGCTGTTCGAAGCGCAGGCGGCCGGCCATCCGCACCGCCACGTCTTCGCCGGCCGCACGCTCACCGTGCCCGAGGCGGGCAAGCTGAACGCGTGGAATCTTTTTGTGCACCGGTTCTCCGCGGCCGAGGCCCGCTACCTGATCCTGATGGATGCCGACATCCAGTTCGGCCACATCACCACGCTGTGGAACCTGTGCCGTGCGCTGGAGGAGGATGCCCGCGCGCAGGTCGCCACGGGCGAACCGTTGAAGGATCTGGCCTTGAAAATGAATCCCACCTTGCGCGATCGGCTCTCGCTCGCCACCTCACGCCTAACGCAGGGCGCGACCGCACAGCTCACCGGCCAGCTCTACTGCATCCGAACCACCACGGCGCGACGGATCCACCTGCCCCGCGACCTCGCGGCGTGCGAAGACGGCTTCATAAAGGGCGTCGTCTGCACGGACTTTTTGACCAAGGAACCGATGCCGGCGCGGATTGTGCGGGCGCGGGACGCCTCGCACATCTACGCCGCCTATGTCACCGCCGGCGACATCCTCCGGAACCAGAAGCGGCAGATGATCGGGCAGACATTCGTGCATCTGCTGCTGGACCGGTTCCTGCCCAGCCTCGCGCCGGGCGACCGCATCAATCTCCGTCAGACGCTGCAAACCCTCGACGCGGAGTATCCGTGCTGGCTTCGGCAACTCATGGCCACGCATCTCGCGCGCACGCGCCATTTCTGGCAACTTTTCCCCGGCGTCCTGACCTTCCGTCTCCGCCGGCTGGCCCGGTTGCCCTGGCGCAGGAAGGTTCTTCATCTGCCGGCCACGCTGGCCGGCCTGACGGTCACCCTGGTGGCGTGCTGGCTGGCGGCGCGCGCCCTGCACCGCGGCCAGATCGCCTACTGGCCCGGCAAAAACAAGGACGGCCCGGACCGGTCGGACGGACCGATGCGCTGGGCCGGCCCGCCCTACGGGGCCGATCCGCTCGCATCGCCATGAACCAGCTGCCCATCTTTTTTCAGACCAAGGATTTTGTGGGCATCCCCGTGCTGATCGTCGCCACCGGGATGGCCACCGCGCTGCTCCTGCTTTTCCCCCGGCTGCGGGCGGCCGCGTTTTTCGCGATGGTGGCGGGCGCGGTGCTCACCGAGAAGCTGGATCTCGATATCTACAGCGCCTACTGGTATCGTGGGACGACGCGCGGCTTTGAAGTCACCTTCATCGACGTGATTGCGGTCGCCCTCCTGGTGAGCACGCTCCTGCTCCCCCAGCATGACGGCAAGCGCTGCTACTGGCCCGCGGGCTTCGCCCCGCTGCTGCTGTTCACGCTCTACTGCCTCGGCTCGGTGGCGTGCTCGCGGCCATGGATCTTCGGCCTCTACGAACTGTCGCGGCTGGTGCGGGGCATCGTCTTTTTCCTGGCGACGGCGTTTTATGTCCGCCGCGAGCGGGAACTGTCCGTCCTCGTGCTCGCCCTGAGTTGCGCCGTGTTGCTCCAGGGACTGGCCTCCGTCCGGCAGCGGTATCTGGAGGGCATTTATCGCGTCACCGGCAGCCTCGACCATCCCAACAGCCTGTCGATGTATCTGTGCCTGGTGACCCCCGTGCTGGTGGCGGCGGCCAGGTCCGGCCTGTCGGAAGCGGTCCGCTGGTGCAGCTGGCTGGCGGCCGGCACGGCGGCGATCACCGTGATGCTCACGCTGTCGCGGGCGGGCATCCCCTCGTTTGCGCTGGCCGCGGGCGGCGCCGCCGCGCTGTGCGTGAGCTGGCGGCTGACGTTCCGGAAAATCACGGTGGCGGCCGTGATCGCGCTCGGCCTGACCGTGGTGGTCTGGAAATCCTGGGATCTGCTCCTGGCCCGGTTCGAGCAGTCCTCGCTGGAGGAGGAGTATTCGGACGACAACAACGAGGGCCGCGGCTATTACCTCCGGCAGGCGGCGGAGATCCTCGACGAGCGGTCGTTCGGCGTCGGCCTGAACAACTGGTCCTATTGGGTCAGCCGCAAATACGGAGCCAAGCTCGGCATGCACTACGAGGATTACAACGACATCTCCTTCCCGCCCCCCAACGACCTGCTGCCCATGTATCGCTACGCCGCGCCGGCGCACAATCTCGCCGCGCTGACCGCGGGCGAACTCGGTTGGGCCGGGCTCGCGCTCTTCACGGGACTCTGGCTGCGCTGGTTCCAGGTCGGATCCGGCTTCCTCCGTTCGCGCCGGAGCGAAGCGTGGCACCGGCTGGGCCTCGGGATCTTCTTCGGTTGTGTCGGCGTGTTCCTGCAAAGCCTGACGGAGTGGACCTTCCGCCAGACCCAGATTTTCCTTACGTTCCACATGCTCGTCGGCGTGCTCGCCAGCCTGCATGATCAACGGCAGCAGCCGGAGGGCGTTCCGGAGGAGGAAGCGGCGCCGGCAGCCGACTGCCCGGAGGGGGCGCCCCTGCCCGAGCCGGCCGAAATCTAGTCATGCGGATCGCCCACATCCTGCGCAAATACCAGCCCGCCGAATGGGGCGGCACCGAGACCGCGCTGCAACGCCTGACCGAAGGCCTGGGCCGGCACGGGGTCGAATCGATCGTCTATTGCCCTTCGGTCCCGCACGAGAACGGCATCCCGCCGCCCGGCGAAACCGATCCCTTGGCCGAGGCCGGCTGCACCGTGAAACGGTTCCGCGCCACCGTGCCGGTCTGCGGGTTGAGCCGCGCGCAACGCCGCCAGATGCTCGCCGTCGGCGGCAACCTCCTGTCCTTCGAGCTGCCGCGGTTGCTCGCGCGCGAATCCGGCATGGCGCTGGTGCACACGCACACGCTCGGGCGGCTGGGCGGCATCGCGCAGACGATCGCCCGGCGCCGACGCCTGCCTTGCGTCGTCACCATCCACGGCGGCGTGCTGGATTTGCCGGAGCGCGTGCACCGGGAGCTGAATGCGCCGGTCCGCGGCTGGTTCGAATGGGGCCGGATTTTCGGATGGTGGTGGCGCGCACGCCACGTCCTGACCGAGGCCGATGCGATCCTGACCTGCAATCCGCGCGAGGCCGCGCAGCTCCGCCACCAGTATCCACGCCAGCGGATCATCGTCCATCCCCATGGCGTGGCGACGGCGCTCTTCGGTCCGGACCACCGCCCGGCGGCCCGGGCCGCGTTTCCCGCCATTGCGGGTCGGACGGTCCTGCTGTGCGTCGGCCGGATCGACCCGGTGAAAAACCAGTCCTGGCTCGTGCAGCGGGCGCCGCAGATTTTTCAACGGCACCAGGACGCGCTGCTCGTGCTGGCCGGCGCCTGCACGGACCCGCGCTACGGCGAGACGCTGCGGCGCGAGGTGGCGGCGCTCGGGATCGCCCACCGGGTCCTGTTCACCGGCGGCCTGCCCCCCGGCGACCCGCGCCTGCTCGGTCTGATGCAGGAGGCGCGCGCCGTCGTGCTGTCCTCCATCTCCGAGACTTTCGGGCTCGTCATCCTGGAGGCCTGGGCGGCCGGCAAACCCGTGCTGGCCAGCCGCACCTCCGGGGCCAGCGCCCTGATCCGGCACGGGGAAAACGGCTGGTTGTTCGACCTCGCCAATCCGCTCTCTTTTCATACGGCGCTCAACCGGACCCTGCAGGAGCCGGCGCTGGCCGCGCAACAGGCGGCGGAGGGCGCCCGGCTGGTCGCCGCGGAATACGACACCACGGTTCTCGCCGGCCGCATGAAGGCGCTCTACGCCCAACTCATCGAGGAGAAACATGCGCTACATCATCCTGCGTGACGACGACACGAACGCGCTGACTCCCGTAAAATTCCTGGAGCTGCTCTACCGCCCTTTCCTGGTGCGCGGCCTGCCCGTCAACCTGGCGACGATTCCCCACGTGCGGACCGACGCCCGGCGGGCGGACGGCCAGCCGGAACAGTTTCTCTGCGGGCAGACCAGCGCCGCGCCCAACCGGCTGCGCATTGGCAGCAACCCGGAACTGGTCGGCTACCTCCGGCAGAACCCGGGCTATCACATCGCCCAGCACGGCTACGACCACACGCTGTATGAGTTTGGCCGCCGCGACCGCCGGGACATCGAGACCCGCCTGGAGGAAGGCGCGCGCCTGCTGGCCGAGGCGGGTTTCCCGCCGGCGCAAACCTTCGTCGCACCCTACGACCGGTTTTCTCCGTCGAGCCTGCGGGCGGCAGCCCGGCGCTTCCCGATCATCTCCACCGGCTGGTTCGAGTGGCGCAATCTCCCCGCGGAATGGTGGCCGGCCTACGCGCTCAAGAAGGCGCGCCATCAAGCCCATTGGTGCCCGGGGCGGACGCTCCTGCTCTCCCACCCCGGCTGCCTGCTTTCCCGTTTCCGCCCGCGCGAGCACCTACTCGAAGACATCAAGCGCACCATCGCCCAACGGCGGCTGACGGTGCTGGTGACGCATTGGTGGGAATATTTTCCCGACGGCCGGCCCGACTGGGAGTTCATCGGCCTGCTCCATCGCACGGCGGAATACCTGGCCGGCGATCCCTCCCTCCGGGTCATCCCGTTCGCTGCGCTGACGCAAAGCCTGATCCCGCTGCACTGAGCGGAGATCATGCCATTGCGACCGTTGCTCCTCTGAATGTCGGCGGGCGGACCACGGCACGGGGGCAAGCGCCGGCCCTACACACAATCCGGTGATGGCAGGTTCGCTCGAGATTCCGGTTCTATTGCATGATTCCGGTTTACGCTGCCGAGGCCGACGCGGGAACCTTCCCGCCGCGATTGGCGGCATGCGCGGCCACGGCGTCGCGGATCATCAGACCGTGCACGTGCGGGATGTCGGTGACGCCGTCAGGCAGGTCCGGCACGTTGGTCAGCAGGGAGGCGTAACTGTGGGGATCGTCCGGATGGTAACCGTGCATCGCGCGGATGGGCCGCTCGCCCATGTCGCTGGGGACAATGAGCACGCCTTCCTGCACGAGAAAGATCAGCTCGCCAAAGTAACGGTCGGGAAACAGTGCGCCAAGCTGCGCGAGCTCCTCGTCGGGCAGGATGCGGCCCAGCGGCTCCTGCCGGAGACAGCGGGTGACTTCCTCGCGCGCCCGCGGGTTGAAAAACCAGAACCGCGCCATCGTGGAGTCGCAGACGACGGCGTAATCCCGCGGCATGCTGCAGGGCAGCGCCGCGAGCCGCGCCCGCAGGTCGAGCAGCCGGTCACAGTTGGCCATGCCGTGGTCGCTGAAAACATACAGCCGCACCTCCTCGTAATGCGCGCGGGCGCCGGTCATCAGCTCCTGCAGCCAGCGTTCATATTGCCGGAGTTTTTCCGGGACGGCGGGCGACTGGTTGCCCACGCGGTGCAGCAAGCCGTCGAGGTCGGGCCAGTAGAGGAAGGCGTGATCGATCCGCTCGGCCGCGATGTCCGCCTGGAGCGCGGCCAGGTTGTCCGCCTCGCTCCGGGCCGGGTCGCTCACATGATACGGGATGTCCCGCTCCGCCAGGAAATCGAAGATGTTCGGCCCGCAGTTCATGCCGCCCGGCTGGAGCGGGTTCTTCTTCTCGGTGAAATCGAAGAGCGAGATGTGACGGAACGGGATGTTGTAGAGGTCGAAGTAGCCGCGGAACTTCAGCGGGCCGCGGAGGAACTTCGAGAGCCAGCGACGGAAGATGCGGCGGCCCGTCACGGCCCGGGGCAGCCAGCGCAGCGGCCGCAGCAGCCGGAACGGGGAGCGCACCGGATCATAGGCGAAGTAGCACCAGTTGCGGTGCTCCGCCGGCCAGCGGCCCGACAGGATGGAGGGGATGCACGCCGAGCTGTAGCCGAAGACGGAGCGCAACCGGTGCCGCGCGGGGGCCAGGTCGCGCGCGAACGGATCGTGCCGGATGATTTCCCAGCCGCAGGCGTCGATGAACACAAAGAGCGGCAGGACGCTTTTCATGATACGCGAACCGGGGCGGTCCGGTGGACGATGTGGAAGATCCGGTGCAGGCGGGTCAGCTCGAGCAACTGCTGCACGGACGGTTGCGGATCCAGCACGCGCAGGATGGCGTAGCGGTCGCGCTGCTGGGCGCGATCGAAGATCGCCACGAGTGCCCCCAGCCCGCTGAAGTCGACCACGGTCGTCCCGGCCAGGTCGACCTCGATGATCTTGGGGCGGGTCGCCAGTGCGGCGATCACCTTCGCCCGGAGCGATTCCGCCTGCCGCTCATCCAGTTCGGAGAGGCCGGTCACGCGGAGGATGTCATCTTGGGTTTCGATTTTCATCGCGGAAGGAGCCGACTCGCACTTGTTGCAACAGGCCGGCGAGGACCTGGCCCGCCGCGCGCAGCGGGGCGGGTTCCGCCGCGGACCACCGGGGGGACAGATGCCAGGGCTCGGTTGTTTCGGTGGCGGACGACGCGGCGCTGCGCTCGCGCAGCGGACTGAGCAGAAACGGTTCGCGCACGCGCAGGCAGGAAGCGTTCTTCCAATTGACCAGCGTGTCCCCCCAGGCGAGCGAGTCCCGGATCTCGGTGAGTCTTCCCACCAGGGTTTCGGGACCGACGATGCTGTGCGAGATCTCCGCGCCGGCCTCGATGACCGCGCGATCTTCGACCACGGCCTGCGGGCCGACCGTCACCCCGGGCCCGAGGGAAACCTTTTCGCCGATCCAGCAGGGCGGGATCAACACGGCTTCGGGATGGATGCGGCTGTGCAGGCCGACGCGGACGCCCGGCTGGATTTCGCGGAAACCCACCCGGTCGGGCGTGAGCGCGCGCGCCATCCAGGATTGCACGGCGGCAAACCACGTCTGGTAACTCTCGAAGAGGTGCACCCCGGGCAGACCGGGGAGATGATCCAGCAGCACGACATCGTCGGGTGCGGGCAGCCAGCCGGATGCGTCACCGGACTGGGCCTGGTGCCGGGCCGCTTCGATGGTGGGCTCGCCGGCGGCGGGCAGCACTTCCACCCGCAGACCCCAGCGGGCGCCGTCCGCCACGATTCGCCGGATTTTCCCCGTCCGATCGGAAGCGAGCACCGTCACCTCCCTCGCGCCGCGGGCGGCGAGATGCACGAGCCAGTATTCGATCAGGGTCGAGCTGAGCAGCGGCACGGCCGCCAGCGGCGCCTGCTCCGCCAGGACGGCGACCTCCGGACGGGCGACCGGGCAGATCAACAAGGCTTTCATGGCTCAGTAGGCTCCCGTGCCGGACAGAACCGCCGGCACCGTCCGGCAGAGAATCCGCAAATCCGTCCAGAAACTGCGCGTCTCGATGTAGCTGACATCCAGCTCGACCTGGCCGTGGAAATCGATCTGGGCGCGGCCGGATATCTGCCAGATGCAGGTGATGCCCGGCTTGATCGCCAGCCGCCGGCGGTCCGCCAGCGAATAGAGGGCCACCTCGCGCGGCACCGGCGGCCGCGGCCCGACGAGCGACATGTCGCCGATGAGGACGTTGTAGAACTGCGGCAGTTCGTCGAAGGAGAACTTGCGCAGCCAGCGGCCGACGCGGGTGATGCGGGGATCGTCCTTGAGCTTGAAGGTCACGCCGGCCCGATGCTGGTTGCGCGCCAGCAGCTCGCGCAGGCGCTGCTCGGCGTCAGGCCGCATCGAGCGGAATTTATACATCCGGAATTCCCGGCCGTGCTTGCCGACCCGCGTCTGGGTGAAGATCACGGGGCCGCCGTCCTCGAGCTTGATCAGCAGCGCGATCAAGGCCCACAGCGGACTGATGGCGACGAGGGCCAGCGAACTGGCGACGATATCGAAGCTCCGCTTGGCGACATCGTCGCCCGCCACGAGCAGGCGCCACAGCCCGCGTTCGAACGCGACGTGCAGGGACAGGAGCCGGCGGCCCCAGCGGCTGGCCGCCAGGTGATAATGGCGGCCCGTAAACAAAAGACAGGGATTGGTTGTGTTCATGTTCAAAATTCCTTGGTCAGCAATAAGGCGGTCAGTTCCGCCCGAAAGGTCTCGCGCATCCACGCCGGCAGCAGCGACCCGCTCTGCAGCAGCCGCCAGAGCGACTCCTGCAGCGGCCGGATGTCGGACTCGGTGTAAGGCTGGCGGAGGACCACATCCGCCCAGCGGACCTGGGGGGCGACGTGACGGCGGTGCATCGGCGCTACGGTGGTGCGAAACTGCCGGCGGATGCCGGCCGGACTGCGGCCCCGTTCCGCCCGGTCGCGCGCCAGCCGGCGGCGCAGACGCAGGCGCTCGCCGCACTCGATGAATATTTTCAGACTGAACATCCGGCGGAGCGCGGGCCGGTGAAACAGCCACAAGCCCTCCACCAGCATCACCGCGCGCGGATGGCTGGGCTCGGTCGCGGCCAGCCGGCAATGCGTCTGGAAATCGTAGCGCGGCAGGTGGACCGTCCGGCCGCTCGCGCAATGCCGCAGGGCGTGCTCGACCAGCGGCCATTCAATGGCCTCCGGCTGGTCGTAGTTGAGCCGGTCGCGGCGCGAGGGCGGCAGGTGCGAGCGATCCCGGTAAAATCCATCCAGGGAAATGCGGCCGGCCTTCTCTCCGAGCAACTGGTGGAGCCGGCAGGCCAGCCAGCTTTTGCCCGCGCCGCTGCCACCGGCGATCGCCACGAGTTTCGACTTGGGGGGCCCGTTCATGCCGCCGCCTCCTGGCTGGGTGCCGTCGCCGCGCGGACGAACATCCGCTCCAGGCCGCTGACATAGCGGTCGAAATTGAACCGTTCCGCCGCCAGCGCGCGGCCGCGCGCGCCGAGCCGCCGCGCCATCGGCTTGTCCGTGAGCAGCAGTTCGAGGCAGGCGGCGAATTCCACCCGATCCATCCACGGCACGAGAAAACCGTTTTCGCCGTCGCGCAGCCAGTCGCCGATGCCGCCCACATCGAAGGCGATCACGGGCAGGCCATGACGCAGGGCCTCGAGGCCCGTCGCGCCAAAGGGCTCGGGCCACACCGAGCTGACCACCGCCACGGTCGCCTCCTGATAGTAGCGGGAGAGTTCGGCCTGCGGCACGTAGCCGGGAAAGTGAACGCAACCGGCCAGGCCCAGACGCCGGCTCAGCGCCTCGCACGCGGGCCGGTGATGGCCGTCACCGAGGATGACGCACTCGAAAGGCTCCCGCATCAGCGCCAGCGCCTCGAGGAGCACATCCACGCCTTTGCCGCGCACGAGCTGGCCGGCGTAGACGATCAGGTTCCGCGCCCCGAAGGTCGGTTCCGGCGCGTCCGTCTCGGCGGGCGGCGGCACCGGGGCGTGAATCTCGATCCGCTCCGGGGCAATGCCGTTGCGCAGGAGTTCCTCGCGCATGTAGCGGCTGGCGACGAGCAGCCGGTGAAAGCGGCGATGCAGTTCCAGCTCCTTTTTCCGCGCGAGGTAGCTGACCCAGCGCAAGGGCCAGCCGCCGGCGCGATCGCGCGCCACCGCGCCGCCACAGGGGAACACGCAATACGGCGACAACGCCCGCAGGCACGGCCGGCGGCTCCACGCGGGATACTTGCAGCCGCGCAGGCAGAACAACTGGTGATCGTGCACCATGCGCACCACCGGCACCGCCGCCTGTGCCAGCGCGGCGACGGCCTCCACGTCGGGGGAGTTGTGCAGATAGACCGCCTCGGGGCGGAATTCCGCCAGCGCCGACCGCACCCCCCGGGCCGCATCGCCGGCCTCCAAGCCGGAGCGAAAGGGGAAAATCCCGCGCCACGCCTGCTCCCCCCGCCCGGTGCCCGGGCCATGAACCAAGCCGACCTCGTGCCCCCGCCGCTTCAGCTCTGCGGCGGTGTGTTGGAGGTTGGATTCGGCGCCGGCCTGCGCACCAAAGCGGTCATGCACAAATAAAAGTCTCATGCGAAACGGGTGAACTGTCGTGACCGCAAGGCTACGCGACGGAGCCATTTTCCCCCAGTGGGTGAAGACCCACAATGCCTTGTGCCAATACCTCCCTCCCACCCGGTTTGGCGGTCTCCCCACGAGAGATTTTCACCCCAACCGGGCAGCCTCGGCCGAGGGAGAACGGCCGTCCGGCGGGGGCGCGGGCTCAGCTCCGCCGGCCCCGCCACCGTAACAGGCACAACCAGGCGAGCGCGGCGAGGAACCAATCCGAGAGGGCTCCGCCGCTGCCGTTGCGCACGGGGCGGGCGGGCGGCGACGGAGCCGTCACCGGCGGGGGATTCGTCACCGGGGGTGGCGGTGGCGCCGTGACGGGTGGCGGCGTGACCACCGGGGGCGGTTCCGAAACCGGCGGCGGCGTGGAATTCGGCGGCGGACTCGTGACCGGTGGCGGATCGGAAACGGGCGGCGGGCTGTTGTCCGCCGGGGGCGGACTCGTGACGGGCGGCGGGTTCGTAACGGGCGGCGGCGAGGACGTGACCGGTGGCGGCGTATCGGTCGGAGGTGGAGCCGAGGCGCTGGCCCCGGCGAGGGTGATGCTGACCGTGTTGGGCGAGCCGGCATTGTAGGTGGAACCCGATTTCACGGCCAACGTGACCACCCTCGTCTGATCGAGGAGGCTGGAGGCCACGGGCACGATGGTGAGCGAGACCGCGTCGGCGCCGGCGGGAAAGGTCACGTTGTCGGGCATGTCGCCTTCCGGCCGGCGATAGTCGTTCCACTTGGTGGCGGTGCCGGTCAGATCGAAATTGATGTTAAGCGCGCCGGCGAGATCGCCGGTGCGGTGGAAATTGAAAGTCCCCGTGGTGTTGTCGGCCACGGAGGCAAGGGTCGCCGGGGAGGTGACCGTCACGTTGGGCAGGCCGTTGTCCGCGCCGAAGGTGTTGGCGGCGAAAACGCGGCGTCCGTCCGGCTGATACGCCTCGACCTCGACCCATTGGGTGCCGTTGGCGCCGGGCGTGAAGGTGAACGACGGGCCGGAGGCGGGCTCCTGATCCTGCGCTTCCCAGACAATGGTGCTGGCCGCGGCGTCCCAATCGGGCGGGCCCTGAAACGTCACCGTGACCGGCGTGTTGATCGGCGCCTGGGCGGGCAACCCGGCGATCTGGGCGGCGACCGGTCGCCAGGACTGGTTGCGCAGCGGCGTCTGGGCGGCGAGGAACGCCAGACCGGCCAGCGCCCGGGCCTGGTTCACGACCACGAACTCGGTCGAGACGTTGAAGGTGTCGGACCAGCGATCATAATACGGGTAAGGCGCGACCGCCGCCCCGTCGTCCGGATAGGACATGGCCCCCAGTTCCGACGTGTAGAGATCGAGATACGGCAGGCCGGTCTGGAGGTTGCCCAAGGGCAGGCCGCTGGGCGGGAGCACGCGGCGATCGTTCTGCGCGTATTGATGGACGATCTCGCGCTGCCGGCGCCGGCCGAGGCCGGTGATATATGAGATGTTCACCGGATTGCAGCCGGCCTCGTAGTTCATGTTGGTGAGGTAGGCCTCGATGAACCGGGGTCGCGGATCGTTGGCGGGCGGATAATCCAACTGGTCCGCCACGATCAGGTCGAAGGCCTGGTCGAGGGAGAAATACCAGCCGCCGCCGCGCACGTGCTTGGTCTCCTCGGGGAAACTGGTGCCGTAGGCGCTCTGGTCGGACCACTGGAGGGCGTCGCGCCCGGCGCCCTCGATCTGTTGCTCGCATTTCAGCAGGAACGTGGCGTCGAGCCGGCTGGCCGGCAGTCGGCCGCTGCGGGCGGCGAAGGCGTAGCTGCGGATGGCATTGCCGTAGGATTCGCTCATGCGCCACCAGCCCCAGCGCCGCGTCACGGGATCGGCCGGGTCGAACCATTCCTTCAGCTTCTGGTGATACGCCTCGTCCCCGGTGGCCAGAAACAGTTCCGTCGCGGCCCAGGCGAGTTCGTCGTCGTGCATGAAATTGTCGCCGTAATGCGTGAGCTTCTGGTAGGCGCCGTCCTTGCCGTATTTGGTGATGGCGTTGGTGAGAAACTGCCAGCCGAGCCGGGCTTTTTGCAGATAGAGCGCGGCGGCCTCCGGGTAGGTCTGCTTGAAGCGCGGCGAGGATGCGGCTTGTGCGAGGGCGGCGGTGGCGGCGGCGGTGGCGGCGGTGTTCTTCGGCCACACGACCTGCGGATCGCCCCGATCGGGCAGGACGTTGTTCTCGTAGGCCCGGTCGCGCGGATAGACGAGGAAGTAGAAACCGCCGTCGGCATCCTGCAGCTTGGCGAGGAAATCGGCCTCCCACTTCGCCTCCTGCAGGAGGTCGCTGATGCCGTCGCCGCTTTCCGGCAGGCCGAGATTGTCGAGGTCGGCCACCCCGGGCAGCGCGTCCACGGCAAAGACGAGCGTGTGGACCAGCGCGGCGCTGTTCGTGGTGTATTTGCTGTAATCGCCGGCGTCGTGATGCCCGCCGGAGACGTCGATCTGGCCCGTGTTCACCAACGGATAGAGCTGGGTGGCTTCGCTCCGCAACTGGGGCGCGGTGTGCCGCGGGTTGGCCGCAAAATCGGAACTGACCTGCGCCACGATGTTCCAGGTGAAGCTGAAGGCGGATTGCGGCGAGGGCACCGCGGCCGGCGCCGTGTGGCAGGCGGCGTGCGTGAAGCGGGTGAACGGCAGTTCGTTGGGCGCGCCGCACCGCTGGTGATAGAGGCCGAGCGCGTAAGCCCGGGCGAAATTCATGGCCTCGCCGTCATCGATGCGGAACGACAGCGAGGCGCCCATGCCCGGCACTACCAGTCGGTAGACGCCGGGCGTCGTAAAGCCGCTGAAGTCCGCCTCGTAGACCGCCTGATAGGGCGCCGGGCTGTAAGTATAACCAACGTCGGGCCGCGCGCGGAGCGAACCGGAAAAAACCTCCGTGCCGGACGCATCCACGAGCTTGAAGCCGGCCGCGGCCGGCACGCTCATTTCCCCCAGGCTGCCGAGATAGTAGCCGACCATGGCTTTCTTGGGGGACGCCGGCAGGTAACCCTCCTGGTTCACATGGAGGGCCGGATTGAACCGTAACGGATCCTTGCGCGCCGTGAACACCGTGGTCGAGGGCCAGAGCTGTCCGTCCGGATTGCGCACCTCGACGTTCTGGTTGTCGGCCACGTCGCCGGCCAGCTTCAGGTAGAGATAGCTCGCCACCCGCAGGTCGCGATGGGCCAGTGGCGCGTAAGCCACCCGCCGCTTGAAACCGAACGCCTCCACCGGTAGCGCCGTGCCGTCCGCCAGCACGGTGAACTGCGGCAGGGCGAGGGTCAGCAACGCGGAGCCGCTGCTGGCGAAATTCCACACCGACAGCGTCACGGTGTCCGGGCTTTTGACCTGATCCAGTTCCAATTCCAAAAGATTGGGCGCCAGAATGCGCAACCCATGATCGTTGTTGACGGGCAGCGACAGGAGCAACTGGCCGGGCGCCGGCACCTCAACCGCGACGGCCGGGACCAGCCATGGGGCGCCCAGAGCCAGGAGGCAAAGCAGCACGCCGCAGAGGCGCAGCCTACATCGCCCGTCGCGTGGTGGGGAGCAGTTTAATTTTATCTTCATCCGATTACCCAAGCAATATTCCTGATTCAGCGCCATGGAGTGTGTTCCGACTAAACCGATGTTTTACACCTAGGGTCACGTTTCACCGCCCGACCGAGGGCGGTCGCGGTCCGAT